>OCTW013380105.1_pt1 | contig 44617 bp, 38 predicted proteins | sample 1539671 | NCBI WGS metagenome assembly OCTW01 (sample SAMN02144230, study PRJEB22623) | gut metagenome | biome: sheep rumen | host: Ovis aries | place: New Zealand
GCTCACGGGCGACCGTTCGGCTTTCAGGACACATCTCACACTTCACACCACACTACATCCCGAGCCTCCCACCACGAACCTCTTGTCCCCTGCGGCCCTAACACCTATAACCTATCACCTACAACCTAACCACTAGCCCCTATTTTTACTATCTTTTGTTCTAAATTTTTGTGGGACGTGTAATGGGAAAAAAGCTTCTAGGCTTGTTTTTGCTGGTGGCGGCAGTCTGTTCTTTCGCCAACCTTACGGTGCATATTCAATCGCCCTGGCGTAACGACGCCTCGAAATCCGGGTATGCATTGCACATACTGGGCGGAACTTCCAACTACAATGCGGAATACGGTTCTTCTTCGAAGACCATCATGACCGACGAGGGCGACGGCTGGTTCAGCTATACCTGGAGCAAGGACGTTTCCGGTTTCCAGGAGTGGGAGACTTTCAGCGTCGCGATTTACCCTAATACTGCCGACCAGAATTTCAACAACAATAACAAGGAATCGTGGACCGAAGCAGGCGATATAAAGATTGTCCCGTTTTTCGGCACTGAAAAAGAACTCTGGCTCTACACGAATACCTCGGATATGTCTTACACGGTTTCTTTTGTGGCTCCGGGTTCCAAGATGGTCTGGTTCAAGAGTCCCTGGGGCAACAAGGCCTTGCCCGATTTGGTCCTTGCCAAAGATACGGTGATGATGCGCTTTGCCATGGACGATGCCACCAAGTGCGGCTGGTTCTATGCGGCGTTGTCGCCAGCGGTGATGAAGCGGAATCCGTTGCAGTCTGGATTTTTTATGCGGCACCTGACTCCCTACATGACTACACCTGCAAAAGGAGTGCTGGACCTGGGCACGCATTTGAACGGCCACGACACGATTTTTGTAGACGGAACGGTTGCGACGCCGAAGGTTACTTACTCCATAGGGAGTCTCGGGACATGTTTCGATTCGACCTACGTGTTGCACATCTACCACCCCTGGAGAACCAACACCAGTTTCCGCGACAGTGCGGTGTATATTTCCGTCGGCAATAACATCTTGAACAATCCCGTCGCGACTGAGAAGGATTCTTACCCTTACTGGTACCACTACGATTTTGCACCGGCGACAGTCAAGTCCGCAAATTGGGGTTCCCCGTCGGCCCTGTTCAATATTTACCGTCGTCAGAACGAATGGCCCCAGGTGGTGTATTTCTCGGACGCCCAGCGCCCGCAGGCGTCGACGCTGTTCCCGCCGGGTGTCTACGAGAGCTGGCTCTATACTTCTAGCGAAGGCCGGCTTGATTTGCAGTTCACTCCGCCGGAGCCCAAGGTGGTTCGCCTGATGAGCCCTTGGGACAACATGACGCCCTCGTTGATTGTGGAAAACGATACCATCAAGATGGGTCCGGTGGGAGCGAATCCTTACGATTCCACCCAGACGGATACTTGCGGCTGGTACCAGGGCACCTATTACAAGCATGCGGAAAGCTGGGATGTTCACTTTAAGCAGACCTTCGGGCTGGATAACTACAGCCTGGAAGGGATCATGGGCGAGGGCAACGGTCTCGGGACCCCGATTTCTTTGGATTCCATGATGGCTCTCCACGATACGGTCTGGGTTTACCCTTACCCGTTATCTAGCAGCGGCCCCAGGTTCAGCGAAAAGTTCCCGGGTCGCCTGGGAATTTGCCCGACCTTGAAGATTTCGGCCATGGTGCTAGACTGGGCGGGAGAATCCTTTGCCGACAGCATAGACGTGGACTTTGGCGGCATCTACGGTGGCAATGACTACACGAAGGTCTACGATTACAAGGACGGCAAGCTCGATACGCTCAAGACCTGCAGCGGTGTGGCGAAGGGTATGGTGAAGCCGGAACTGGTAAACGGGCATCCGGTGCGGGTGGATTCTACGGAATTCCCCTGGGCGATTTGTTCGGCTGCCCGCGAGATAGAGCGCTGGTTTGTCCCCGAGGTGGTGGCCACCGACAAGGCCGGCAAAAAATACACCAATGCGGTGTGTCGCGATATTGACCTGAAGTTGGATGAAGAAGGTTTCTGGCTTGCGGACATTACGAACCCCGATTGCAACGATCCTGTCAATCCCGGTTTCTACCCGATAGACGATTTGGAATATCTGGATTCTGCAAGGACCGTCAAGAATCCGAAATACGACGACCATGAAATCCAAGGCTGCAAGCACAACTATAGTTTCTCGATGAAGATCACGGCGAGTTTCAAGTATATCAAGGGGCAGTATTTCGAGTTCCGCGGTGACGATGACGTGTGGGTGTACATCGACAACAAGCTAGTGGTGGATATCGGTGGTTGCCACAACCCCGAAGAGGGGGCGGTGAACCTGGATACCCTGAAGCTCACCGAAGGCGAGGAATACCCCTTCCATATTTTCTTCTCGGAGCGCCAGGCTACCGGTTCCAACTTCAAGATGCGCACCTCCATCAACCTGCAAACCCAAAAGACGTATTTCCCGGTAGAAAAGAAAAACGACAAGGGCATTATCGAGTACGAACTCTTGCAGTTGCTGATGGACGAGTCCCTTAGTTGCGATGTGTCCAGCATAACAAAAATCGATACCACAGTTGCCCAGTCCATTTTCCGCCTGACAGGCGGTAGCCTGCCTATGGAAGGAGTCTTCTTGGAACCGGGACTGAATTACGGAGGTATTTTTATCAACGAAAACATGGCGGGGTTCTGGGTAGATACCAGCGCGTTCGTGAATTCGAGAACTCTTGCACCCGGCAATTACGTGCTGACCTGCTATCTGGCCTCTGACTTGACTCAAAAGCAGATTATCAAGTTCACGGTGCCGGAATACCCCCTGCCGGACATCGCTTTTGTAAACGTGTTCCACCTGTCCGATTCCCTGCTGATGGATTCCAAGGGGCTTACCCTGCGGGGCGATTCCCTCGGGGCCGAAGGCCGCAAGAACGATACACTCTGGGCCTACGCCGCCTATCCGGACACGGTTCCGTTACAAATCGCCCTGCTGTTCGGCAAGACCCCCTGCGGGGAGATGGAAGACCTGACCAAGGTGAACTGCAAGGAGAAGGTGATTTTCCATTCGGATTTCCCCATCAGCTTTATGAACGAAAAGTTTGAACTGGTGGACACCCTTGAAACGGATTCTGCCGGATACGCGAAGTTCTACGTCATTGGCGATTCTGCCATGGTGGACGCCTACTTTACCGTGTCGGGCCCTGGAATTGGAAACCAGCTGGTGTGGCGGGAAATCCATTTCAAGGAACCTCCCGTGCCTATCGTGAAAAAATCCCAGATGTTCGATGTGGACGGCAACGGGATTCCCGACAGCCTGGTGATGTACTTTAGCAAGGCTTTCGAAGAAGTGGTTCCCGATACCTTGGCCTGGATTTTTGGCGGCGACGAGGAGCATAAGGTCTCCAGCATGAAAAACGTGTGGCCCCTGGTGAAAAACGATTCTATTCTGGTGCTGTTCGACAAGAAGGGCCTGCGGAAAGATGTTTTCACTGGGCTTACGGATCAGGTCTATTCGGGAACATTGAAGTACCACTATACCTACATCGATGAAGATTCCGGAGACGAAGTCAAGCTCATATTGAGGGCGGGCATCGAGGACAAGGTGGCTCCGGTCATTCGGAGTGCCATGGTGCAGACGGTAAACGACAACAGCAGCATGGTAGTCATCAACCTGAGCGAAGGGGCCGAAATAGAAAAACTGAATCCGGAATCTACCTTCGTGTTCTTTAGGGGTGGCAAGAACTTTATGGATTCCCTGCTGATTTCTGGAGGGGATATCCGCGGTAACGGCAACGTGGCCAAGGTTTATTTCCGCCGGTCCGCTTCGGGAGTGCTGCCGGTCGTGGGTGATTCTGTCCGGCTGGTGCCCGGAGTATTTGGAGACCGCAGTGGTAACAAGGCACACCAGAACAATCCAAAGGTGCGCATCGAAGGGGAACAGCGCACAGAAATCAAGTCCCCTGGCGTAATCACGATTTCAAGCGACCTTGAAAAGTGGCCCTACAAGGAAAGCATAGTCCCTGTTTCTGTGCCGACGGACATGTCAGTGCACGACGTGATAGACAGTTTGGGCATGCCCGGATTCTTGTTGAGTTTCAACATGGGGGAGGTGGCGACCACGCTGATTGCGAATCTTCCAAGCGACGCCGATCTGGATTCGGCTCTCTCGTTAATCAAGATGGAATGGGAAGGATATTATTTCTCCCATCTGGGAAGTTTTGTGAACAAGGCGAAGGGAACGCTCCGGTGTAACGACAAAGAGGTTTTCTATAACGCTTCGAATCCGGCAAGGTCCAACTGCCTCGAAAACCCGGGAAACATCTTCTTTGAATGGAACGCTCGCAGCGAAAACGGCCGTCTGGTCGGTACCGGCCCCTACATCTCGAAAATCAAGGTTAAGATTTATTCCGGAAAGAATGTGGAGGGCAAGAACGAAGACGTTTATACCCTGGGCATTCGTCGCGGGAAGTAAGGATAAAGCGGTTCGATGTGAGCAACAAACGCCTCGTATTAACGAGGCGTGGTTGCGAGAGCAAAATTCAACCGGAGTTTTTTATTCCATCTATAGAATTTTGCGGTCGTTACTGTGAGCAACAAAGCCCTCAATATTAATTGAGGGCGGTTGCGAGAGTGAGCGCATGCCAGAGAGGCGATATAACTTTTAGCGCGAACGGTCTAAATAGGATATCTATCCTTCGCTGATTCCAGTTCAGCGGAAGTCTTTTCCCAGTCTTCGTAAAGGCTGTCTACTGCCTTCTTGTTGTCATCCATGTCCTTGGCGATAGCGGTAATGGCGTTGCCGTCGCCGCTTTCGGAGGCGGCTACCAGTTTCGCTTCCAGCTCGCCCCCCAGGGCTTCGGCCTTGGCGATGTCTTCTTCGATTTTGGCAAGTTTCTTTTCCAGGGGCTTGATGACCTTAGAGCGTTCGGCAATGTAGTCGGCGCGGGCCTTGCGGTCTTCTTTGGCGCTGGGCGCGGCATTGTCTGAGTCGCCCTTCACGTCGATGTTCGATACCTTGATGTTTGCAGAATTTGCACCGCCGGGTTTCTTTTCGCTGGCCCAGCCCACCTTCTCCAGGAAGTCGGCGTAAGTGCCTTCGAATATGCGGCAGGTCCCGCCGTCAAAAACCACAAGGCGGTTGGCGAAGGCGTGCAGAAGTTCCTCGTCGTGGGTTACCACCAGGGCGGTTCCTTCGTAATCTTCCAGGGCGTCGATGAGGCTCTCGATAGATTCCATGTCCAGGTGGTTCGTGGGTTCGTCCAGCAGTAGCATGTTGCAGGCGCTGGCCAGAATTTTCCCCAGCAAAACGCGGCTCCGCTCGCCACCACTCAGGACCTTTACCTTTTTCAAGGCGGCGTCGCCACTGAACATCATGAGGCCTGCAAGCCCTCTGGCACGGCTCTTTTGCGAGACTTCTTCAATGGCCGAGGCGATTTCTTCTTCGACGGTGTTGTCCAGGTTCAGGCGGTTGATGTTTGTCTGCCCAAAATAGTTTATCTGCAAATTCGGATTGTAGCTGATTTCGCCTGCGGTGGGCTGCAGCTCTTTGGCAATCAGGTTCAAAAGCGTCGTTTTACCGCGACCGTTGGGGCCGATGACCGCGATGCGGTCGCCCTTGAAAATTTCCATCGTGAGGTCGGTGATGAGTTCGGGGCCGTTCGGGTACGCAAACGAGAGCCCCTTGATTTGGAGCATGCGCTTGCCGGGGAACCCTGCCTCGGTAAAGCTGAATTCCAGGTTGCGCTCGTGGGTGAGCCGCTCGCCGGTGGCAAGCTTTGCCGCCGCCTTGATTTTGGACTGCACCATGGCGGCCTTGGCGGCCTTGTAGCGGAACCGCTCGATGACTTTTTCGAGCTGTTCCTTTTTCTTGGCTTCGTTTTCTTGCGTGCGTTGGGCCACTTCCTCTTCTTCGGCCACCGTCTCGCGGAGCTTTTCTACCGTGCCCTTCACCTTGCGGATCTTGTGGCGGAAAATCCCTGCGGTGTGGGTGCAGACCTCGTCCATAAAGTGGTGGTCGTGGGTAATCAGCAGCACTTCGCCTTTCCAGCTGCGCAGAAAGCGGCTGAGCCATCGCATGGAGACGATGTCCAGGTAGTTGGTGGGTTCGTCCAGCAGCAGCATGTCTGGTTCTGCGGCCAGCACTTTCGCCAGGTTCAGGCGAATCTGGAATCCGCCCGAAAGGAGCATGGGGCTCTTGTGCATGGATTCTTCGTCGAAACCGAGACCGAAGAGAATCGCCTCTACCTTGTGTTCTTCTAGCCAGCCGTCTTCGTTGGGCTTTAATACGCTGCAGGCTTCTTCGTGTACGGTGGCGTGGGTAAAATTCAGATGTTGCTGCAGGTAGCCCAGGGTGTATTTCTTGGGAATGTCGATGTTTCCGCCGTCCAGGCATTCCTGGCCGAGAATCATCTTGAAAAGTGTCGATTTGCCGCAGCCATTACGGCCCACCAGGCCCACCCGCTCGTGGTCGCCTATAAGCAGGCTCGCACCATCCAAAAGGACCTGGACTCCGAAAGACTTGGAAACGTTCTGGATTTGAATCACCGCCCAAAAATAGCAAAAAAGGGCATATATCCCAAATTTTACAAAAAAGATTGCACCTTTTTGCAAAATTGGATGTATCTTTACTTGATAGACATAACCAAAAGGTGAACCATGAAAAAGAATCTTTCTTTTGTAATGGCGGTGGGTTGGGTGTTCTCACTATCCCTTGCGGGTCTAGCAGAAGCGCAAACCGTTGAAATCGGTACATGGGCGGGTTTCCGCACGGCCGCTGTTTCTTTCACGTTCGATGATGGTCCGCAAAGTGATGTTGATATCGCTATGCCCATGTTCGAAAAGTATGGTTACAAGGCAACCTTTAACATTGTTACAGGTTGGGTCGGTGCACAAGGTATGCTTGGCTGGGATGGCGTGAAAACATTAGCCAATGCTGGTCATGAAATCGCTAGTCACAGCGACTCTCATCCCCAAAGTGGTGCCATGCCTAGTAAAGAAATTTCTACATCCAAGGGAAAAATCAACCAAAATATTCAGCAGCCCTACGGTTGTGTAACGCTTGCATACCCGAACTGCAATACTCCCGGCGATGCCCAGGTTCTGCAGAATTATGTTCTCGGAAGAATTTGCAATGCGAGTTGGAGTGGCGGCTCTGATATTATGAGCAAGAATGGCCCGAGCAACTGGGCTGCAGTCCCTGCGATGATGACAGGCGGTAATGGTACCAGCGATTTCAAGGGCAATATGCAAACGGCCGTCCAACAAGGCGGCTGGGTCGCGTTTCTCACCCATGGCTTTACAACGGGAACTAACGGCTATGCGAATTACTCTCCGACCAATGCAAGTGCTATGGAAGAAGGCCTCCTGTACGCCAAGCAAAATGACAGCAAAATCTGGGTCGCTCCGATGGGTCATGTTGCTATGTACATCAAGGAACGCAATGCTAGTACGGCAACGGCTTCTACAAGCGGAAGTTCCATTACGGTCAAGCTGACCCATACTATTGCCAATGATGTTTCCAAATACGAGTATCCCCTTTCGCTCCGTATAAAGAACGACAATAATTGGACCGCTGCCAGTGGTACCCAGGGCGGCAAGGCCATTACTGTTTCCATCAAGGATGGCTACATCTATTTCGATGCTGTGCCCAATGGTGGCGATATCGTAATCTCTAGTGGCGGAAGCTCTACTAATCCCTCCAGCAGTGCCTCCACGCAGCCTACTTCCAGCAGCGCTGGCCAACCCCTGCCGGGTTCTAGCACCTCTACGATTACCAGCGCCGCTAGCATCACCATAGAAATGGAAGACTACATTCAGGGCGGCGAGGGTATAGGATACAGCGACCTCAATGGGGAAAGCGATAATACCGGTTATCGCATCGACGACGCGGGAGTCGTGAAGGTGGGAACGGACGGCTACGCCATCGGTTACACCATGGCAGGGGAATGGTTCGGCTATTCAGTAGAAGCTGCTTGTGACGGGCAGTATAGTGTGGTTGCCCGGGCCGCTACAGGAAACGCAAGCACCACTCGATTCTCGGTGTCCGTAGATAATGTTGCTGGCAGCGTGGCGGTAGATGTTCCGAGTACAGGTGACTGGAATACCTATACGGAAGTTGAAGGTAGCGGAACCCTGAAGCTTAGCAAGGGGAAGAATGTGGTCAAGGTCAGCATTGACCAAAGCTACGTCAACGTGGACTGGATAAAGTTGACTTCTGATAACGCCCAGTGCCCCAGCAATGTTACACCGCAGTCCAGTGGCTCTAACGGCACCATCAATAGCGCTTCTTCTAATCCTCAGAACCCGGGTGCGAACAATCCTTCGGGAGGAGATGCTCCAGAAGCCATTTACACGGCGGGCGATATCCGTTGGAATGCCTTTTCGGGTAATGTCTACTGCCAGGTGTTCGACATGAAGGGCCAGCTGCTCAAGTCTGTATCAGTGCCCGCAAGTCAGAATGCTACTGCTCTGTGGAATTCTGCCAGTGCGGGGCTCTCTAAGGGTGTGTACTTATTGCGATACGGAAATAGGGGCTCCATAAGGAGTGTCCAGGTTCGCAAGTGATAGCTTGTCTGAACTGAAATTGTTATATTTGGCCCGCAATGATGCGGGCCATTTTCATTATACTTTTGTTTATTTCGGTTGGTTTCTGCCAACTGATGCCCAAACCTGCGTCTGGCTCCGACTCGATTCTCTTGAAAGAAAAATCGGCGCCCATGGTCTATGTGGACGCTACGGATTCAGGTAAGAATTCGGCACTTGCCGGAGCGACCGCCTCTATGGATAGCCGTCAATTTTCTAACGATTCTACTATCGGGACTGTAATTGGCGTCGGTGCAGAATTTGTAGGCGATATGGTGAAGGGAATGCTTTCGCCCAATTCTCCCGAAGCAGATGCCGTTGAACTGGAACGCACCAGACGGTAACTAGTTCTGAGTTCGGAATTCGGAATTATGAATTAGAATAGTCGCGGCGAAGCCGCCTAACTAAACAACTCTGAAATCCGAAATCCGAATTATCCCAAGTATTTCTCGCCGGATTCCACGCTCTGGTAGATGAGCGTGTTGATGGTCATTGGGCCCACGCCGCCCGGAACCGGCGTGTACGCGCTCGCCACGTCGTCGAGACCCTTCTCGATGTCGCCCACGCCACCCGGATGGTAGCCGGCGTCCACCACGACCGCACCCTGCTTGATCCATTCCTTCTTGATGAACTCGGGCTTGCCGACTGCACCCACCAGGATGTCGGCCTGACCCACAAATTCGGGGAGGTTTTCAGTCTTGCTGTGGCAGATGGTCACGGTGCAGTCTGCGTTCAGGAGCATCATGGCCATGGGCTTTCCAAGGATGGCGCTGCGACCTACAACCACGGCGTGCTTGCCCGCCAGCGGAATGTTGTAAGCCTTCAACAGACGCATGATGCCTGCGGGAGTTGCGCATCCGTATGCCGGTTCGCCCATCGCCATGCGGCCAAAGCCAAGGCAGGTCACGCCATCCACGTCCTTGCGGGCGTCGATGGCCTCGAAGGCGGCGCGTTCGTCGATGTGGCGCGGGACCGGGTGCTGCAAAAGAATTCCGTGCACGTCGCGGTTCTCGTTCAGTTCTTGGATTTTGTTCAGCAGTTCCTCGGTGGTGGTGTTCTTGGGGAGCACCACGCGGATGCTTTCCATGCCCACCCGGGCGCAGGCGTTGCCCTTCATCTTCACATACGTGGCGCTGGCCGGGTTGTCGCCCACGAGAATCGTTGCAAGGATCGGGGTTTTGCCCGTCTTTTCCTTGAGTTTCGCCACGCGGGCGCTGAGTTCTTCTTCAGTGGTCTTGGCGAGTGCCTTGCCGTCGAGGATGAGTGCTGCCATATAAACTCCGTTTTGGGCACAAGATAGTAAATAGGGGATAGGATTTAGGGATTAGGATCTAGGGGTTAGGATTTAGGGGTTTGAGGTTGCGCCGTTTTGTAAACATTCCTAAACAAACTTTCCCAACACCCCGATGCTCAACGCATTGTAAACAGAAAAATTTTTTTGAACATGAATTTTTGGCCATAAATAAACTAGATTAAAAAACGATTTTCATCGATGCCGTTTTTGGCTACATAAAATGAGGATATAATGATTGCTATGAAATCTACTGCCAAGATGCTTTTGGCTCTCTCGGCAAGTGGTATCGTCTTTTCGGGCTGCGGAAGCGACCAGGTCGAAGGCGCGCTTCCCCGCCAGGAGACGCTCTACCTGTCCGGTCAGCAATGGGGCGCTCCCGCGACATTCAACCCCCTTGCCGAAAGCTGGATGGCTGCCTGGCCCGTGGGTGGTCGTTTTAACCTGGTTTACGAACCGCTTATTACCTATAACACCTTGAACGGCCAGATCGAGGACCTTCTGGGACACCTGGACGAAGACCTCTCCAATAACGACAGCATCGTGGTTACCCTGAACCCCGCTGCCAAGTGGAGCGACGGTGTGCAGGTGAACTCCAACGACGTGAAGTTCATTTTCACCAAGGGTTCCATCAACACCTCCGAGCAGATTTCCGACATTCACGTGGACACCCTTTATGCCGAACCGGCATCCGAGGACTCCACCGCCGAACGCAAGATGATTGGCGAACGTCTGGCCTTTATCGTGAACAAGGCCCAGAGGAACAACCCGCTGTCTGTGCGCGACCTGCTTCAGGCAATCCGTATCGCTCCGGCCCACGTGTTCGAGCCGCTGATTGCCGAAAAGGGTCTCGACGAAGTCAAGAAACTCACCATGGACAAGAACCCGGTGGTTTCTGGCCCCTACAATATTATGTCCGCCGACCCCAACAAGATTATCTTGCAGCGTCGTGACGACTACTGGGGCAATGCCGCCCTCCACGACGGCAAGCTCCCCGCTCCTAAGTACGTGGTTCACCCCATTTACAAGAGCAACGATGCTAACACCATCGCTCTCACCACGGGTAACCTCGATGCTTCTATGAGCTTCGTGACCCGCATTTGGCGCAAGCGCGGCGTGCATACCTGGTTCAACGAACCGCCTTACTTTGCTCCTGGCGCCATGCCCATGCTCATGATCAACACCATGAAGGAACCGCTCAACGACAAGCGTTTTCGTAGGGCTCTGGCAACGGCTATCGACTACACCGCTATCCGCCAGTTCGCCGTTTCCAACTACACCTCTACCCTGAAGCCGGGCCTGATTATGCCTACCGGTCTTGAAGGCAAGTACATCAATGACGAAGATGCCCAGAAGTACGGCGTGAACCTCGCCATTACCGACGAGAACGAACGCCTGAGCACCGTGAAGCAGATGCTTTCTGAAGCGGGCTTCAAGTCTGTATGGAAGAGCGATGGAACTCTTGACCACATGGAAAACGCCAAGGGCGAAAAGCTCCCCACGCTGTTCATCACGAGCCCTGCCGGTTGGACCGACTGGGAAGCCATGGTGACCATCGCCGTAGAAGGCATGCGTAAGGCCGGTATCGACGTGCGTGAAGGCTTTGTGGATGGCGGTCAGTACTGGCCTGCCAAGGGTACGGGTAACTTTGACCTGCTCATGGACAAGCCCTCTGCCGACGTGTCCCCGTCTCTGCCGTGGAGCCGTTTCAACGAAGTCATGTCCAGCCGCGACTGGCAGCCTCTTGGCGCCTGGGCCGGTACCAACATCGGCCGTTACAACCAGCCGGGCACCCCTGAGTTCCGCCCCGAAGTGGACCAGCTCCTGTCGGCGATCCCCCTGATGAACGACCCCGAAGAAATCGCGAAGGCTTACCGCGAACTCAACAAGATTTTCATGGAAGACCAGCCCTCTATTCCGCTGGTTTACCTGCCCGAACAGTTCTACGAATTCAGCGACCGCGTATGGACCAACTGGCCTACCGCCGAAAACCCCTACGCTCCGCCGCAGCTCCCGTGGATTGCCTCCGGCACCAAGATTCTTTGGAACCTCAAGCTTGCTAAATAAAAGGACGACAAATGCTTAAACAATATCCAATGTTGCGCTATGTCCTGCAGAAGGGATTCTGGTATCTCTTGACGTTTGTTGTCGCCGTGGCGATTAACTTTACGTTGCCCCGTATGGGTGAGAACAACCCTGTGGACATCATTATGGGTAAGGCTGCCCAGGGTCTTTCGCCCGAAGAAGCCAAGCTCAAGAAAGAAGGCCTGCTCAAGGCTTTCGGTATGGCCGAGCTGGACGACCAGGGTAACGTGATCTACGACCCTGAGGTAGATGCCAACGGCCAGATGAAGACCATCAAGGTGGCAAAGCTGGACGAAAACGGCGCCCCTGTGCTGAAGACCGTTAAGGAAGTGAACGAAGACGGCACGCCCAAGATGCTGGAGCGCCAGGTGGTGGACGCCGAGGGTAACCCGGTGTTCGAAGAAAAGCCGGTGCTCGACGAAAAGGGCAAGCCTGTGATGGAAAAGGACCCGAAGACCAAGAAGAAGGTGGCCAAGGTGGAACAGGTTCCGGTGATGGAACAGTACCAGGCCGAACGCCAGGACACCGTCATGGTGGACGAAGTGGTCAAGAAGGCCGACCCTCGCCTTGCTTCTGGTTTCTCCCAGTTCCTGGTCTATATCAAGAACGTGTTCAAGGGTGACCTTGGTATCTCTTACAGCCAGTACCCGAAGCCGGTGGTGGACATCATCAAGGAATCCGTTCCTTGGACGCTCCTCATCCAGGCTCCGACCATTATCCTCGGCTGGATTATCGGTAACCTGCTGGGTGCCTTCGCTGCCTACAAGCGTGGCATCTTCGACAAGGTGTTCTTCCCCTGCGCCATGTTCTTAAACGGCATCCCCTTCTTCGTGTTCGGTATGCTTCTGGTGGCGCTCTTCTCCATCACTCTCGGCTGGTTCCCTGCCATGGGCGCCTACAGCCCTGACATTACGGAGCTGAGCTTCTCCTGGGGTTGCATCAAGAGTGTGGGCTGGTACTACATTCTGCCCTTCTTCTCGGTGTTCCCGATCCTGCTTTCTGGTCAGGCAACGGGTATGCGTTCCATGTCCATCTACGAACTGGGTACCGACTATATGAAGTACGCCAAGTGGCTTGGACTTCGCGAAGGCAAGATTATCAGCTACGTGTTCCGTAACGCCATGCTCCCGCAGCTCACCGGCCTTGCCCAGAGCCTCGGTACCATGGTGGGCGGCGCCCTCATTACCGAAATGATCTTCTCTTACCCGGGTCTCGGTATGGCGATGCTTACCGCTATCCAGCAGAACGACTACGCGACCATTCAGGGTTGTACCTTGATGATTTCGACCTGCGTGCTCGTGGCTAACTTTGCCGTTGACGTTTTGATTGCGGTGTTTGACCCCCGTGTCAAGGCCGGTCTCCAGATGGGAGGTAAGTAATCATGGGAAAACTATTAAGAAACCTTCTCAAGTCCCCGATGTTTGTCATCGGTATCTCGATTTTCATTATTACCCTGTTGATTGCGCTGTTTGGCCCCATGTTCTACCATGTGGACATCAACGCTCGTGACATCGTGGCTGGGCCCTATGCGGGTTCTAGCGGCGAACACCTGCTGGGTACCGACCACCTGGGCCGTGACTACGTGTCTCTCTTGATCGAAGGCCTCCGCAGCTCCCTCTACGTGGGTCTTGTGGCGGGCATCATCGCCACCACCATCGGTGTGCTTATCGGCCTCTTTGGCGGTTTCCGCGGCGGATGGATTGACGAAGTGTTGAACATGCTCACCAACATCTTCATCGTGATTCCGCAGTTCGTGATTCTCGTGCTTATCAGCTCTGCTGTTAAGGACGGTCGTTCTTTGACGCTGATTGGTCTTATCATCGGCCTTACGGCTTGGAGCTGGTCTGCCCGTGCGGTGCGTGCCCAGGCTTCTTCGCTGCGCAGCCGTGACCATATCTCCCTTGCAAAGATCAACGGTGCGTCTACGCTCACGATCGTTATCAAGCATGTGCTTCCGTACCTGCTTTCTTACGTGTTCATGGTGTTCATCATGCAGGTGTCCTCCGGCATCCTTTCCGAAGCCTCCATCTCCATGATCGGCCTTGGTCCTCTGGATTCCACTTCTCTGGGTATCATCTTGAACCAGGCGAAGGACAACGGTGCCCTTTCCGACGGCATCTGGATCGCCTTCTTGCCCGCCACCATCATCATTACCCTGACGGTGTTTGCGCTGTTCCTGATCAATACTTCCATGGAAGGCGTCTTTAACCCGCGTCTTCGCAAGTAGGAGGTTTAGAAAATGTCTGAAAATGTATTTGAAGTCGAAAACCTGAGCCTCTACTACCTGGGCCGCTTTGGCGACAAGACCCACGCGGTGACCAATGTGAGCTTCTCCATGAAGCAGGGTGAAATCCTGGGTATCGCCGGTGAATCCGGTTGCGGTAAGTCCACCTTGGTGTCTGGCCTTATGGGCATGTGCATCCCGCCTCTCTATCCCGAAGGCGACGGTGACGTGCGCGTAAAGAGCGGCGACAAGATGGAATCTTTGATGAACCGCTCTATCGAGGATGTTCGCAAGAACGTGCTCGCCCAGAAGGTTTCCATGATTCCCCAAGGCGCTTTTAACGCCCTGAACCCGGTCCGCAAAATCAAGGATATCGCCGCCGACGTGATTGGCGCCCACCAGCAGCCCGGTAAGCACCTGGACAAGAAGGAAGTCTATGACCGCCTTTGCGAGCGCTTCGACCTGTTTGGCATGGACACCAAGCGCGTGCTGGATTCTTACCCCATCCAGCTTACCGCCGGTGAACGCCAGCGTTCCGTGATCGGTATCTCTACGCTTTTGAACCCCCAGATGGTGATTGCCGACGAACCCACTTCCGCTCTGGACGTTTCTACCCAGAAAGAAGTGATCAAGTTGATCTTTGACCTTTTGGACAAGGGCATCTTCAGCACCATGATTTTCATTACCCACGAACTTCCGCTGCTGTACCACGTGGCCGACAATATCGCCATCATGTACGCCGGCGAATTCGTGGAAAAGGGCACTGCAGAACAGGTGGTGAAGGATCCCCGTCACCCCTATACCCAGGCTCTTATGGGAGCCATGCTCAGTACCGAGGCCAGCCAGCGTCACCGCCACCCGGTGGCAATCGAAGGCGCACCTCCGAGCCTGCGTAACAAGATTACGGGTTGCCGCTTTGCCGACCGTTGCAAAAAGGCATGCCCCGACTGCAAGAAGAATACCCAGAACCTCCGCGTTGTCGGTGGTCGTGATGTGAGGTGCGATTATGCTGAGTGATAAGCCTGTTGTATTTTCTGCCAAGCGCATTAGCAAGGACTTTGGCGCGGGCAAGACCCTGAAGACCGCCGTGAAGGATGTTTCCTTCGACATCTATGACGAAGAATTCATCTCCATCGTGGGCGGCTCCGGTTGCGGCAAGTCCGTGCTGGCAAAAATCATGCTCGGCCTCTACGAACCCACCCGCGGCCAGTTTCTTTACAGGGATCACAAGATCAAGAACCTGAAGGACCACTGGAACGAGGTTCAGTTCGTATTCCAGGACCCGTTCGGATGCTTCAACCAGTTCTTTACTATCCGTAGCCAGCTGGAAGACGCCCTGAACGTGCTCAAGAACAAGCCCTCCAAGGAAGAAGTCCGCCGCCGTGTGGACGAAGGCCTGATGGCCGTGAACGTGAAGCCCTCCGATATCGAAGGCAAGTATCCGTTCGAGCTTTCGGGTGGTCAGATGCAGCGTATGCTTTTGGCCCGTATCTTCGCGCTCCGCCCGAAGGTGCTGATCGCTGACGAAGCCACCTCCATGGTGGACGCCTGCGTGCGCGCCAACATTCTGGATTACCTGCGCAAGTTGAAAGACGAGCTGAAGATGACCGTGGTGTTCGTGACCCACGATATCGGTCTTGCCAACTACGTGTCTGACCGTATCTTCATCATGCACGACGGAAAGATTGTGAACCAGGGTACTCCGGCAGAAGTGCTGGACAACACCACTGAGCCGCATACGCTCCGCCTGCTGGACGATATCCCCGAAGTCCATAAGACCGAATGGATCAAGAACAGCCATCGCTCTAAGAAGTAAACAGTGGTTTGGGGTGAAAAGCCCTGCTCCGCATTTGTCATCCCCGCGCAGGCGGGGATCTCCTCTAAAAAGCCGCAGTCCAAAGCTGCGGTTTTTTTGTATCGCCCATTATTGAAATAAGGGCATCAAGTAAAAACCGACAGTTCCTGTAATGCCATACACATAACCGGATTCCAATGAACCAACATTGGTCAATACGGTGCCTAAGCTGAGTTCAATAAAATCGCCAAACCTGTACCCCATTGAAATATAATGCGACAAGATAGGTGTATCTACAATATCAAAGCCCTCTATGCTGAAACTGTAATTCAGGAATGACTTGCCTATAATGATTCCTACAAATCCACCAAAGAACAAATCTTCAACATATTTTATTTCCTCTTTTTCAAAAGGCTCGTATGACGCACATACAGTCCTGCTCCAGAATACGGCCCCATCTATGGTCACGTTATTTTTTTCGGTTTCCACGCACTTTTCTCCGCTATATTTGATATCACGGAACAGAATGTGTCCTGTGAAAAAACCAAATTCGAAATACCGAAAATTCCAACCTAATGTAAGATGGTAATATAGTCCATCATCGTAGCCTAGACCGGCTCCAAATATAAGGGTTCCACTTTTGTGCAAATAGTCTATTTTTCCGGATCCTTCTACGCCTCCTATTTCATAAGTCCGCTCCTTATCGTCGATTTTCTCTTCTTTTGCACCAATTACTTTCCCACTGACTCGCCACATTGACGAATAAGGTTCTTGTGTCGTATTGGAACCATGTACTTCTGGAGCGTCGGATACCGTCGCATTTAATATGCGTTCGGATTCGTATGCAAGGGCTTCGGAAGAGAGTATAACTATCAGGCTAAACAGAAACAGACTTTTTTTCACAAAGGCCCTCCTCATTTTAAGTTAGAAAAAACGGGCCGGTTTTGAGTATAGTTTCTACATTTTTGTTTTTTGCCCGTCCCTGTTTTCAAGGGAAAACAGGAAATTTGGCAGAGTGGGTACAGGAAAGTGCCTTTTTTAGGTATATTCTGGCCATGAATACCTGCAAAAGTTTTTTTTCTAGTATGGGTGCGGTGGCTTTGTCTGCCGTAGCCGTTGTTTCCCTTTGTTCTGCCACGGCCATTGCAGGCCCCCTGATGAACCAGCTGGGTTATGCTCCCGGGGCCGAAAAACAGGTGGTGATTCCCGGTAACGACGCCAACGGGCTTGAAGTCCGGGATTTGAACGGGAAGACTGTATTGAAACTCGCAGCCCCCTACGTGCTCGAGTGGGAATACAGCGGCGAAGAGATCCAGGTGTTCGACATCTCTGCGGTAAAGACTCCGGGTACTTACCGCCTGTTCCGCGCAGGAGCGTACATCGGCAACCCCATTACCGTGGGCAAGAATGTCTATGAAGGTGTCACCAAGGCGAGCCTCAAGTGGTTCTATTACCAGCGGGCCAGCATGCCCCTGGTGGCCCCTTATGCCGACAAGTGGGTCCGTGCGGCAGGCCACATGGACGACAAGGTTATCGTTTATGGTACCGACAAGGCCACAGGCGGCAAGGGCGCGGGCAAGACTATCAAATCCCCTCGCGGTTGGTACGACGCCGGCGATTACGGCAAGTACATCGTGAATTCCGGCATTACGGTATGGACCCTGCTGGATCTGTACGAAAAGTTCCCGAAATATGCGGACACCCTGAGCTGGGATATCCCGCGGGAGTACGCGAAGCTGCCCCTGCTTCTAGAAGAAGTCCGCTATAACCTGGACTGGATGCTGACCCTGCAGGACAAGGATGGCGGTGTATTCCACAAGGTTTCGACCCTCAAGTTCTGCGGCAGTGTATTGCCTGAACAGGATGGCGCTCCCCGTTACGCCATCCTGAAAAGCGTGACGGCGGCTCTGGATTTTGCAGGCGTGATGGCCCAGGCCAGCGTGGTGTATGCTCCCTTCGACAAGGCCTACAGTTCCAAGTTGCTTAAAGCGGCGGAAGCGGCCTACGCCTGGGCGAAGAAGAATCCGGAAATGTTCTACAAGCAGCCCGCCGATGTGAATACGGGAAGCTACGCCCCCGGTAACGAAGACGGCAAGGACGAATTCCGTTTTGCGGCGGCTGAACTTTTCAATGCGAAGGTGGCATCCGGGGCAAACCCGTCAACGGACAAGGCCACGGCCGCTTACCTAGAAGACTTGAAGGCAAACCCCTTCACCCAGAATGGCGTCTGGTGGGGCGACCTGAACATGCTTGCGGTTTTCCGTGTGGTAAATGCTCCTAAGGTGTTCGGCGATAGCCTTGCCGGTGTGGCAAAGAAGATTTTGCTGGACGAGGCGAACAGCCTGCGTTCTATCGGCGATACCAGCGCCTACAGGCTCCCCATGCACCCTTGGAACTGGAACTGGGGCAGCAACAGTGCCGTGGCGAACAACGGCATTGTGCTTTTGCAGGCCTACCTCTTGACTAACGACAAGAGTTATTTGGACGGTGCGCAGCAGTGCCTGGATTACCTGCTGGGTAAAAACCCCATGGACATTACCTATGTGACGGGCTTTGGTTTCCGCAGCCCCCGCAATCCGCACCATCGTCCCAGCGAATCGGACTTTGTGGACGATCCGGTGCCCGGTATGCTGGTGGGTGGTCCTCACCTGGGCAAGCAGGATATCAACCTGAACGGGACGGACCATTGGAAATGCCCGAACTACGCCGCAGCCGACAAGCCTGCCCTGGCTTACTTGGATGACCGCTGCAGCTATGCTACCAACGAAGTGGCCATCAACTGGAATGCTCCCTTGGCATTTTTGGCAGGCGCCCTCCAGGCGATTTACAATAAGTAAGGCTGCATATAGATCCTCGCTTTCGCGAGGATGACGAGGGAATGGTTTTCGTCATGCCCGCACCCTTCATTGTCATGCCCGCGCAGGCGGGCATCTCCTTTTTATATTTCCATCTATGGAAGAACAAATCGACATCCTGAACCCTGACGGAAGCCCGGCAGGGTATTCTTGCGGGCGAACGGAGGTTCATGCCAAAGGGCTATGGCACCGCACAGTCCATATCTGGGCCTTTGATGGAACGGGCCGTGTACTTTTCCAGCTTCGCAGTCATTTGAAAGAGAATAACCCGAACCTTCTGGACACCAGCTGCGCGGGCCACATCTCTGCTGGCGACACCAGCCGGAATGCCGCCGTCCGAGAACTGAAAGAGGAATTAGGCGTCCATAAAAATTCAGGTGATTTGGAATACCTCTTTGAAGCGACCCACGAAAGTGTCTTGAACGACGGCACTTATTTCGACAACGAATATTACGATACATACAAAATAACGCTTACCGACGAAGAGGCCCGCCATCTGGTGCCACAGCCCGGCGAGGTGGACGATTTCGTGTGGATGACGGTACCGGAGTTTCTGGAACTGAACCGCAAGCGCCCCGAAAGGTTCGTGAGCCACCCGAAGGATTACCAATGGCTCGAAAGTATTTCTAGATTGTAACCCATGATGTACAAGAAAGTGGCAGTGGTTGTGGAAGGAGGCGGCATGCGCGGCGCCTACACGGGCGGTATTCTGGACGTGTTCAACGAGCTGGGGCTCCGCTTTGGAGGCGCCTGCGGAACTTCTGCCGGCGTGACCCACCTGTGCAGTTTCTTGTCGGAACAGATTGGCCGAAATTTCCGTATCGATACGGTGCATTCCAAGTCCAGTAAATATATGGGCTGGGGAAACCTGATTCGTACCGGCGAATTTTTCGAGGTGGATTATTGCTACAGGCAAATCCCTTACGAGATAGAGCCTTTTGACATGGAAAAATTCGCCGAGGCCTGCAAGACGACGGAATTTTACGCCTGCAGTTCCAACCTGGAAACGGGCGGTGCGGAATACCTGCGGGTGATGGACTACCGCGATGCCCACGACATGAACGCGATTCGCGCCTCGGCATCGCTCCCGCTGATGAGCCACATCGTAGAATTAGACGGCAAAAAACTTTTGGACGGCGGTATCGCCGACAGTATTCCTTTCGAGATTATGGAGAAGAAGGGGTTCGAGAAGATCGTGATTCTCTTGACCCAGCCGGAAGGTTTCCGCAAGAAACCCAACTCCATGATTCCCCTGTTCAAGCTGCTCTACCGCAAGTACCCGAAGTTCATCGAGGCTGCGGCCAACCGGCATGAGCGTTACAACGCCTGTCTGGACCTGATTGCCAAAAAGGAAAAAGAAGGGAGTGTGTTTGTGTTCCGCCCCAGCGAGGCCATGCACATTTCCCGGCTGGAAAAGGACAAGTCCAAACTGGTGGACCTTTACAACTTGGGCCGCAAGGATGTAAACGCCCGCCTGGATGCCCTGCTGAATTTTTTGGAAAAGTAAATCGGGTTTTTATGTCCGTTGCAGAAAAAGGCAGGCGCTACCGCCATTACAAGAAAGAGACCATGGTCTATACCGTGGTGGAAATCGCTCTGGATTGCGAGACGGTGGAACCTCTGGTAGTTTACCGCAGCGAATACGAGACGCCTGATCACCCCAAGGGAACGCTCTGGGTCCGCAAAAAGTCGGACTTCGAAAGCACGGTGACGCTCCCCGACGGCCGCACCATGGACCGGTTCACGCTTATACAATAAGCAGCGGCTGTTGTCATTCTGAGTGAAGGCGAAGCCAGAACGAAGAATCCAGGCCCGATTTTTTACGGTAGCATCTTGCCAGTTTCAAGATACCGGTTGTGCATCTCGAAGGCTCTGCTCAGCGCAAGGGGCATGTGCACGCCCTTGGCGTGTTTCAGGCTGTATTCCAAGAAGTCCGTGAGCGGTTCCTTGAAATCGGGGTGTGCGCATTCCTTGATAATAAGCCGTGCCCGCTCTTCGCTGGCAAGGCCCCGCAAATCTGCAAGTCCCTGCTCCGTCACAAAAATCTGGGTGTCGTGTTCTGTCTGGTCCACATGGCTCACGTAGGGCACAATGCTGGAAACGGCGCCGCCCTTGGCTACCGACGGCGTCAAGAAAAATCCGAGAGCGCAGTTCCTTGCAAAATCTGCCGCCCCGCCGATGCCGTTCATCATAGAAGACCCGCACACGAGAGAACTGTTCACGTTCCCGAAAATATCCGCTTCTAGGGCGGTGTTCATGGAGATGACGCCAACGCGACGGATTACGTCAGGACTGTTGCTCACCTCTTGTTGCCGAATGACAAAATGTTTTTTCCAGTCGGCGGCATTACGGATAAATTCGTCCTGCGCGCCCTGGGAGAGCGTAAGGGCCGTTCCGCTAGCCACGCCTAGCTTGCCCTTTTTGAGCAGGGGGATAACCGCTTCTTGAATGACTTCGGTAAAGATGTCGATTTGCCCCAGGCGCTCGTCGTTTGCCATGGCGGTGAGTACAGCGTTGGCCACCTTACCCACACCGCTCTGGTAGGCCATTCCTTTGGGAAGCCTACCCTTGGATTCTTCGAAACGGATAAAGTCCAGAATACGTTCGGCGATGTTGGTAGAAACGCTGTCGGGCTCTACGAAGGGTGTTACCTCGTCGTAGCCGGAATTTTCCACGATGGCGATAACCTTGTTCGGGTCAATCTTTACAAGGTCTTCTCCAACGCGATCGCCTGCGCTGTAAATGGCAAGAGGTCTTGCGTGTGGAGGCAGTTCCGGCAGGGCGTTGTCGTGGATGCCCATGTAGCTATCGCCCAGGCGGGTGTTCAACTCCAGGATAATCTTTTCGGAGCGTTCCAGGTAGCAGACGGAATTTCCACCGGAGGTAGAAAGGCACACACGGCCATCGGGCAAAATGGCGCTTACCTCTATGACGGCAATTTTCGGAGTCGGCACGGCTCCCGTGCGGACCAGGTAACCCATCTTGCCCAGGTGTGCGTCTATGTAACGGATAGAACCGTCGTTGATGGCCTTGCGAAGGCTTGGATTGCTCTGGTAAGGCATGCGTAAGTCGATGGCGTTTGCCCGAGCCAGCGCACCGTCGCAGCTATCGCCGGTAGAGGCTCCCGAGAATAGCGACACCTTGAAAGGCTTGCCTTCGCCGTGTAGCTTTTCGGCCCGAGCGGCCAGCGCGCTGGGTACCGCCTTGGGGTATCCGGCAAGCGTAAAACCCGAAATGCCCAGGATATCGCCGTTTTCAATCATTGCCGCGGCATCGGCCGCCGAACATTTTTTACTTGCAATCCAGTCCATTTTCGCCCTTCCCGTGGGTACAATTACCCGCGGGCAAGCATCTCCATCAGTTCCTTGTCCAGGCGTTCCGGGTTGTTGTACTGCGCAAGGTTGTTGTGCAGCGACTCGCCCTTTGATACCAGGCCAAAGTCAAGGTTCTTGTAGTTCCAGTAGCTAAAGCCCACGTCGGCTTCACGCAGAATGTCAAGGAAATCCCGCATCCAGGCAAGCTGGTATTTGCGGGGCACCTGCACATACACGCCGAATTCGTTGCAGCTGACCGGCAGGTCGTACTTGGCACGGAAATCCAGAGCGTTCTGGATGCTCGCCTGCAGGCGTGCCTTGTCCCACTTGCCGTATTCCACGTTCAGGCGTGTTTCAGCATCTCCCTGCGGAGGCGCGTAGTCGCCGGGCCAGGGACGTTCAATGTGGAAGAACGGGTCCTGGATCCAGGCAGCCCCCTGGTGGGTGAATGTCACCGGAGTGTAGGTGTGGAAACTGTAGATGGCGTTGTCGTCGTCCATGGGGGTCAGGAACTCGAATTCCTTGGCGCTGTTCCACTTGTTGCTGCCCACCACGATGGTGTTCTTGGGAGCGTGCTTGCGGATAGCCCAGAAGATTTCGTCTTTCACCTTGTCCCATACCTTGGAATCGCTTCCGGCGGGTTCGTTCAAAAGTTCCATCATCACGCGGGACTCGCCGCTGTAGCGTTCGGCCATGTAGGCCCAGATGTCGCAGGTCTTTTTACGGGCGGCTGGGTCTGCAAAGAAAGCCTGTTCCGTAGAGCACCCCAGGTGAAAGTCGTGACCGGGGCACTTGTGCAGGTCCAGAATCACGTCCAGGTCTGCGGCCTGGATTTCTTTGAGGGCCTTGTCCAGAAGGCCGAACACTTCTTCGTTTGGCTTGCTGGCATCGTCGGTCTCGAAAAGGTTGAAGTAGTCCACGGGCAGGCGCACGTGGTTGAACCCCGCCTCGCGGATGCGCTTGAAGTCTTCCACCCCGAGGAAAGTCTTGATGTGGGGCACGAGTCCCGGAAAACCTACAGGGTCCTTTTCTTCGATACAGTCTACCTGACTGAACCAGCCACCCAAATTCACTCCCCGTAGCCTTTCTTTTTTCATCTTTTGCTCTGTTGGTTATGCCGCCGGAATTGACGGCGTAAAGTTATTCGTTGACGATGTTCAGGTCTTCGTCGGCGATGTTCAGGTCCTGGACCACTTCCAGGTCGTCGGGCAGGTTGTAAAAGTCAACCACCAGTCCCACCTTCTTGTCTTCGTCCTTCTGCTTGTCGAACTGGACTACATCGTAAATCTTCATCTTGATCACGGCTTCACCCGTAACGGGGATTTCCATGGTCATGCCCTTGCTGATGGGCCCTTCGATAATCTTGCCCTTGAAAACGAGACTGGTCTTGTCTTCGCCCAGGGACGTCTTTTTCACGTGAAATACAGCCATTATTCCTTAGCCAATATCTTTTATTTTTCGGTTAATTGTTTTGCGGCCTACAAAATGCCACCGCCAAAAGTTAATTTTTTTCCATGGATTTATTGGTGGGTCGAATTCCTTTTTTGGTCTGTGCGCCGTTCTTTCACAGCTTTTTGGGTCGTGAGCAGGAATTCCCCCGCGTGCGTTTTGTAGATGGTCCGCCCAGCGTGCACAGCAGGGGACTCCGGGAGGGCACGATTCATTTGTCCCCGGCCTCTTCGATTACCTTTGCCCAGAAACCGGGCGCCTTTGTCTTGTCACCCAGGCTTTGTACTTCTTGCTCCTTTGAGGTCCGTTCCGTAAAGCTCTTTTCAAGGTTCCCCATCGAAGACCTTGACGGCAAGACGGTGCGGCTTACCTCCCAGAGCCAGACCTCTGTGGCCCTGCTGAAAATTCTGCTTTCGGAACGTTTCCGGGTGCGTGCCGAATATACGGGCGGCCTTGCCGCCGAAGCCACCGACGACGCCTGCCTGCTTATCGGGGACTTGGCCTTGGAAGAAGCGGAACGCCGTCGGTTCCCTTACAGCTACGACCTAGGAACCCTGTGGCAGGACTGGCAGGGCATGCCTTTTGTGTTTGGGGCGTGGATTATCGAAAAATCGGCTCTAGAACCCGAAATCAGGCCCGTTCTGGAGCAATATCTACAAGAAACGGAAAAAAGCGTTGAGGCCTTCCGTGCCGACCCCGCAGCCGCCCTGGACCGCTGGATTTCAAGATTTCCTGTGAATCTGGACAAGAAGTCGCTACTTGATTACTATAAAATTATAGATTATCATTTTACAGACGAACGAAAAAAATCCTTGGAGTGTTTTTTCGGGTATGCCGCAAAGCTTGGACTAGTCGAAAAGTCGCCAGTCTTGGAATTTTTATAGGGGGAGTACATGAAAGAAGAAAAGATTCTCATCGTAGACGACAGCACCGAAATCTTGGAAAAGAACGGGGAACTTTTGACCCAGGTGGGTTACAAGGTGGTGGCCGCTACCTCTGGCGAAGAAGCCCTTGCCCTATTGGAAAAGGGAACCTTCGATTTGGTACTCCTGGACATTAACATGCCTAGCCTAAACGGCTACGAGGTGTGCCTGCGCATTCGCGAAAAGCACGCCCTGGATGATTTGCCTATCATATTCCTCACCAGCAGGGAAGATTCCGACAGCATTACCAAGGGATTCCATGCTGGAGCTTCCGACTTTGTGTGCAAGCATTCGCCTACCGAGATTTTGCTGGCCCGTATCAACGTGCATATCCGTCTTTGCCGTACCCTCAAGTACCTGCGCGACATTTCCCTCACCGATGACCTGACCCAGAGTTATAACCGTAGGCACGCCATTTACACCCTGCGCGAATGGTTCTCCCGCAGCAAGCGTTATGGGACGCACTTCTCCATGGTTTATTTTGACCTGAACGGTCTCAAGACGGTAAATGACAAGTTTGGTCACCAGGCGGGGGATTTGTTGCTCCGTGCCGTGGTCAAGGCCTGCAAGGACCTGCTTCGCGAATCCGATGTGCTGTTCCGCATGGGCGGCGACGAATTCATGGTGCTCTGCCCCGATACCGACAAGGCCGGCGCGTTAATTTGTGCAGAACGCATGCAAAAAGCGGTGGGCGACATCACCATCGTAGACCAGAAGGTCTCCTTTGCCTACGGCATCGCCTATTCCGGCGAGGTCTATAAGGACATGGACGAGATGCTCCACAGCGCCGACGCCTCCATGTACGAGTGCAAAAAGAAAATGCACGCCGGACGGTAATGTGAGGTGCGATTATAAAGACTCACAACTCACTACTCATTGCACATTGATCATTGCGCTATGCGCAGGCGGCAAGCAATTCTTTGAGCCGTCGGCCTATTTCGTCCCAGTTGCCACTTGACATGAGCGTTGGATTAAAGATGCTCCCGCCGAAGGAGACCAGGTTTGCACCCGCTTCCATGTAGGCCTTGGCATTTTGCGGGTTTACGCCACCACAGGCCATCAAGGGAATGTCCCGGAAAGGACCCCGCAGGGCCTTGATGTATTCGGGGCCGCCTACGCAATTCACCGGGAAAACTTTCACGGCGGCAGCCCCCAGGTCGTAGGCCTTCTGCACCTCGGTAGGGGAAAGCGCTCCCGGAATGATGGGGATTCCTGCGGTATTGGAAAGCCGGATAATTTCTTTGCGGGTGTTGGGGGTCACGATGAATTCTGCTCCGGCGTTTACAGCCTTTTCCAGGTCACTCTCGTGCCGGACCGTGCCCGCCCCTACCAAGATTCCATAGGAACCGGCGCAATCCTTGAGCTTCTTGATAATGCTGGTGGCACCGGCGGTGTTCATGGTGACCTCGATAGCCTTGAGTCCGCACTTGGCGGCGGTTTCTACGCAGGCCTCTTCGGCGCCCTGGGGAATGTCGCGGAGAATGCCCACGACCGGCATCGGTTTTAGAAATTCGAGAAGGTTCATACTGTGAATATAGGTAATAGGTGGTAGGTTGTAGGGGTTAGGGGATAGGATTTAGGGGCTAGGATCTAGGGATTAGGTCTGAAGGTTCGAGGTGCGAGGAATGTCATCCCACACTCCACACGACTCACAACTCATAACTCATCACTCATAACTCACAACTCACGACTCACGACTCACGACTCACGACTCATCACTCGTACCTTAGTGCTTCAATCGGGTCCAGGCGGCTTGCCTTGCGGGCAGGGTACCATCCGAAAAAGACTCCCGTGGCAAAGCACACGGCAAAGCTGATGATTACGCTTGTAAACGACACGATCATGGGCCAGCCCATAACCGTCTTTACAATCTGCGAAGCCGCCACCCCGAGGAGAATCCCGATGACGCCTCCCATAAGGCTGATGGTCACTGATTCGAACAGGAACTGCATCAAAATGTCGCGACCGCGAGCGCCTATGGCCATGCGGAGCCCGATTTCCTTAGTGCGTTCGGTAACCGACACGTACATGATATTCATGATGCCGATACCGCCTACAAACAAGCTAATGCCTGCGATAACGGTCAGCACCAGCGCCAGCATGTCCGAGGTGCTGGTGACCATGGTTATCATTTCTTCTTGCGTGAACACCCGGAAGGGGTCCGTGGGCTTGGTCCAGTTACGGCGTTCCTTCAGTATGCCCATGATTTCTTCGGTGGCCTTTTGGGCATAGCCTTCGCCGATGGAGTTGGCGTAAATCTGCCGGATGTTGGTGGTGGCCGAGAACCTGCGCATTACGGTCTGGTAAGGCGTGAAGATGACATCGTCGTTGTCTTGCCCGAAATCTCCAGAGCCTTTTGATTTCAGGGTGCCGATGACCTTCAGCGGAATGCTCTTGTAACGGATGGTCTTGCCAATGGGGTTTTCGCCTGCAAAGAGGTTTTTCACCACCGTCTGGCCAATAACGCAGACTTTCGCCATGCGGTCGGCAGCGTCGTCGAACATCACGCCGTCTTCGATTTCGTAGTTGCGAATCTTGAGGTAATCGGCGGAGATGCCGCTCAGGGTGGTGGGGGAGTTGTTGTTTCCTACGATGGCTTGCCCGTTCACGGTAATCATGGGAGAAACACCGTTAATGTAGGTGGCGTTTTCTCGGATGGCGATGACATCTTTTTCTTCTAACATCTCGGAAGATTCCGCCTGTACGCCGCCACGCCTGTTCCAGTTGGGCATGACAATGATGGCGTTGGTGCCCATGCTGGTCATCTGTTCCTTGATGGACTGGCGAGACCCTTCGCCCATGGCCACCATGGTAATCACCGCCGCTACGCCAATGACGATTCCCAGCACCGAAAGGAAGGTACGCATGCGGTTACGCATCAGGGCACGTAAGGCGATCTTTGCTAGGGTCAACGGGTTCATGGTTAGTAGGTTATAGGTTTTAGGTGGTAGGGGTTAAGATGACGAAGATTGACTCATCTATCATTATTCGTTTTACACTATACATTGCTCACAACTCATAACTCACAACTCATAACTCATTACTCATTACTCATTACTCATTACTCAAATTCCTCTGGAGGGGGCAAAGCATCGAAAGCGGCTTTTGCGTCTTGCATTTCGTGGGTTTCGTCTTTCTTGACAAGGCCGTCTCGGAGTGTGATGGTGCGTTCGCTGAAGGTGGCGATGTCGGGTTCGTGGGTCACGAAGGCGATGGTTTTCCCCTGCCGGTGCAGTTCCTGGAAAATCATCATGATTTCGTAACTGGTGCGGGTGTCCAGGTTTCCGGTAGCCTCGTCTGCCAAAATGATAACGGGGTCGTTCACCAGGGCCCGGGCTATAGCCACCCGCTGCTGCTGTCCGCCGGACATCTGGTTGGGCAGGTGGTTCACGCGGTCGGAAAGTCCCACCATATCCAGGGCTTCCAGGGCCCGGCGGCGGCGCTCTGCCGAAGACACTCTCGAGTTGTAAAGCAGGGGGAGCTCCACATTCTCGACGGCGGTGGTTCGGTTTAGCAGGTTGTAGTTCTGGAATACGAACCCGATTTTTTTGCCCCGGATGCGGGCCAGGGCGTCCCGGGAAAGCCTTTCGGTGTGTTCCCCGTCCAAAATATAGTGGCCGGAGGTGGGCTTGTCCATGCAGCCCAATATGTTCAGCATGGTGGACTTGCCCGACCCGCTGGTACCCATGATGGTCACGAACTGCCCCGGAAAAATGTCAAACGACACGCCCCGCAGGGCGTGAACCGTCTCGGAGCCCATCTTGAAGTCCCGACGCAGGTTTTCGATGGAAAGTATGGGCAAATCGTTTGACATCACCTTGTTTTGATTCCCGTAAATACCTTCAGGTTGCCTAAAACGCCTTAATTTCGCGGCATTCCTGGGCAAAGTTAAAATATTGTGAGTAATAACTGAAAATTTTGCTATAATTTTCCCTAAAGTTATAAATCTAGGGGATTTATTCATGAAAAAGATAATAACTCTGTCGCTTTTGGCATGTAGCCTCGCGTTCGCGCAGGCGGGCATCCAGGGTGGCTCTGATGGTATCCATCAGTACAATACCAAGACTAATGGCCAGCTTGGATTCTCTATCGGTACGGGTGGCAATATCGCTCTCGACGCTTGGTCCTTGAGCCGTGGCGGTAACTATACCTCCAATGGCAAGACTTATGGTTTTAATGACTGGGCTCCGTCTCTTTCTGGCAACGTGAACGCCTCCGTGGGCCTTTACGAGTTTGTGGATTTGGGCTTGAATCTGCCCCTTTACTACGAACATGCCAAGTCCGATGGCCCTTCTGGCGCCAACAACATGTGGACTACTAGCCGTGGTGACTTGAACGTGTGGTTCAAGGTCCGTATGCCTTTCGACAGCCAAAAGAGACTGTTTACGGCAGCCATCCAGGTTGATGCCTACGTACCTTCTGGCGAAGAGTCCGCCGGTGTGCGTCCCCGCCATGCCTGGTACCTGAATAGCAAGGGCGAAACGCACCCCTTCACTACTAACGCCTTCGGTATCGGTGGAAACTTGATCCTTACCTTGGATTTCGTGAACATAGGCATCCCCGTCCGTTGGAACGGCAATGCCGGAATCGTTTATACGGTTGATCACGACCTGCCGGTGACAATGACCTATGGTACGGGTATCAATGTCATGCCCTTTGACTTCATGGATGCCTTTGTTGAATTCTCCGGCGAATTCCGCGTCGAAGATACCGGATATCCTCGCAGCCCCCTGGTTGACCCCATGTTGTTGACCCCCGGTTTCCGTTTCCACCTGCCCTTCAACATCGACTTCGCTATGGGTCTTGATGTTGCCGTGCGCGCCCTCAGGAACTTCACCTTCGATGGCGACAAGGAAATGGAACACAGCAAGGATTACAAGCTCACGTTCTCTGGCGAAAACGACAACATAAGCACGTATTACTACACTCCGACTCCGCTCTATGCCGGTACTGCCTCTCTCGTTTGGCGCTTTGACGGCAAGGACCGTTCCAAGCAGAAGGACGAAGACAAGGATGGCGTTCCCGATGTCAAGGATAAGTGCCTGCATACCTTGTCTGGCATTACCGTTGATGTGGATGGCTGCCCCCTGGATACCGACAAGGATGGTGTTCCTGACGGTGCGGACAAGTGCCCCAATACCGCGGCCGGCGTGACGGTTGATTCTGTGGGCTGCCCCATGGACAGCGACAAGGATGGCGTTCCCGATGGCCTGGACAAGTGCCCGAACACCAAGGAAGGCCGCCAGATTGACGCTACCGGATGCGAAAGCGACTTTGATAAGGACGGAATCCCCGATGCCGATGACCGCTGCCCCAACACCAAGGCCGGCGCCAAGGTCGATAGCACGGGTTGTGCCGCCGACACTGACAAGGACGGCGTTCCCGATGATCTGGACAAGTGCCCGAACACTCCGGAAGGAGCTGAAGTGAACTTTGAAGGTTGCGAAGGCGACCGCGATGGCGACGGCGTTCCCGACGCTCAGGACAAGTGCCCGAACACCAAGGCCGGCACTCCTGTGGACAGCACCGGTTGTACTGCCGATGCCGACAAGGACGGTGTACCCGATGCTATGGACAAGTGCCCCAACACTCCGGAAGGCACTTCCGTAGACAGCACGGGTTGCGTCTCTGACTTTGACAAGGACGGCGTGTCCGACGATTTGGACAAGTGCCCGAACACCAAGGAAGGAACCGTGGTTGACAGCACGGGCTGCCCCATCGATACCGACAGGGACGGCGTGTTTGACGGCCTTGACAAGTGCCCGAACACCGAAAAGGATATTCAGGTGGACAGCACCGGTTGCCCGATGGACATTGACCACGACGGCGTGCCCGACCATCAGGACAAGTGCCCCTACACCCTCGAAGGTGTGAAGGTTGATGCCAAGGGTTGCCCGCTGAACAAGAAGCAGGACCTGAACAAGCTGAAACAGGGTATCCAGTTCCAGACCAACTCCACCAAGTTCACCAAGGACAGCTACGGCACCTTGAATGACATCGTGGCTCTCCTGAAGCAGATTCCGTCGGCCAACCTGGAAGTCCAGGGCCACACCGACAACGTGGGTAAGCCCGAAAAGAACAAGGAACTGTCTCAGGCTCGCGCTCAGGCCGTGGTGGATTACTTCATCCAGCAGGGTGTTGAATCTGACCGTCTCCGTGCAGTTGGATTCGGCGACGAAAAGCCCATTGCCAGCAACGGCTCCAAGCACGGTCGTAAGCAGAACCGCCGCGTGGAACTGGTTCCTTTCGAAAAGTAATCAAACCCTTTTGAAAAAGAAGACGGTCGCAAAGGCCGTCTTTTTTTATATTAATAATCATGGGAGTGCGTTTTTTTACTCTAGTTTTATTCGTCACTTTAGTGGTCTTTGTCGCATGTACGGACAATGCCCATCCCGTATCCCCCAAAGACGAAAATCTAACTTCATCTGCAAGCATCATCGAACTAGATTCGTCGTCAAGCATAGACAAAAAATCCAGTCCATCTGGAAAATCCGAAAATTCCAGCTCATCAAAGGCGTCAGACAAGTCCAGCTCGTCGGGAAAGTCCGATGATTCTAGCTCATCCAGAAACACCAATGATTCCAGTTCATCCGAGAGCACCAGCAACTCCAGTTCATCAGAAAGCACTGGAGAATCGAGTTCCTCGAAAGATGAGTCTAGCAGCTCAATAGTAGAGTCCAGCAGTTCTGAAGCATCCAGTTCATCTGAGTCCAGCAGTTCTGAAGTGTCCAGCTTTTCAGAATCCAGTTCTTCTGAAGAATCCTCCAGTAGCGAGACATTGAGTTCGTCATCCGTAAAAAAGACTGCTTGGGGCTACTTGAACCAAGAAATGCTTGCCAACGGAAATTACGAGGAATTTACCGATACAAGAGATGGCCAGAAATATAAAGCGATCAAGGTGGGCGACCTTACCTGGATGGCGCAGAACTTGAATTTTGAGTACAAAGACGTAAATGGAAAAACCATCCAAAATTACTGCTATAAAAACGAATTGGATAGTTGCGAAATTTATGGAAGACTGTATTATTGGAGCGCTGCCATGGACAGCCTAGGATTATATTCTGAAAAAACAAAGGGCTGTGGATACGAAGTAAAATGTAATCCCGAAGAACCAGTTCGTGGAATTTGTCCCGAAAATTGGCGACTCCCTACAGAAGGGGAATGGCATGATCTTATCTCTATTCAAAATGCACCTTATTCATTAATCTCTGATGTAATACAATATGATTATCCTAATTGGGAAAAAGCAACGAACACCACAGGTTTTTCTGTTTTGCCGGCAGGATTGATTCCCAACGGCAATGAAGGCGATCAGGCACAAATGGTAGGAGAAAAAGGTTACTTTTGGAGCTCTACGGAATATGAATCATCCCAGCCGATATATCAGCTATATAGAGCCCATATGGTTATTTTTGGTTCTAACAATTATCAAGGCTATGTTTCTAACAGCACCGAAGAAGCTTTTTATGAAAAGAATTTTGCCTTGTCTATCCGTTGTGTAAAAAAATGAATGAGTAAAAAATCATTCTTTATTTCATGAATCAATCTTTTAGAGGATTTAACAAAATGTCTCGCAAAATCTTGGTTACAGGTGCCGCAGGTTTTATCGGTTGCGAAGTTTCACTAATCCTTCTTTCTAAGGGTTATGAGGTTGTTGGCATTGACAACTTGAACGATTACTATCAGGTGAGTCTCAAGGAAGACCGCCTAAAACGTCTGGACAATCCGAATTTCCGGTTTGAGAAGATGGATCTTGCCGACGCCACTGCCATCAAGGGTCTTTTCGAACGGGAACATTTTGACGGCGTTATTCACCTAGGAGCACAAGCAGGTGTGCGCTACAGCCTGGTAAACCCGCAGGCCTACATCGACAGCAACATCACGGGTTTCTTGAACATTTTGGAAGGCTGCCGTTTCAATCCGGTGGAACACTTGACCTATGCCTCTTCTAGCAGCGTCTATGGACGGAACACCAAGACGCCCTTTTGCACCGAAGACCCGGTTTGCATGCCTTCTAGCTTGTATGCCGCTACCAAGCGCAGTAACGAGCTGATGGCTGAAACCTACCACCATCTATACAAGATTAACGCTACCGGCCTAAGGTTCTTTACCGTTTACGGCCCCTGGGGCAGGCCCGACATGGCGCCCTGGCTTTTTGCAGATGCCATTTTGCACGACAAGCCCATCAAGATTTTCAACAACGGGAACATGATGCGGGACTTTACCTACATCGATGATATTGCTCAGGGTGTGGTCCGCGTGTTCGAGGCTGGAATCGGCAAGAAGGAATGTCGGTTGTACAACATCGGTCACGGCAATCCGGTGAACCTGCTGGACTTTGTAAAGACTCTCGAGAAGCATTTGGGAAAGACTGCCGAAAAGATTTACATGCCCATGCAGCCCGGCGATGTAGAGGTTACCTGGGCCGATACGAAGGCCCTGGAACAAGATGTTGGCTACACGGCAGATACTGATCTGGACACAGGCATCAAGGCCTTTGCCGAGTGGTTCAAGGGATATAACCGCTAGCTCTGTTTTGGCGCGGCCTTGAATACCCACTTTTTATAAAGCGTAAAACTCACCAGCACGTAAACCACGTTGGCCACGATGTTGGCAAAATAGGTGGGTTTCATGAACTGCGAAATCCAAGCTGTAAAGCTTGCGCACCAGGCGGCATTTGCGAGGGTGTAGGCGACAAGTTCCAGCACTAACAGATTTACGCCATACGACACAAGGAACACGACTACGAACCGGATGATTTCTGCACGCTTCTTGTTGTGGCTCTTGAAATTCCAGATGCGGTTGCACAGGTAGCTGTTACAGCCTCCCGCTACAAAACCTAAAAAGTTGGACAGTTCCACATTCCAGTCCAGCAGCTGGTGCAACACCCAGACTACGGCGAGGGTGATGAGTGTGTTCGACACCCCGATGACATTGTATTTGAGAAAGTGAATCACGGGAAAAGCCGCTGAGCTTTAGATTTCAACAAGGATTCCCGCCTGGAGGAAGACATAGCCTTTACCCACGTGGTCCAGGAATTCGTAACCGCTCATGACGAGGATAGAGGAATAGTCCCCGTTCTTGATGTCAAGCCCGCCGCCGACTTTCCAGAAAAGCTGATGGCCGCTCCCGATAAGGTAGCCGATGTCGCCAGTGGCGACGGGTAAAATCTGGCTTCCGATGGGCAGTCGAATCCAGAGGGCTCCGCTTAAGGGGACCAGTCCGACGTTGTCGATTTCCTGATAGCCACTGCCCGCACCTACGAACAGCATTTGGTCTATGCGGTACCACAGGTGCCCATAAATATTCAGATTGAAGTTGGTGATTTCACTTGCGTGATTGACAACTCCTGCCTGCAGGTCCATGGTAAATGCACCCGAAGGCACTACGGCTAGCGCAAGGGTAAAAAACAATGCCGTCAGGAAACGTCTCATGTACCGTCAAATATAAAATATCTTCTTGCCTCCATCAACCTAACGCTTGGCCACTATTTACTATCTTTTGCCCCATGTTGCGCTCCAAGTACCAGGGCCTGCGTTATGCCGACGGCCCCGTTGCCAAGAAGAAACAGACCAACCCCATCACGCTGGTGGTGCTGGGCTACCTGCTGTTGATTCTTGTCGGTGCAGTCCTGCTTCGGCTTCCGGTGTCGCTCCGGACGCCCATCTCCTTCTTGGAAGCTTTGTTTACCGCTACTTCTGCCGTATGCGTCACTGGACTTTCTGTGCTGGATATCAGCAGTACGTTTACCCATTTTGGCGACTGGGTCCTGCTGGTGCTGATGCAGCTGGGCGGTCTTGGAATCATGACGGTTTCTACCACTTTGATTCTTTTGGCGGGCATGCACCCTGGCTTTAACCACCAGTCCGTGCTGCTATCGGCTTTCTCTCAAGAAGGAAACATCGACCCTTCGAAAATTCTGAAGGCGGTTCTGCCCTTTACCTTCATCCTCGAACTGATCGGGGCGGCGGTCTATTTTACCCAGTTCTCTGGCGCCACGCTCTACGACCGCATATTCGTTTCGGTGTTCCAGGCGGTAAGTTCTTTCTGTAATGTGGGCTTTACCCTGTTCCCGGATTCCCTGGTGCAGTTCCAGCTGAACCCCCTGGTGAACATTTCCACTTGCGTGCTTGCCCTGGCGGGGGGATTTGGTTTCTTGGCCGTGACGGAACTCCAGTATGTGTTTGACTTTAAGCAGCGCAAGGTACGGAAAATTTCGCTCCATACCCGCATCGCGACCTTCGGTACCCTGTTCGTGGTGGCGGCCAGCGTGCTGGTGTTCTCGCTTACGGAATGGAACAATACCCTTGGCGACCTGAGTGTTGGGCAGAAGTTTGAATCCACCCTGTTCATGGCCTTTACCAGCCGCACCGCTGGGCTCAACACGGTAGATGTTCCCGGCCTGTGTGCCAGTTCCCTGTTCTTCTTTATCGTCATCATGTTCATTGGTGCAAACCCCGGTAGCTGCGGTGGTGGCGTGAAGGTGACTACCGCCGCGGTGATTGGGCTTTTGGGGTTCAACCGCCTGCTGGGGCGCGAAAAGACCCAGGTTCTTGGTCGCACCATTCCCGAAACCACCGTAGATAAGGCGGTGCGGATTTTCGTGGTGGCCATTGTGGTCATTGTGCTTGCGACCTTGATTCTGCTCTGTACTGAAATCCCCGGAGGGGTGTCCGGTGCCGGCCAGTCCTCTTTCCTCAAGGTGCTGTTCGAAGTGGTGAGCGCCTACAGTACCTGCGGACTTTCCATGGGACTAACAGGTGAACTTTCTACCGTTGGCCGCGTGGTTATCTGCTGCGTGATGTTCATTGGCCGTATGGGCCCCCTCTTCTTGATTTCTGCCGTGGCGGGTCGTGTCCAGAACACCACCTGGTTCGCCGAAGAAGATATCATGGTGGGCTGATGCGCCGATGGCGCAATTCGGATTTCGGAAGTATGAATTAGGAATTTTATAAAAAAACAATTCCGAACTCCGAACTCCGAACTCCGAATTATCTATTATTAATCCATGGCTTCTAAACAATTTGTAATTATCGGGCTCGGGAACTCGGCCATCTTTTTGGCCAAGCACCTGACCTCCCTGGGTCACGACGTGATGGTCATCGACTGCCACCCCGACAAGGTGCAGGACATTTCCAGTTCTGTTTCTCAGGCGATTGTGGCGGACAGTACCCGCCTCAAGCAGCTTTCGTCTATCCCCCTGCAGAAGGCGGATTCCGTTATTGTCTGCATTGGCGAAAACCTGCAGGCTTCGCTCCTTACGGTGCTGAACCTGAAGGAGTTGGGCGTAAAGCATATCATTGCCAAGTCCAGCAGTGCCGCCCATACCAGCATCCTCGAGAAGCTGGGCGTTTCTGACATTTTCCACCCGGAAAGGGATTCCGCCATCAGCCTGGCCGAGCGGCTCAACCGCCCCAACATGTTGGACTTCTTGCCCTTCATGGAAGGCTTCTCCATTATCGAGATCGTGTGCCCCGAAAAGTTCCAGGGCAAGACCCTTAAGGATTTGTCCCTGACCCACAAGTACGGCATCCAGGTGATTGCCATTCGCGACCCGTTGGAGTCCGTACCTAAGATCGGTAACATCGCCGACTACGTGCTCAAAGAAAACGACGTGCTGTTCTTGATCGGCCCCAACGAGGCCCTGGACAGTTTTAAGGCCTAGCGCTCGCATTAAAATTCACACACCAACCCCGCTTAGGAGCGGAGAGGAGACACAGTATGAAAGTATGGGTTTGTAAGGTTTGCGGCTACGTGCACATGGGACCGGAAGCCCCGGATGAATGCCCCCAGTGCAAGGCCCCCAAGAGCAAGTTCTTCGAAAAGGTAGAACAGAGCGCCGGTGGCAAGATTGTCTGGGCCGACGAACACAAGATTGGCGTTGCCCAGGGGCTGGACGCCGAGGTGGTTCAGGGTCTTAGGGAAAACTTTGCAGGGGAATGTACCGAGGTGGGCATGTACCTGGCCATGAGCCGCCAGGCCGACCGCGAAGGATTCCCCGAGGTGGCCGAGGCCTACAAGCGTATCGCTTTTGAAGAGGCCGAACACGCCGCCAAGTTCGCCGAACTGCTGGGCGAGGTGGTCTATCCCGATACCAAGAAGAACCTGGAGCTCAGGGTTGCCGCCGAAGTCGGTGCCACCGAAGGCAAGCTCGCCCTGGCCAAGCGCGCCAAGGAACTGGGCTACGACGCCATCCACGATACCGTCCACGAGATGTGCAAGGACGAGGCCCGTCATGGCTCTGCCTTCCAGGGCTTGCTGGGCCGCTACTTCAAGTAGTAGAAATTCAAATAAAAAAATAGAACGCAGGACCGAAATCCTGCGTTCTTTATTTTGAGATAGAATACTCTAGAAACTTAGTCCTTGAGGGTTGCCCAGTCCAGCACGCCCTTGCGGAACACATAGAGGTAGCCCGCTTCCAGGATGACCAGGAAGCCCAAAAGCACCAGCAAAAGCTCCCAGCCGCCGGCCAGGAACTGCACGGCCCAGGGGTACAGGAACGCCACTTCCAGGTCGAACACCAGGAACAGCATGGCCACCAGGTAGTACTTGACCGGATAGCGCTCGTTGGCCGTACCCGAAACGTGGGCGAGACCGCACTCGTAGGACGTGCCCTTGATGGCGGTGTCCTTGATTTTGCCCGGGTGCAAGAACCAGTTGGCCAGTAAAAGGGCCGTGGGGATGCAAACCGCCATGATGACCAGGATGGTCACGGCGAAAGTAGTGTCAAAAACCTCTACATTGCTCATAGTGCCCAAAAGATAGTATAATTTTACGTGCTTTTTTAGACTCCAGAGGTTATATTTAGGCTATGAGTGCATTAAAAACGTGGATTCTGTTTTTTGGCGTGGTGTTTTTGCTTGCCGCCTGCTCTGACGACAGCAGTCCCCACAAGGTAAATATCGAAGAACTCGGCGATGTCGATTCTTCCGCTTCGGGCGATGATGGTTCAAAGCCCGATGGCTCGAATCAGACCGCGAAGAGCGGCTCCTCCGCAAAGCCCGGCGATAAGATTGTCATTAACGGTGGCAAGGACACCATTTATGTGGCCGATGCCGAAGGAAGCCTCTATTACAGCAGTGGCGTTTTTTGCTGGACCGAAGGCTGCGAAAAAAACTTTGCACCTAGTTCGTCTGCGGCAAACTCGGGATCTTCTGCAACCAATCCATCGGATTCAAGTAATTCGTCCGCTTCTCAGCCCAAGTCTTCGGCGACCACAAAGCCGTCCTCCAGTTCGCAAGCCCCTGCGGTTAGTGTGGATTCCCGGGCGCCTACTTTTGATAGAGAAGGATTGAAGCTTACAGATGTCAGGAACAATGAAACCTACAAGGTGCAAAAGATTGGCTCCGTGTATTGGATGACCAGTAATTTGACCTACAAGCCGAATACGGGAATCCAGTGTGGCGCGACGACGGATGTAGAAACCAAACCCGGTCCGGAAGCGGAAAAAGAAACCGTGAATGTCTGTGATTATTACGGGGTCTACTATATGTACTATGCGAAGGATGTCATTTGTCCGTCGGGTTGGCGTTTGCCTACGAAAGCTGAAGTTCAGGAGGCCCTTGCTTCGATGGATGAGAAACAGCATGAAGAATTGAAAAAATGGTGGGTCATTGGCGGACGTTTCAAATACGAGAATTCGGAATGGAAATTTGGAAACAATAATGGTCAGGGGCATCTTTGGATTCAGAGGAGCGATGCGAACGAGATTGCTGTGCGTTTCCAGGATTATGGAAGTTGGGAAGAGCCGACGTTTGTGAAACTGGATGACCAGACGGATCTGAGGGCGTACAACCTTCGTTGCGTGATGTCGGAATAGACTTTTTTTCTGGTGTAGAAGATTACTGGGCCCGTCGCAAGTTGGGCTTTTGTTTATGCAAATATTTGCATAAACGCATTGACAAGGTGTAGTCTTTTCCTATATTTGCCTACCGAAAAGATATGCTAAAGCCGTGTTTCGAAAGACTGAATGGGCTAGAATTATCTCTCGTCTCTCGTCTTTCGTCTCTCGTCTAACATACCTCACTATCTATATTTGGTTTTGAAATTAAACAAGAGGCAAAAATGTCCAAGATCGAAACTTTGTGCGTCCAGGGCGGCTGGCAGCCGAAAAACGGCGAACCCCGCGTCCTTCCCATCTACCAGAGCACCACTTTCAAGTACGAGTCCAGCAACGCCATGGCCGACCTGTTCGACCTGAAGGCCAGCGGCTACTTCTACACGCGCCTGCAGAACCCCACCAACGACGCCGTGGCATCCAAGATTGCGGCTATGGAAGGCGGTGTGGCAGCCATGCTCACCAGCTCCGGTCAGGCGGCGAACTTCTTTGCCGTGTTCAACATCTGCGAGGCGGGCGACCACTTCATCAGCACCAGCGCCATCTACGGCGGTACCAGCAACCTCTTCAGCGTTACCATGAAGAAGCTCGGCATTGAGTGCACGTTCGTGGACCAGGATGCGAGCGACGAGGAAATCGAGAAGGCCTTCCGCCCGAATACTAAGTGCTTCTTCGGCGAGACGGTCGCGAACCCCGCCGGCAAGATTCTCGACCTCAAGCGCTTCGCCGACATCGCCCACAAGCACGGCGTGCCGATGATCGTCGACAACACGTTCCCGACTCCGATTCTTTGCCGCCCGATTGAATTCGGCGTTGACATCGTGACGCATTCCACCACCAAGTACATGGACGGTCACGCCATGGCCGTGGGTGGCTGCATCGTGGATAGCGGAAATTTTGACTGGGAAGCCCATCACGACAAGTTCAAGGGCCTCACCGAACCTGATCCGAGCTACCACGGTCTTGCCTACACGAAGGCTTTCGGCAAGGGCGCCTTCATCACGAAGGCTACGGCCCAGCTCATGCGCGACCTCGGCAGCATCCAGGCTCCGCAGAACGCGTTCCTCCTGAACGTTGGCCTTGAAACGCTTCACCTGCGCATGCCGCGCCACTGCGAGAACGCTCTCGCCTGCGCGAAGTTCCTGCAGAACCACCCGAAGGTGGCCTGGGTGGACTACGCGGGCCTCGAGGGCAACAAGTACCACGAACTCGCGCAGAAACAATTCAAGGGCGGGCTCCCCTGCGGCGTGCTCACGTTCGGCATCAAGGGTGGCCGCGAAAAGAGCATCCAGTTCATGGACAACCTCAAGATGATTTGCATCGTGACCCACGTGGCCGACGCCCGCAGTTGCGTGCTGCATCCGGCAAGCCACACCCACCGTCAGCTCAGCGACGAACAGCTCATCGAAGCAGGCGTCGCGCCGGACCTGATCCGCTTCAGCGTGGGCATCGAGAACGTCGAAGACATCATCGCGGACCTGACTCAGGCTTTGGACAAGGTGTAAGATATATTGTCACCCTGGGGCCCCATCGGGGCGATAGGGGCCACAAAAAAATCCTCGGTCTAGAACCGAGGATTTTTTCAATTGTCATGCCCGCCTTGAGCGGGCATCTCCTTTAAAGGGACTTTTTATCGCTTGTTCCTGTCGATCCAAGGTCTGGCCGTTTCGCCTACGTAAATCTGGCGGGGCCTGTTGATCTTGGAATTCGGGTCGTCGTGCATCTCTTTCCAGTGGGCGATCCAGCCGGGCAAGCGGCCGATGGCAAACATCACCGTGAGCATGTTGGTGGGGATACCCATGGCGCGGTAGAGAATGCCAGAATAGAAGTCCACGTTGGGGTAGAGCTTGCGGGCAATGAAGTAGTCGTCCTTCAGGGCGGCTTCTTCTAGCTTCAGCGCGATTTCCAGCAACGGGTCGTTGATGTGTTCGTGCTCGAACACCTGGCCCATGAGCTTTTTCAAAACTTTGGCACGAGGGTCGTAACTCTTGTACACCCGGTGGCCGAATCCAGAAAGGCGGAAGGGGTCGTTCTTGTCCTTGGCCTTTTCCATCACCTGTTCGATGGTCATGCCGCTGTTCTGGATACGGAGAAGCGTTTCCAGAACGGCCTGGTTGGCGCCACCGTGAAGCGGGCCCCACAGGGCGCAGATACCGGCGCAGATGCTGGCGTAAAGGTTTGCCTGGGAACTGCCCACCATACGCACGGTAGAAGTGGAGCAGTTCTGCTCGTGGTCGGCGTGTACAATCAACAAGGTGTTCAGCGCCTTTTCCATGATGGGGTCCAGGTGGTAGGGCCTGGCCTTGCTGCTGAACATCATGTTCAAGAAGTTGCTGCAGTAGCTGCGTTCCGCTTCGGGGTAAACGAAGGGTTCGCCAATGCTTGCCTTGTAAGAGAAGGCAGCGATGGTGCGGATCTTGGAGATGAGGCCCGCGGTAGTCAGCTCAAATGCGCTGGCGATGTTTTCGTCGTCGTAGAAACGGGGAGTAAAGAGGCCCACGGCGTTCACGATGGAACTGAGAATGCCCATGGGGTGGGCGCTGGGCGGCATCTCGCGGAAAAAGTGCAGCAGGTTTTCGTGGAGCAGGGCGTTTTCGGTAAGCAACGTGCGGAAATGCCCCAGCTGCTCGGGGTTAGGCAGCTCGCCGTAAATCAGGAGCCATGCGGTTTCGGGGAAGGTGGCCTTTTCGGCCAGGTCCTCGATGGAGTAGCCGCGGTAACGGAGAATTCCCTTCTCGCCGTCCACGTAGGTAATGGAACTCTTGGTGCTGCCCGTGTTCAGGTAACCGTAGTCCAGGGTCACCAGACCGGAACTCTTGCGCAAAGTGCTGATGTCGAGACCGTGTTCGTTTTCGGTGCCTTCAACCACGGGGAGTTCGTAACTCTTTCCGTTGTAATTCAAGGTCGCTTTATCGGACATGATTCCTCCAATAGGGGCTAGGATCTTAGGGGATAGGACCGAAGGTCCGTAGTTAGGATGCGGCGCAGCCGCCTTATTATCCCTGTTGACTAGCCACTAACCACTGTTTACTTCATCTTCATAACACAATTATAAATATTTTCGAACAGCTTGCCCAGCTTGTCTGTTGGCACGGCGCTGAATGCCACGCGGATAAGGCCCGAAAGCATGATGGTTCCCGTGCTGTAGTCGCTGATGAGCTTCTGGCGGAGCAGTTCGGCATCTACGCCCTTGGGCTTTACGCACATGAAATAGCCACTATTGCAAGGCATGGCCTCGAAGGCCTCCTTGTATTCGGGGTGGTCGGCCAGCACCTGCTTGATGATGTCGTAGCGTTTCTTGAGGATGGCGAACTTCTCGGCCTTCTGCTGCAGGTATTCCGGGCTCTGGAAGGCGGCCAGCAGAATCTTCTGGCTGATGCTTGGGGCGTTGCTGATGTTTCCGCGGACCACGCCCGCGGCCTTGTCTTCCAGGGCCTTCAGCTGGGCCTCTGTGGCGCCCTTGAAACCAAAGCTCATGAACCCGACGCGGAAACCCCACACGTAGTCTTCCTTGGTGGGACCGTCGAGCTTGACGGCGAGCAGGTTCTCGTTGGCTTCGAGCAGCTTCACGAACAGGGATTCCTTGGTCACGCCGTCCTCATAGACCAGTCCAAAGTAGGCGTCGTCCAGCAGGGCCACCACCTTGTTGCCCGCGTTGGCGCAGTCCGTGAGGATTTTCGCGATTTCCACCGCTTCCTTTTCGGTGGCGGTATAGCCCGTGGGGTTGTTGGGGAAGTTTAACAGAACCACCTTCTTCTGGCTCTTGCTCTCGGAAAGGGCCTTTTTAAGGGCTTCCGTGTCGAAACCGCCGTCCTTGAAGGTGTTGAAGGTTTTGATCTTTGCGCCGCAGCTGTTCACGAACACCAGTTCGTAGTTGTCCCAGTAAAGGTCGGGGATAATCACCTCGTCGCCCGGATCCAAGAAAAGGTAGCCCGCGCAGCTGATGGCGTGGGTCAGGGCGCAGGTCACAACCGGGTTGCTGAAGGCCTTGCCTGCGAGGCTCGGGTTCTTGCGGACAATCTGCTCTTTCCAGGCCTTGCGCAGGTCGGGGTTTCCGAAACTGGGGGCGTAGAGGAAGGCCTGCTTGGGCAGGTTCAGGCTCTTGAGCACGCAGTCGAGAACCAGGGGGCTACCGTCGTCTTCCAGGGCGGTGCCGATGGTGGCGTTGATTTCTTTGCCCTTGGCTTCGGCGCCCTGGCCCAGAATGCCCTTGCGGGGGAAGAAGATGGCCTTGCCCCTTTCGGAAAGCATGGAAAGTACGCTGCAGCCGTTTGCGGAAAGTTCCGCGTTGGCCTGTTCTGCGAGAGGATTGTAGCTCATGACCTTGGTCCTGTTGAAAAATTTCCGAGGCCAAAGATAGAAAAATAGGGACTAGAGGCTAGGGGCAAGTGGCCTGCAAGCACGGAAAAAGGCGGATAAAGACGGCTCGAAGCCCGCTGTTTTTCATTTTTTGGAAAAGAGAGCATCGTACCTCTCGGTAACCACCTTGATTTGGGCGTTCCCCGCGCACGCGCGGGTCGGGCTTTACTCGCTACGCTCCCGGAGCCTTGCTTTACGTCATGGCGGACTTGATCCGCCGCCTGGAACCAAAGGATGCAAGTCTCCGCCCTATCGGGTGACAATCCCTAACGCAAAAGAATTTGTCCAAAACGATTACGAATATCCAAAGCTGTAGTCTTTTCCTTGAAAACTTTTCAATGAAATACGGGATTTATGATTATTTTCCGTATTTGGTTGAATTTTTTACCTTAAGTAGTGCGGAAACAACGCTACGGAGACAAGGGTTTGTCATCTACAAGAGTAGAAATTTTATGAAGCTTCTAGGCCCCCGGAAACCCGCCGAACCGATTAAAATCTACAAGAGTAGAAATTTTATGAAGCTTCTAGGCAGTGATGGCGTCGTCTTCGCCTTTGATATCTACAAGAGTAGAAATTTTATGAAGCTTCTAGGCCCCATGCGGACTATATGCGAGATTATCATCTACAAGAGTAGAAATTTTATGAAGCTTCTAGGCAAGCATGGGGACACCCTTCTCGAAATCATCTACAAGAGTAGAAATTTTATGAAGCTTCTAGGCCTTGTCATCGCTGCCGTAAAGGTTATACATCTACAAGAGTAGAAATTTTATGAAGCTTCTAGGCGCTTCACGGGTCGCAAATACCTATATTATCTACAAGAGTAGAAATTTTATGAAGCTTCTAGGCTATAATTTAAATCCAAAGTATGTAAGAATCTACAAGAGTAGAAATTTTATGAAGCTTCTAGGCCATATAAATTCGCTGGTCGCTTTCAAGAATCTACAAGAGTAGAAATTTTATGAAGCTTCTAGGCTGTAATGGAGGTGGAGAGATGAAATGTCATCTACAAGAGTAGAAATTTTATGAAGCTTCTAGGCCCAGGCCCCCCAAAAACACGCAATCCGATCTACAAGAGTAGAAATTTTATGAAGCTTCTAGGCGCTCTCTTATGTGTCATTCATTTTATAATCTACAAGAGTAGAAATTTTATGAAGCTTCTAGGCGTCGTGAATAGTAACACCGACAATTCAATCTACAAGAGTAGAAATTTTATGAAGCTTCTAGGCTCACCTTGATATTCAAAAGGTATTTCTGATCTACAAGAGTAGAAATTTTATGAAGCTTCTAGGCCTGTCTTTCATCGGCCAAAATATACAATCTACAAGAGTAGAAATTTTATGAAGCTTCTAGGCTTGACATACATCCTGTGCCATTCGGCAATCTACAAGAGTAGAAATTTTATGAAGCTTCTAGGCGCCCGAACACGCACCCCACGAATTGACAATCTACAAGAGTAGAAATTTTATGAAGCTTCTAGGCTATGACCCGCCAACTTCGGGAGCATATCATCTACAAGAGTAGAAATTTTATGAAGCTTCTAGGCTGGCCGCTCTTCATGATTTATGTCATGAATCTACAAGAGTAGAAATTTTATGAAGCTTCTAGGCTTTTCGGCACACCTTGAACCGGGGTGAATCTACAAGAGTAGAAATTTTATGAAGCTTCTAGGCTAACTTGCTAGTTGACAAGGCCACGAAAATCTACAAGAGTAGAAATTTTATGAAGCTTCTAGGCTGACCGATTGGTTTTAAAAGTATATTTATCTACAAGAGTAGAAATTTTATGAAGCTTCTAGGTGCCGCGAGGGCGAGCGCAAGCGTCGCAATCTACAAGAGTAGAAATTTTATGAAGCTTCTAGGCTTTCAGGGTCTTTGCCGTGTTCTTCCAATCTACAAGAGTAGAAATTTTATGAA
>OCTW011477988.1_pt1 | contig 44610 bp, 67 predicted proteins | sample 1539671 | NCBI WGS metagenome assembly OCTW01 (sample SAMN02144230, study PRJEB22623) | gut metagenome | biome: sheep rumen | host: Ovis aries | place: New Zealand
ATAAGTAATGTTGCGGTAATACAAGAAAACATTACTTGTAGTGAATAACCAATTAACTCTTTGGTTGTTTTGGGTTTATCATTGATACGATAGATTAGATTATTGTTCATTTTTATATTGCTCCTTCAAAATTGGTAAAATCTCATCAAATGAATTATGTAAAGTATGATCGGTAGTAGCTGCTAAAATCATTCCATATAGCATCTGATTGATACTAAAACTACGACGCCAATCTTTTTCATTTAGATGATTGGTACGAATATCAAAATAATGGGCATAGTTTTGTTTACTTTGAATTTTAGCAATTGCTTCACTAAGTGCTGCGCCCTGCCATCTCTGGATTAAATCTTTAATTTCCCATTCGTGCATTTCTTCTTTATGCCCATATTCTTGCGCACTATATTTTACTTCATCTAATAAGTCTCCTAATTTATCAGCCATATATCTCCATCCATAGAGAACCGCCATTTCGCACATCGTACCAATAGCAGATTGCTCTGGACATAGCACAGTATAGTCACTATTCCAAAGGCGTTCAATATCGGCTTCACAAATTTTTTCTGCTAAATGGTTATTTTCTTCTTCCGTCATATTAGACTTATCATTGATAGACTTATTTTGAACTGGGCTATAAACCTCTCCTGGAATACCAGCAGCCTTAAATTTATCATATTCTTCTTGGCGCGCGAGGTTTGAGCCATGTGTCATAATATCGCCACCTAAGTAGCCAAGAGGTTTCTTACTCATCTTTATTCTCCTTATGCGTCAAATCCCATATAATATCATACATTTCTAATTTGAATCCTTCTGGTTGATCTTTTAGCGGTAACATCCACCAAGCCAAACCAGCATCTGGATGGCGATTGAAATACTCTGCTATCATATCTTCCCAAACTTGTTCTTTATCGTACATATATTTTTCCTCCTATATTCTTTTTCTTTTATTATAGCATAAATTTTACAAAAAGTCAAATAAAAAGAAAAGAGGGAGACTTTCGTCTCCCTTTATTGTGGTGGAATCATTCTATCGCATAAACGAGGTACAGGGCCACGTTCTGATTTTATTAGTTTTACAGTTCCAAATAATGGTTCTCCCGCAAGATTCGTTAGCATAGAACGAATACCATTCCTTTCATCAAATAATTTTTTATCAATTTGTGCTACATCGCCGCAAAAGATAAGTTCGCTGTTTTCTTCTATACGGCTCAATAGTAATGTAGTCAGTTTATCATCCATATTTTCACATTCATCGCATAATACTATGCTGTCTCGTATGCTGCGACCGCGAATATGAGAAAGAGGAATTGCTTCTATTATTCCCTAATCCATAAGATTTTCAAGTTCTTCTTCTCCGCCTACGTGGTCAGCAATACATCTTGTAAAAATAGATAGTTTATCACGAACATCCCCAGGTAGGTATCCAATATCATTAGTACCAGCAGCAATAATATTATTTCTTACAAATACCATTTTTTGATATGCGCCCTTTCCAATTTGTTCAAGCGCATAATTGACAGCAAGCATAGTCTTACCGCCACCCCACGCAGAAGTAAGCAATTTTACTTTTATATTTTGGTTTTGTAATAAATGAAATGCCATCTTTTGTTCTAAATTACGCGGCTTTATTGTTTCGCCAGTATATGGATTTTTTATAGGACGATATTTCAAATTAGAATATTGTGTTCCGTCCCAAAATAGTACATCTTTTAAAACTCCATCTACAAATATTTCAGCAAATTCATTTGTTTTACATCCTAAAATATTTATTTTGGGGTCAGAATATAAATTAGCCAATTCATCTGTATTTGGAAAGTATTTTCCCCAACCGCAATATTCTGGTTGTTTTATAGGTTGTTCATCTAAAAAGTATATAGCATTCAGATTAGGAATTTGTTCAGCGAATAAAAATAATGCTCCATCACTAGTTATAAATTCTATATGCTGCTATAATTCATTAGCAATAATACTTGCTTCGCATAATAGTCTATGATCTGGAATATCAGATAAAAAATTATATTTTTTTAGTAATTTATCTATTTGACGCTAAGAAATCATACTATATTCAATATTTTCATGTTGAATAATTTCTCTGACTGCTTCGCGTGCCAAATACTTGATTTTATCATCTTTATTATAAGATGTTTTTATATGTTCTAATTCAGTAATAGCCAAGGGGCTAATATAGATGTCGTTATTGAAATGCCTTAGAGCTCCATTGAGAATAGCGGACGTATCCAAAAAATGATAGGCCATTCTATATCACATCCATTTATTATTCTTCACCAATAATTATATCAATCAAATTCAATTCTTTCATTTCTTTAGCTGATAAAAACCATTGGTGTCGAGTTTTAGCATCATATTGCTCTGCGGTGATATTAGTATTTTTTAGCATAAAATCTCTAATATCATCATCCACTTTCTCATTGAACGCCATAATATCAGAAGCGGTTTTTGCTTCACTGGCTTGTAAGGCAATATATCCATCATGAATTAGAGCATAAGTGCTGGGATAGCAATAACGAGTAACGTTATCATTTTTTCCTCCACCGCAGAGTATAACCGCAGCCATAGATGCGGCGTAACCCGTAACAATAATGTTCAGTTTTTTCTTATAATTAGCAATATAATGGGCTAAAAAGAAACCATTAGATACTGAACCGCCGAGGGAGTTTAGTATTAGAGTTACCGGTTCTGTTGAAGAATCTTCCTCAAATTCTTTTAGTGGAAGAAAAACTGTTTCTATTAGATTTTCAGAAACATCTTGATTGAATATAATTGTTCTTTTATCAAAAAGTTGATGAAAATACTAATAAGAAACAGGGTCTATACTATTCTATGGTTCTAGTAAAGCAAGTAATTCATCTAAATCCATAGTGCCTCCTCGTTGTAATAAAACAACTTAGTAAAATTAGTTTATATATATCAAGAAAGAATTTTAGCCAATGTACAATCCTTTACGTCTAAATCTTCTTTCCGAATACTTTTGATATAAGGATGACGGATGCTAATACCGCATCCAGAAGCATCTGCCTGAGCGGTAGATACCATCATTCCTCCGATAGTTAGTGGGCACATATGCCACTCATTATAATTATCGCGCAGTTCTGTTTTGAACTCTTCCGTTAGGCCCGCGACCTTACATAATAAAACAACATTTCCAGAATTATCATACACGCCAGTATAAATAGCTCCTGGCCAGTTATAATAATATCCTTTTGAGATCGGGCGAATTGCGCGACCGGTGCGATATTCTCCATATAGTTCGCCAACCAGCTTTTCACCAGTTCGTTCATCTTGCCAAAAATTCCAAGTAGCAATATCTTTACCCGTATAATCACGCACCGCGGATTCAATTCCAGTAATAAAACAATCTACATCTGCTGAAATTTCTTGTTTTACTTTACAAGTTTCCCAAGCGGATGGACCACGCTTTCCGGGAATATAAATAGAGGTTTTCTTGTAGCATACTGCGCCTTCTCCCCCATTCGCAAAAATTTCATTCAAATCATCAAAAAATGATTCATTCATTTCATGGTAATCTATACCAATTACAAGAGGAGAATTGATTCGTTTTACTACCTCTGGAATGTGGGAGACACGAGTTTCAACCGGCTCTTCCATCATATCTTTGCCATCTAAAACTAGCACGTCAAAGATACGCCATTCTAGTTTTGTATCTTTTTGCCGCGCCTGAGCCTTAGCATCTAAACAACGAAGAATAGCGCCGACATCTTTATCAATGCCACCCGGTAGATATACTTCACCTAAAATAACGGTTGTACCCTTATTGAAAGCTTTTACAACATCATTCCAGAAAAATACTTTATTTTGAATTTCACCATATGTTCCAGTTTTTTTACTGATACCACGTGTTTGAAGTGCCGCCCTATCAGCAGTAATAACAGCGCGTGACCAATTGCCATCATATTTTTGACTCCAAATATATTGACCGCTACCTGCCATTTGTTCTAGACGAGCGCGCTTTGCTTCTGCGCTCATTGTACTAGTAGGAGCCCAATACTTCATCGGTTCATCATTGAAATAGTCAATCATTTATTTACTCCTTTTTCTTTTATTATAACATAAATTATACTAAAAGTCCAGTATCAGTCAAAATCAATTTTGCCGCGCTCTCTAAATCACTCAAATCTTCTGAATGATTTTCTACGATATAATCAAAATAACCGTATTCATCTAATCCTACTTCACTAGCGTGTTGTAATTGTTCAGAAGTGAGCAAAGGATTAGTATAGGGACTTCCATATTTATTATAACGTTCAAGCCTAATTGTAATTGCTTGTGGATTATAGTCCTGAACGACCTCAATTTCATTAGGAAAACGCGCATCTGGTATAAACGCGCAATCAAAATTTTCATAAATATTTAGTGCCGCGAGAAATTCTCCGATAATACGAGTCCAATAATCTTTATCAAAGTTGCGCATTATATCTGTACCAACTTTTTGTAGTAGTGCGCGGCCATTCTCATCTTTTTCGCCATTCCAATTCCAATATTGCTTACAATAAAATTTTACTAAATCAGCAAAGTGAAGAATAAGAGTTTTACATCCAACTGCTTCCAGTTTCTCTCGCATAATATTAGCGAGAGTGTCCTTACCAGAAGCACTTTTACCACTTAGGAGAAAAACTTCCATCTTTCATTTCCTCCAAACGCATATTGATGTAAAATTGTACAAATTCTCTTTCTTCTTCACTTTGACACGAATTAGTATATTCATTTAGAATATTGACAATATCAAATGGGTCATCATTTTGTAGCGTCATATCTACAAATTTTTCTGCCTGACGTTTTACATTATCAGGTAGTTCTGTAAATAATTCAGTCATTATTATTCTTCTCCTTCTGAATTTTAGCAAGAATATCAACAAAAGCCTGGACCTCTTCTTTTGTTTCAAGAACAATCTTTCTTATACGTCTAGGCTCTTGTCTTTCTTCGTCTAATGGCATGTCAAACACATAATATTTTTCTTCACTTCTATCTTCATCTTCAATAGATTGAATAGTGCGTGTAGCAAAATGTCGTGCTTTATCCTTGCTAAATACATTTAGTTCGGTATATGGCTCTCCACGGCCAATTATCTCTGTTTCTCGACATTCTGGTTTGATTTGATCTAAAAAACCAGCATACTCATCACGAGAAACTTCATACATACTATTAAGTTCTTTTTTCATCTTGTCCTCGCCAATTTACTCGTAGTGTCTCCGCGGTTGTTTGTGCTAATTTATCGCACATTTCATTCCAATAAACGCCAGCGTGACCCTCTACTTTTTTAAAATCATACCAAAAATTATCGAAATATGGAATAATATCTATCCATAAATCTTGATTAGCAACATCTTTTTTATTGGCGTTTAGCCATCCATTGGCCTGCCAATTTACATACCACTCATTTAGATAGCAATTTATAGCGTATGCTGAATCGCTATAAATTATTACTTTTTCATTAGAGCGGCGGTGGGAAGACGCAAACTGTAAGGCATTGCGAATCGCTTCTAATTCCATTCGCTGATTTGTGGAGCCATATTCGTTTCCCGCCGCCTCATATACTTTTTTATTATCTCGGACAGCAACAAATGCCCATCCACCAAATTTCATATTTTGACCAGAGCGTTTGAGAGAACCATCGGTATAAATTTCTAAATTGATAATTTTCTCTTTACTTCGCCTTTCCATCAGAATAAAATCCTCCCTTCTCTTTTATTTTATTATACTATAAAATAGAAGAAAAGTCAAATATAAGATTATTCTGCTTTTTCTGGCTCTACTTCGGGTTCGGGTTCTTCTGGTTCAGTATGGGAACCCAAGATTGCGTAAAACTTTTGTAAAGCATCTTTTAGATAGCGTACTATTGTAGATACTAGTACTCCCGCCATAGCCACAACGCTTACATTCTCAAATAATTGATTTTCAGCTGAAATTCCAAATCCTTTTAGAATTACAGGTAGTAAAGAAATAATAGCAGTGATTACTACCCCACCCGCGAGAATAATTCCGCCGCGGGCTAAGCCAGATAGTAGTTTCTGTTTAGAGAATGCTTCTTTTACAGTTTTTAGATTATAATAAATACCAAGTAAAGTATTTACTCCCAATGAACCTAAATAGGTTAGAATTAGAATACCAATTAGTTGTAAGTTTTGTAATAATACATCAAACATAGCCTTTTACCTCCTATTATAGGAAATCATTTTTTTCCTGACGTTCTGTGTAAATTTTTTGAATATAACGATATTCAGCTTCAAATACTCCATTTGTATCGCCAGTTAGTGCTAAAAGTTTCTCATACTTATCGTTTAGAGTAATTATATGCTGAAATTCGTCTTTTGTATGTTGTTGATTGTTGCGGCACGAATTGGCAAAGTCAAGAATTTCCCATCTAATTCTATCCTTTTCGTTTTCATCCATATTTTGTTGTAGAGTTTTTATATTCTTCTACATTTCATCCGTAGTTTCAATTAGTTGATTTATTTTTTTATCAGATTCCGCTGTAATAAGCCCTCCTATCCATTTGAATAGTTTTGACCAAGGATTTATTTTTATAGGCGTTACCTAAATAAAAATTGAAACAATCAAAGCTACTTGGATGATATTATGGACTAGCCAATCGGCCACCTTCTACAAATCTACCATAGTGATCATCCTCCTGTAAGTATTGAGGCCTCAATACTCTCGTGATTATGTGGTGATAGAGAAGGGGAAATTGAATAAATTATTTTATGTAGAAGGAAGTAAATTATTTAATACATTCATAAAGTTTACTAAAAACTTCATTTTAATTTTCGTTGATTTAAGAGCAGAATCTCTAGTATTATTCCAAGCATCTAATTCATAACTTTTCTTAGGTTTATTTACATAACCATAAATTTCTGTCTAAACACCACTTTCTACTTCTTGCTAAGTCTCGAAAAAGGCTTTTGTTAAACTGTCTTTAGTAAGTTTTAAAACATATGATAATGGATAATAACCGTTATTTACTGAAAATAAATGAATTTGATGTACAGAAGAACCAGATATTTTCTATAAAGATTCTGCTAACCCTTCTTGAGCAATATTTATTTGACTATCGAATAATAATATTGCTGCGAACATTGCTAAATAATTTTCTAAAGATATTTTCTACTTATTAGCAATCATATCTGGTCCACTATTAATAATTGCTGCGATAAGCCACTATTTATCAATCATTGTGATTCCGCCTGCTTGAGTTAATACTTCAATTTTATTTAACTAATCATCTAATTTTGCCCCTAAAGAGCCACCATGAACAGCATTTGATATCTTGCCATCTTCTTCTCTAGCATATAAAGATAAATAATTTTTTGTAGAATCTTCTATTAAATAACAGTCGGCTAAAAAATTATAATCTTCTTTTAACTATTTAAGCATACTATTTAAGTTTTCTGTTGCGTCTTGCCATTTATTAAATTGTTTTTCATAATAATCCTTATCATTAGCCTATGATAGGCTTTTAACTAATTCTTCTATTTCTTTCTAAATTCGTTCAATTGCTTGTATTTTTGCTTTAATTTGTCCATCATTTGTAGGGTCTAAAGCTTCTTTATCAATAGCAATATATCCGATAATATTATCTGGTTTAGCTTGTTTAGAGCCAGTATTTTTTACGGCAATTGCTCCTGATAATGCAAATTTAATACTAGAAGTGAGTTCTGCGAAAGAGTTATTTACTTGAATAATTTGAAATGCTTTCTCAGGTATTTCATAACCTTTAAATAATTTAAATAATTCTTCTACCTCTTCTTGAATATTATTAATAGTAATAGATTTTTTTATTACTCCTTTATTTGGATTCTAAGGATTAGGAAAATGATAATTTTTTATTAATTGTTCTCTAAATGCTGGAAGAGTTTTAAAATTATTAATTAATTCTAAAATTTGTGTGTGCGTTTCATTATCTACTATCTAATCAATTTCTATTTGTTTAGTTGAAATTGTATCTGAAGGTAGAGGATCTTTTATATATTCTTGCATCTAATAATACTTTTGTGTTATAATTTGGGAAATTACAAAAATTAAAGTTAATAATTCTTGTCGTTTAAATACTAAAGTATTATCTTTTATATCTAATAATTCTGTACCAAATTGAGTAATTATACTAAGAATTAATTTTCCAGTATTATTATTTTTGTTAAATTCTCCACTTCTAAGTTCCTATAACATTTTAATTAACTATTGAGATGTTTTAGTTAAAACGTCTTGTGTATACCAGGCTCTTCCTCCATTCTACTAAGCTTTTTTATAAGCTTTTTGATTTTTTTGTAATCTTGTTAATTCAATCTATAGATTCTATAATTGCGGTCCACCCACACTAAGGACTCTCTAAATTTCTCTTACAAAATCATTCCAATTACTATCTAATGAAGGGATTTCTATATTTATAGTTGCTTTAGTTTTAGTTTTTAAATATTGTATAAAAGAATTTTCTTTTGCTCTTTCAGCTCTAATAATATTTTCTAAAAACTAAAAAGCAGCATCTATTGATGATAAATCTGTTTTATTTGAATCTTTAAAATCTTTAAGATCTTTAGAAAAATATCCTGCAACTTCATTTATAATTTCATCATCTAAATCATTAAAATAAACATATGGAGTTGCGGGTTTAAAAAGATGCGGATAAAAAGTTTTTAAATCTAAATCAGGTTTTGATTGAGCCATTCTTTCACCCCCATAAAATAAAAATAAGGCAAGCTCCCGCTTACCTTACAACATCTCTCATAATTCTTTTATATAATTTTTCATCAATTTGTTTCAAATCAGGCCACTTATATAAATGCTCTTTTAGTCTTTCGTCAATTTCATATTGCATACAAGTACCATTCCAATCAAAAAACAAATCTTCAAGTTTGAATACAAAATGACCGTCAACCGCGTCATACCAAATTTCGCCTCCCTCAAATCTTGCTTTTAGAATACAAGCAAAATAATAACAATTACCATCTGTCCAATGACAATCATCAGGAAAGCGACGATAAATAAATTCAAGAACTTGTTCTCTCATATTATTCCTCACTTATAAGTATTAGAATTATTGCTTTTTATTTTTAGTTTGTTCCATTATATTGTATTGTTCAAAAATCTTTATATCGTGTGGCTTGGTGTCATCTGTAATTGCTGGATCATAAAATCCAATTACATTCATAGTAAGAACATCTAATAAGTACGCGCGTCCCATAAACGTGGCTCCGGTATCCATATCAATTTTATAACCCGGGCGTTTATCTTTTGCTCCCATTAGTTCACCCCACATACAAGGATGAATATTTTTTTCACTCTTGTCATGGCCATATGCGGCCGCGGGAAGATGAGTAGTAGGAGTATGGCCATGTACGCAGATGCGATCTTTTGACCAACCACAAGCAAGATGTAGGCGGTCCCATAGTAGCATTTCCGCATCATCTTTATCAATTAGTTCATTATTATATTCACCATTTGCTACTCGCTGAAATACTGGTGGAATACCACCAGCATGGCAAAAATCAAATTGTTCATAAGAAAATGTAAGTGGTAATTTATTGATGCTATCAACAAAATCTTGAGGCATATTGTCTAGCATCCAATCTGTTAGTAGCTCCTTGCCGCCATTGTATAGGCATAAATTGACCTCTTTACTATAAAAAGGGAGACTACACTTATATAAATATTCTTCAATTTTATCCTCTGTAAAAGCGTCTTTATAGTCGCGCTTGATAAACCAGGCCGCGTGGACGAATATATCTTCATGATTACCTTTTAGATAAATGATTTGTGGATCAGATAATAGGTCTTTCATAATTTTATATCCGTCAGGGCCGCGGTCACAAGCATCGCCGCCGAAGATTATTGTACATTCAGCATCTTGCTTTTTACAATAATCAACTATTGTTTTATATAATTCCCAGCGTCCATGAATATCTGTAAAATAATATATATTTCGCATAAATCTCTCTCCTTTCTATAATATTATTATACTATAAATTTTATAAAAAGTCAATAAAAAGGAACCGTTATTCAGTAACGGTTCCACCGAGCTGTCGAATTTTCCGTGCAATTTTTGCCGCGATTTTAGCATTGTAAAATCCACGAGTTAGTAATAGCTTTCTCCTGACTTCCAGAATTGCGATTTTAGCTTCATTAGTCATATTATATTTTCTCCTTTATATATCTTCATTTAGTATTAGAACCAGAATTATTAGAAAAAATAGTATTAGCATATTTATCCATGATATTTTAGTAGAAAAGTATTGCTTACAGCCTTGAAAGACTTAGTGCCATCAATAGAACGAAATACAATACCTTCGCGCGGCTTGCCATCAATTTGAGAATTGCCTTCTGCATAATTCAAGATAGCATCAACATTTTCAAATTGATTTATTTTCATTTGTTTCTCAACGACGGGAACACAAGGAACATTGTAATGAGAAAGTGTATCAATCATTTCCATAGTGCCTACGCGTCCTTTAGAAGAATAGATTAGATTGAATACCGCAAGGTCACGGTTTTCAATAGAATAATCGCGCTTTTGAACAGTAGCTCCGTAAGTTTCACCTTGAATAGTAATCCATTCTTCATTAGGATTCTTATCAAGCATATCAAACAATACTTCAAATAGTTTATACTTTTTAGCCATTTCCCAATATACATTGGTATCATAATAACAAGGTTTTTCTATGGTATCAAAGCAAACATTACGAGAACAGACATAAAAAGACTTTTTGCCAAACTTTCCACGTTTCATAGTAAAAGTAGTAGAAGTACCGTCAATTTTTTCAGTAGCAATCCAATCGCCTTCATCGTTTAGAATCCAAGGCATATTTTGAACACGTTCTTCGTCGGTCTTTTGAACCCAAGAAGGCCATCCGCCCTTCTTATCTTTCTTTTTCCCGAAAAAGAAGAATAGAAAATCACGGCCCCACTTATACTTCATCATCCAACGCACAAAAGGTTTCTTGAAAATTTTAGGATGACGACCCGCCATTTTTTTATATTTATCTACTGGCGCGGCTTTACGTTGGTTATCTTCTTCATCAGCATAGGTTACACCAAGCTGTTTAGTTAGAAAACGGGATTCATCATTTGCATAATGAATATTTCCCTCATTATCAATAATAGCTCCACTAATACTTATATTTGAATCAGTAGTCCAACCGAAATCAGATGGATGCATAAGCAAACCCTGAGAAATGGTTTTACACATCTTCAAAGTCTTTACTTTATAATGACGCTTTTCAAGGAAGGCAAAACACTCACGATCTGCTGGAACGCGAGAATCAATTTCAAAATAAATCGCGGGTTCACCAACGTGAAATTGGTCTTTTTGAACAATTACTCGCCAGCCACCAATAAGAGCATGTTCTACACGGTCATAACCAGGAATTGGTTCAATTCCATCTACAATAACCACATATGCTAGCTCACGTTCTTGATTAGCATTTAGCATATCTTTTCATTCCTTTCTTTCAATATTTATTATATCATAATTAGTCAAACAATAATTTCTCTATAACTCCATCCACAATCTTCATCATTCCATACAAAATATGTACCTTTTGAATAGTCTGTATGTTCACAAATAATCAAATATCCATCATGGAATGTAGTCATATATTCAATTCTTTTAATCATATAGATTTCATTGAGCAAATAGTCTTGCGCCGCGTCCCAGCACCAATCTTTATATTCATTCGACATTTTTATTTCCTCTAATATAATCTAAAATGATAGCCGCGGCTTTACCTAATTCAATATATTTAGCATTATCTTGAATAAATAAAGAGTCTTTTGCGCGAGCTTCTTTTAGAATAGCATATTCATGTTCAAGTAAATGCGCGGTTTCATAGGCTTTATTGATTTCTTCTTTATCTTCCTCTTTTGCTTTGGTGTAACCTTCTAAATAATCATTACTAAGCTGTTTCTCGGCCATTATAACAACTCCTCCAAAAATATTTAGCTATGCTTTTCATATTCATCACGAAGTTCTTTATCTACCCAAAAATATTCAGTATGTGAGCCAACATCATACCAAGTTTTACCATGTTCAAACCATACACGCGTATAATGAGACTTGAATTGATTGGCTTTGGGCTTGTTTTTATTACATTCTTCAATAAATTTATGAATATTCATGCCAACTTCTTTCTGGTTCGCGCATTCAGCAATTAGACGAGATTCACCATAAGCATTTTCAAAATATAGTTTCATATCTATTCTCCTTACTTCACCTTACAGTAATATACAACAGTTTGTTTTACGCCCTTATATTCCTTATGCTCTTTTACTTTCATTTTGATATTATACATTTGACCTTTTTCTAGATTTTTAGAAGCAGTAGTCCATACATAGATGTTGAAGTCCGCATCTTCCATAATGTGCATATGCGTTTCACCATAATGAGAATTGAGTACAATATTATCTTTGATAGCCACTTCTTTTTCAATCCATTCATTAGGCGCGCCCTGAAATTCACTTTTACTTTCAGGATAAATTAGTTTTTCAATATATTTACGAACTTCTTCTTTGTCCCGCATTTCAAGATTTTCTTCATCTTCTGGATTGCAAACACATTCCCATCCCAGACGGAGATAATTGATTTCAGCAGGAATTTCCGCGGGCTCGCGACCAGAAGGAATAAACCAGCCAAAAAGTTCATTATACCAAACAGTATGAATGGGAAGATAATCCCGCCATTCTTTGATAACTTCATTATCGCCCCAAATCAACGTGATATAACCAGCATCACCAAATCCAAACGCATTGCGAGCCGCGAATTTTATACGATGTTCTTCTGCCTTGACGCCCTTACGTTTTTCCGCGGCTTTATCCATTGCGGCCCGTTGAGCATCAGAATACCAACGAACTGTTAGTTTTTCTTTGCCACTGCCGCCGCAAGAAAAACAAGTGGTTCCATCTTTTGGATTATAAGAATACTGACCAGAGCCGCCGCAACGCCTACAAGGGCCAACCACATTTACATACATTTTACCGTCTTGCTTGAAAGGCTCTCCAACCAATTCCATTTTTTCATAAGATTTTGCGACAGCCACTCAAATCACTTTCCTTTCCTTTCCTTTTCTAAAAATATTATAACATAATTTTGAAAAAAAATCAAGTGATTGATTTTTGAAATCAATCACTTTCAAAAATATTATATACGATTATTTGGAAACTACTTCCAATTTCTGCGGGAGAATAGTCTTTGAGGTTATATTTAGAGGCAATATGCGGGATTTTTGGATTTAGGCCAGTATAAAAAACAAATCGAGTTTCTTCTGGAATCATTTCTGTCGCAATTAGTAGATTTGAAAAAATACCACGCTCAATTTCAGTTCCTTTTATTACATTCGTCATAATTTGCTCTCCAAATTTTTTGAATATAACCAGATTTGATTAGTTTTTCTGGTGTCTTACCTGCGGCAACTGGATGCTGTTCAGCATAGGCTAAATCAGAAAAAATAATATCTAACATTTTTTTATTGGCTTCTGGCATCGCCCTATTGCCTAATTCACGGTCTAATTTCCACCACTGTAATTCATTTGTATAAGAAAATTTTTCTTTATTATATGCGTGCGCCGCGCCTAAAAAATCGCATACTAGTTCAGTAAAATCTTTTTCAGGCATAGTATAAATAGTTACACCTTCACTAAAATTATCTGTCCAATAAGCCCAATGATGACGATTGCGACCTTTATGGTGAAGCCATGCGGCTGAATATCCTTTATCCTTTTTTGCTTCATTGATAGGAGAGCTAATACCTACATAATATTTTACGCTTTCCCAAAATTCAGTTGGGCTATATTTAGATAAATCATGCGCAATACCGCGCCAAGGAATGCCGGCCATAAAACAATAGCGGCGAACCCATTTACGATGTGTCTGAATTTTACGCAAGTGTAGCCAAATATTTTTTAGTTTGATTTTTCTTTTCATACTTACTCCTTTTTATATCCATTCAAAGCTAAATATTTATTGAATAAAGCAGTTTCAAATGCATCAATTAGTTTTAGACTAAAATTTTCATAAGTTCTTTTCCAATCATTTGGAATAAATGTATCTGCTTTATCGGTTAGTATATCGGCAATTATTTTATTTTGTTGCTGATACCACTCATCTGTTTTATCAGAATTGCCAAATTTAGCTAATCGCGCGGCTTCTGTATTTTCTGGATTTAGTAGTAGATATTCAAACGGACTTGCGTCCCAATCTAAATATTTCTGAGCGAGTTCTTCTAGTCGTAAACAATGAGAATATTTTTTACCTTCTGTCATGTTACGACCATGAAGCATACGTGCTGTGCCCGCAATAGCATTTAGCATATTATGAAAATCTGCGTGCGTAATAATACGCAACGGTTCTTCTTTGTCTAAAAAATTTTCTAAAATTCCACTATATTCTGGCTCATAGTATTTATATTTGGATACAAAACATTCAACACTATTAGGAGATGGCTTACGCAATAGGTTGAAGGCAAGCCGATAGTCCTTTACAGAGCATTTCCCGTCATCAGTATCCATTTCAAAGCTAAGCGGAGGCTTCCCCGTAATAAGGTCATTTAGACTTGGCATTACAAAAGAGAAAGTATCAATATCACTATCTTTTGAATCTAACCCATAATTTTGGCTGCCAATTAGCACTGTCATAAAATGTTGCGCGCCAAATTTTTCAATAAATTGTTTTACTTTTTGTGCGTGTGTTTCCACCGCGGCTTCAACTTTATTCATTATTATTCTCCTCAATAGACCACATATAGCCTAAATATGTAGTGTTTTTTTCAATTGCTTTTAGCACATTCGCACAGAATACTTTGAGAGGAGGGGTATTGGGAATGTGTAAGAATTTACAAATATCAGCATATTCTGTAAAATAATGGTTTTCCGTGCCAATACGAACTTCTTTATTACGGAAACGTTGGCATAGTATTGCCTTTCGTGCTTCCATATCTTCTGTTTTTTCAATACATTCTACCGAATCAAGCTTAGTTTGCGTGTATTGAGCATATTGAGTATTGACTTCAATTTTTACCCAACGTAAATTTCTTACAGCATTATCGCGTTTATTACTATTGATATGGTCAATATTATATTTTTCATTACGCTTATCCCCTAGCCATGTATAAGCAACAAGACGATGAACAAACTGTTGGCCTTTTTCAGTAAAGACAACGCAGTATCCATTTTTATCAATTCGAGCGTTTAGAAACTCTTTATTTTGAATAAGGCGAACACGACCTTCGGTACTTACCCACACCCCATATTCCTTATTCTTACGCCAGCGCTCGATAGAGAAATGAAAATTAGGAAGCATAGAACCAATCCTTTCCTCTTCTTTATATAAATATTATATCATAAATTTCAAAAAAAATCAAGGGTTAGACTTTCATCTAACCCAAGAATGAGGAAGGTTTATTTATAAATAGAGTTGATTGTGGAATATCGCTCGCTTAGAAGTTTGTCAAGCATCAAATCTTGTCCAGTTTTTCCTGTCATAATTTGTTCAAATAGAACAGGAGAGCAACCAGAAACAAATGTTACGCCTTCTTTGTCCTGCATAGCAAACTTAGCATCACTTTGAGAAGCATTGACGTTCCAGAATACTAGCTTAGGCATTTTGTAGCCCGCGCGATTCCATCTACGCTCAATATTTTCCATAAGAGAAGCAGTGGGTTTATAATCATTGCTCCATCTGTATTGATGGGTAGCTTGGTCAAACTGCATATCAGAAATTACAATTAGATTTTCGGGTAAATCTTCTTGTGACAAATGATTACGCAGTGCTGTATTTAGTACTAAATCGAAAGTAGCTTCAATGTTAGTATTTTCACATAGATTCTGACGATAGATACGGATAACTTTATCACAGAAGTCAACACCTTCTGTTTCGATTAGCTGAGGACGAGAACTAAAAGAAATGAAGTGATCTTTGAAAGGCCCATTCGCGCGCTCGGCGCAATATAGCCCAAGAGAAATAGCAACATCCATAGGAGATACATTGCTCTTGCCAAGAGTTGAAGTCATTGAACCAGAGGTGTCAATAACAGCAAGAGCATTCAAAGTAGCACCCTTGAAATAATCTGTTAGATTATCCCAATATTTATTGATAGCCAAACGATTGACATCATCAGCAGGCACTTTTAGATCATAGCGATCGCGCCAATACCAAAAATGCTCTCCGTTAGTAAGTTCTAGAACTTTATGTACAACATCATAAGGATAAAGTGCGCCTGCGTTGACTTTAGTATCTTCATCCTTCATAAACTTTTCATAGCGAGCCTTAGTTACATCGTGGCGCGCGAAAGCATTCTTATAGATTAGGCCCGCGCGAGAAGGTAGCTTATCAAACTCAATTTCGTCCCAACGATTTTGAGACATTAGAGTTTCTACAATTTTGATACGCTGACGTAGAGTAGAAAGTAGTTTACGATAGCCGCGAGGAGTAAGGTCAAGTGCTTCACGAGTGCGCGCGCCTAGATTACGACTATATAGAGAAGAGGTATTTTCACTTTTTAGCCACTTTGCTAGCAAAGAAGGCGTTTTACTTTTGACATCTAGTGCTAGCTGATTGCTGATAAAATCAAACATAGGCTTTTCGAGAGAAGTGCCAACTAACTCATATAGATCATCCCAACGGCCAAATTCAGGCACTTTTTCAATTAGATTACGCATTTCATCAGGATACTTTTGTGCTAGCCACTTGATACATACACGGAAGAAACGACGTTCGCCTTCGCCGCCGCGCACGTCACGCAAGAAAAATAGACATTTTAGAGCAAGGGTCTTATCTTCTTCATATGCGTTTTTGAATAGCAATACGCAATCATTATCAGAGGAATTACGCATCGCTGCGCCAATAGCAAACAGGTCATAAACCTTGTTCATAGTGGACTTATAGGCAGCTGCGCCATTGGTAGTAACAGTTAGATTAGAAACAGTTTTTAGACCTTTTAGTAATTCATTCATATTCTTTTATCTCCTTTTCATCTTAGTCTTTATCAAGACCGTAGGTTTTCCTTATATAATTATTATATTATAATTTTAGAAAAAAGTCAAATATTATTCAAGCCTATTGCCACAACGCGGCCGCCGATTAGATTACCAATAGCAATTACAATAACTTTTGCTAGTGCTTCCCAGCCGCCTACTAGCATAAAATAAAAAGCATCAGCGATACTGTGATTGAAACCCGCCATAATAAAGGCGACAACGGCAAGAGAACTAATCCATAGCGGAGTTTCTTTATAAGTAGCGATGGTCATAAGCGCGCCGCACATAATACTATTGAAAATAAGCGTCGCCCAAGGAATTAGATTCTTGGACTCTCCAATAGCTCTGCCCGCGATAGATACCGGTGAAAGAATAGAAAGCCAATAGATAATATAAACACCGAAAATATTACCAATAAAAATCCAAAATATACTTGCGGGACTATACTTGGAGCCGCGCTTCAAGAAAAATTGAGTTTTACCTGTATATAAATCTAATTTGAATAAACGAATGCCAAGCAGTCCCATAGAAAAGCACAAGGCACCGAGTAGTTTATCTGGAATGGAAATATAAGCGCAACAACCGAGTGCGATAAACATACCTGCTAAAATTGATTTCATATTACACTCCTAAATTATATGGATACATATCTTCTGGCTTTGTTGGTGTGGGTAATCTTCCAATGTCATTCCATCGTTGTCTAATTTCTGTAATTATTTCATCAATATGTACTGGCGTACAATTATGTGAATCTACACCCACATGATACATAAATGGATTTGATGGACTTAGGAAGTTAGTTTGCTGATGCGTGTGCCCGTGTAGCGCCAACACATGCTGTGAGAAATGTTTGTCATCGTAGTTTGCTGTTAGCGTAGGATAGTGGCTCATATAAATAGTCATTTTACTATACTTGATTTGATAAGCATACCAACCGCCAAGCATTTTATTGCGGCATTCAGAAAAGAGAAGATTACGCCGCGCTTCACTTTCGTGGTTGCCAAAAATAAGGAAGATTTGACCATTGAGTCGCTTGAAGCATTCAATGCCTTTTTCATTGTCATTGAGCATTGTATCACCGAGATGATATACAATGTCATTTGGTTTTACAATGTTGTTCCATCTTTCAATGATAGCCTCATTCATTTCTTCAACAGAGGAAAAACCTCGCGGCTTCCATAGAAATTCGGGCTGATGCGAAAAATGCGTATCGCTTGTAAAATATATATCAGGCATTATATCCTCCACGTTCAATAGTCCAGCACGCAATTGCGCGCGCATCTTCTTCAAAAGGTTTTTGGTAAGAAGCATTCATACGGTGAATCGCGCTTTCTGGTACTCGCGCGCGACCTTCACGCTGCGCATTCTGTTTCAAAATTACGTCTATTGGTACATCAAATACAACATAGATAATATTATAATTGGTGTAATATTTATCAATTGCGTTAGTCAGTTTCTTACGCGATTTGATATTCAAATGAGTAGCATCAGCGATTACATCTACTCCATTTTTCAATTGATTTACAATTGCTTCAATAAAAACTCGAAAGACTTCATTTTCGTGAGAAAAATAATCTTCATTTTCTTTTATGATATTGAAACGAAAAAGATCCCGTGAAATCCACACACGATTGGGGCCAACAAATTTTTGGGCAAAATAAGACTTACCGCATCCGGGGACGCCGCAAAGAATATACAGTGTGGGTTTCACGGGAATCATTCCTTTCTTTTCTTTATATATAAATTATAACATAAATTTTATTCAAAGTCAAGTTCTTCTTCATCGTAGTCCATTTCATCTAATTGACGACGATCATGAATACACCAATTCATTGCTGGACCATAATGCCCGCGATTATTAGTTCTAGCCGCGCACATAGGACAAGAACAATGAATTTTATTTTTACTATATTGATGAAGGTTATCATACCAATCATGATTCCAACCAATAGGAGAAGTTTCACGATCAATTCTACGCTTACGAATGGCTTTTACATAGTCATTATGACGTTTTTCTGCGGTAGGGCGCATACTAATCAACTCCTTCATAATAATTTGGAATGGCGACAGGCGGAGGTGTCGATCCCCATACCATCCCTGGTACCACTAGTTTTCAAGACTAGGTGCAGCAGCCGGCCACAATCACCTGCCATATAATAAGACCCCTTTGGACGCATCCTCCGGGGTAGGTTTCGTCCGCAGACTTCAACCGCAATTCATCAATAAAACTAGACCATATAGAAAGGTTGGGACTCGAACCCAAATATTTTGATTATCAATCAAATGCCTGTACCAATTCGGCTACCCTCGCTAAGAGCGAGACAAATTGCTGTAATGGTCTAGAATGTAGGGCTAAGGAGCGCTTATGTGTTATCTCCCCTACTGCCTGGGTGGGGTTTTACGGCACCACCATAGCCGGCATTGGGTCAAGTGTATGCTCACTTTGGAGCCCTCGCGCGGGTATGATCCGCGGACGGAAGATTACAAATCTACCGTTTTACCTACTAAACTACAAGGGCATAACTAGGCTCTTTTATACTTTGCTATGTATATAATTATAAATGTCAGCTATAATAATTGCTGTAAGAGCCTGTTGGCAGGCGAGGGTGGAGTCGGACCACCTCACTGCGGGTCAAAGCCGCATGTCCAATATACCGTTAGACTACTCGCCTATAATGGTGGGCAAGAGGAGAGTTGAACTCCCAAAACCTAGATTCTTAGTCTAGTACCTATGCCAATTCGGTTACTCGCCCGCGACTTCCTTAGAGAAACCGCCCATTACATCTTCTTCTGGAACTACACTTTCCCATTCAGACAGCTGTACATTAATAACATTATCACGACCGTAATATTCAACTACATGATTCGCGGCATCACCGTATGTTGCGCCCCAAGTAAGTCCAGAATCAGAGCGGTTCTTTTGATCTAATTCATCCCAAAATTCTACATAGTAATGATACATAAGTTCAATCTCCTTTCAAATTACAAGTCACATTACTTTATGGCGGGAAGGGTGGGATTCGAACCCACGCACCAGTTACCCGGCCTAACTGCTTAGTAGGCAGCCCCCTTTGACCACTTGGGTATCTTCCCAAAAGCCGATGCGCTATTTAGAACGCTTTCTTTTGGCCATCGGCTTGGCCATTCAAAGGTTTTTCTCCGTAGAGAGGATGACCAGAAACCCCAATATATTGTGGGACTCATTTATTGTCGTCTGGCGCGCCGATTCCCAGCGGCTTAGCCTGTTTTCTAAGGGCTTTATTTTTCTTTTGACCTCGAATGGAGTGCGCGATTTGAAAACATAACTGTCGTCTCTCCAAGGTAGTTGATTCTTTATTTATACTGAACGGAATCAACCAAAATTCGCAGTTCTCAATCATATCTTAGTGGCCACACAGAATATAATTGAGATACGGTAGCGATTCAATTTGACCGCAATTTGTATAAGTGCTCGCGCGACTTATGTCCGTGTCACTTTCTCGCTATGATAATGATGAATTGCCTAGGCAGTAATAAGTCTTCTAGTGGTGCGCTTCTATGAGAGGCGTAAGAAGAACATTTGCGGTGGCGCTTATCACATTTGGCCGCAATTTCCCTTAGAAGTCCCAGTAGGTGGAGCCTGGCGCCCAATACTGTTCATCATCTAATTCCTTAGCTTGACGAACCTTACTCCAAGAGGAAGAATACACAATACGCCGAGTTTTAGTCCGCATAATCATCATTCCTTTCTCTTTTTCTTACAATATAATTATAATATAAATTATATAAAAAGTCAAATATTTAGTCCCGCACTTTTGATGGCTTCTTTTAGATTTTCTTGGGGAGAAAGCGTTTTTGTTGTTGGGGTATCGGTATTATAAGCAGTAACAGTAGAAGTACTATTATCTTTACTTGTAGCAACATTGATGCTGTCACAAGTTACCTTTGTGTAATCCCAAGTTGGCTTTGTATCCCACCAACCATTAGGAAAATCTTCAACAGCAAGTTTTTGTTCACCATAACAATTCACGCATGAACTTTGCCAAGGGGCCATTACCGCGCCGCACGCTGGACATTTCCATCCATATTGAATAGGCGGATTGCCTATCGTATAAGATTTAGAAGTAGTAGTAGTAGTAGCCGTATCATTCATTATTTTTATCCTCCTTGAAATCAGATAGGGTAGGAACTTTTACAATGGATTTGAAACTTGACCCGACTTTTTCTGGATGATATAAGGCAAGATTATGTAAAAATTCGCGATCGATATTATGCTGCATATCAGCAATTTCATCCTCTACTTTTGCTCGCGGCGCAATATAAGCTGCGTTTTCTTTTTTGAATTCTTGAACCTTTGCGTATGCTTCTTCTCTTGTCAGATTTTCAAATTCCCAAGAACACAATTCACGATCTTCTCTTTTTAGGCATAAACAACAAACATATGGTTCAACTAATCGAATGTGTAATCTTCCATATTTTAGTTGTTTATAATCTTTATAGTAGAAATTATAACTAAAAAACAGAATGGGTTCAAAATCACGCCATTTATGTTGGCATTCCTTTGGTTGTTCAATGAATTGCTGAGGGGTAGTAGCAAAAACATTGTTCGTCTTTTTCTTCTTGAAAGGCCACATAGTAAATCTCCTTGATAAATGGTCCTAGCGGCTGGACTTGAACCAGCACACTCCTGTTTATAAGACAGGTGCTCTGAACCAATTGCGCTACGCTAGGATAAGATGAGGATTGTATCAATCCTCGCCAAGATAATCTTCTACTGTTTGGGGACTAAAACTCATGGCAATTGCGAAACGCTTGAAAAAGTCTACAAGGTCTGACATAGTAAGGTCTTCATTACAATCAAAGCTCAAATCAACATCTGGATAATCCTCTGACCGAAAGCTAAAATTTACCGTAGCATTCTTTTCCATTTTATTTTCTCCTTTCCCTTTCTTACATATATATTATAACATAATTTTGAAATAAAGTCAATTATTTATGCCATTCCTCAATTTCCATTCCATTTTCATGAAACCACTTTTGAATCATCGCGCGCTCACTACAAGGATTTTGCGGGGTTTCATATACAAGAAAGGCAAAATCTAATTCCGTGAAGCCTTCATTTTCACAAATTTTATCATGTAAATCAAATAGTTTATTCATAAATTTGAGATAATCTATTCTTTGTAATTGCTTATAATATGTTTTGAGAAAAGTACAATCTTGTGGATGTTTTGAATTACATTTTCCCGCGCATAATCCATTACATTCATGGCCTGGTTTCAATGGAGGAATATCAAGCCATATAGCCCCATTTTTATCTCGTCCTGGTTGGAGCCATTTAGGATTCCAAATTGCGGTTGAAAGTCCTACGAGATTAGGAGGAAAATTGCGTAATTGGGCGAAATAGGAAGTATATAGTTTCATTCAAATATATGTTCTCCAAAATAATCATGTACTATTTGTAAACAATTATCAAGCATATCGTTAGCCTTTTCATAAGCGTATCGAGTTGCTTCATCTTTTCCAAAAAAATCACCATCAGAAATACGCAAGTCTTCTAAGCGGTCTAATAAATCTGTCAAAAACATCATGGTAATAGTCCTCCTTAGTAAGAAAAATGTTCAAAACAATCTGGTTCTTCTTTTTCAAAAAATCCGCCATACTCTTCATTCCATTCAAAATAAGTACGATTTTCTGAGGTGGCGGTTTCATATAATCCAGGATAATGCGTCAAAATGAAGCCTGCTTCAAACATACATTCTCGAATATCACACCAATTTTCGTGCATAGCGCAAACCGCGGTTTCATACTCATAGTAAAATCCTACATCCTCTTGTGTGCCGCAATCAGGCCATCCACGTTCATCTAATGTAGGAATCTTTGAGAATAAGAGAATACGATAAATGGGTTTTCAATTTTCATTCATATTATCACCTTTCTTGGAGCTTCATAGAGGAGTCGAACCTCTATATGGTGCTTACGAAACACTTATGTTGCCATTACATCAATGAAGCAAACAAGGAACGCCAAGACGTTCCTAGAAACTGTTTCTACACTGGTAGATCAGATTGGTAGAAGATGTCGGATTCGAACCGCTACTCCACATCCCAAATGTGGCATGTTACCATTACACTACATCCTCTTTACATATTCATTATACTATAATTTTACCCAAAAGTCAAATAATGGAGCGCCCAAGTAGAGTTGAACTACTTAACGCCGCATTTGCAGTGCGGTACTCGGCCGACGAGTGTTGGGCGCATGGCAGGAAGGTAGGGACTCGAACCCCAATCAACGGTTTTGGAGACCGCTATGCTACCAATTGCACCACCGACCTATGATATGATAGGTAGATCCTGGTGTTTCCTCATTTACTTACGACAAACTTGAATAGAATTTCCAGTTTCTATTCTCAAAAATTACCGCATCCCTATCTAACGACATTTCAGCCGCTGTTTACAGTTATTCTGCATTTGTGAATAAACAGCAATCCGGTGGTGGCATGGGTTGGTAACGATCCAACCTATGCGGATTTTCAGTCCGCTGCTAATCCATCTCAGCTACCGTGCCATAATGGGTGGAAAGACAGGATTTGAACCTGCACTTCTCTAATAAGAGAAATTGGGGCCACAACCCAACGCGTATACCGTTTCGCCACTTACCACATACATCTGGTGCGCCATCGCGGAATTGAACCGCGGACACCGTGATTAAAAGTCACGTGCTCTGCCAACTGAGCTAATGGCGCATATGGAGCTGAGGACGGGACTTGAACCCGTGGTCTTGCGCTTACCAAGCGCACGCTTTACCAACTAAGCTACGACAGCATTGGAGCAAGTACGCGGATTTGAACCGCGGATGTCTCGTTGGCAACGAGAAGTTTTACCCCTAAACTATACCTGCATAACTAGACCATTTATTTTATAGGAATCGAACCTATTCAAAAATTTTTTACAGAAATTTTCTTTAACCATTAAATTATTTGCAGAAATGGTCTATATAATTATTATAAATGGCGGCCCGCGAGAGATTCGAACTCTCATTACCTGCTTCAGAGGCATATAACGGTTTTCTTCACTACATTATTTTCATATTGTAGTCCGGACTTTATCTTCATCCCGTAGGATGTGCCGTGTAAAGTCTCTACACATAGAATTTCTTCCTTGCTCGGTATTAGCAGTTAAGCTTTCACCGAATTAGCGGCATTTTCACTTATATATTACTATATAAGGCTCCAAATTAGACTAGAGACCGGTGCACTACCATTGTGCTAGCGGGCTATAAATAATAGACAGTAACGATCCGCTTACGACGCTATTACGCCGACATAGGCAACTCCAGTATGTCCAATGCTACCTTACCGAAGATCTCCCTTTCGCTGCATCTTCAAACCGCGCTGAGGTTACGTTGTAGGTACTCAGAATATACCTTGTGGTGGGCGAGGACAGGATTTGAACCTGCGTAGCTTTCGCCTTGGATTTACAGTCCATTAAGTAGCTGTTAGAACCTCAATTACTAGATTCATTTTATCGGTTCCAATGCCTTTGACCACTTGGCTACTCGCCCATATGGTGCGCCGGGTTGGGATCAAACCAACCGAGCCGTTGGCACGAGTTTTACAGACTCGTCCGCTACCTTCTACGGGATACCGACGCATAAAGCACGACGATTCAATAAATTTAGAGTTTATCGCTTCATCTAATTTTGCTGTAATCGTCGTAATGGTCTCCCGCAAAGGATTCGAACCCTCATTAATAGATCCGTAGTCTATTGTCCTATTCCATTAGACGAACGGGAGATAATAGGGCCACTCGCGTCCCACCGCCCTGTTCATTTTGATTTAGTGGTACAAACGATATTAGCAGAGCAGGCGTACCTGTTTCAGAGTTTTGCTATTCGTCAATAGCTCATTTGGTTACTAATATCTCCCACATCATCAAAATGTCATGCGCCAAAGCCTTGTCCGCCCTTTTTACATATTTATTATAACATAATTTTAGAAAGAAGTCAAATGTTAATATTCCTTATATCCATAATGAGTAAGTAATTGCCGCATATTTTGTGCCCCAACAGGATTCATGCTATGAATATGAAAGCCAATAAGTGGAATTTGATGTTCTACGATGTATTTACAAATATCATATCCAGAGCCGTCAAGTCCAATATCGTGGTCAAGATCAATGAAAGTCTCGTTGTTTTTCGTACAGCAATCTAATATATCAATTGTACTATGATAATCTCGACATACCTGAACTTGATATTGATTACTTTTTAGTATGCTAGCCCATGTACATTCACGAATATCATCTACATAGATATAAATTTTCATATTACTCCTTTCAATATAAAAGACACTTTGTTTAACAATTATTGCGACCTTCGCCGTACCTCATAATTCTTCTTGAATATTATGCTACTATTGAAAACCGGGCTGTGGCATAAGTAGCGACCTTATACCATCCGATTCCCGCGCCAAGCGCCGAGAATAGAGAGGATTGATTACCCCTAAGTTTCACCCAAACCATTCAGCAATAATACTTACAAGAACCTCAAATAATGCTCTGTTTATTACATATCAAGTTTCTTGTCTTGGGCTACTCCAACCGTAAACCTTGCTTATATGCCATTTCTAGCTTTCATCGACATAACGACTTATGGTTTTTCCAAGGTATTTATTGGCTACCACCCCAATACACTTTCTTGGATTTGGCTAGGCTTTTAACCTAGCTTCCTATTGTGTCGCCGCAAGGAATCGTGCATTTTCAAGCGAATTACTTGGCGCATACTCTTAACATTTGGAGTTTCTCCACTATCGCTAACTATTACTAGCTTCGCGGCCGCACTTGCCTAGTATCCCGGGCCGTAGTGTATGGCTGTTATTCAAGTATCCCAAGCTGCGTGGTTAGCGCATCTTCACTTGGTTCATAATTGCTAAACAAAATGTCTTTTACATTTCGTTTTCCTTTCTTACATATTTATTATATCATAGATTTTGAAAAAAGTCAAATATTTAGATGTGGATTTTCACCACTAAATATTTGAATGGTGTCCAGTAAAGGATTTGAACCTTCAAAAACATGGGCCTAAACCATGCGCGTCTGCCAAATTGCGCCAACTGGACATAAAATTACTATTTTTTGAAAATCTTAGCTTTTATATAATATAAAAGAATATAAAAGTTATCAAGTAAATTACTTAAAAAAACTAGAAATTTTTCTTTCCAAGTAATTGGATTTGGAAGAGTATCAAGATAATTCTATAATAATTTCATAAACATTCCTCCAAATGAAATTCGCTTCTATTCAGTTTTTCTTCCGCAATTTGCTAAAAGAGTCGTATGAAGCGATAACAGTAGACTTTGGTCCCGATGGTGGGATGTGCGCCCACGATGTTTCTATGTAGTAGTTTTTGAGACTACCCCGTCTCAGCTAGCTGCGGCACATCGGGATGAAATGGTTATTGTTCCACTATCAACTACTTATAGGGTTCTCTTACCCAAGCCATTTGAATATTTATGACTATATTATATTATATTTATTAATTAAATCATAAGCTCGTGCATAATTACCACCAGCAGCAGTAAGTCCTAGCTTTATAAGAGCTTGTCTAACATTTGGAGTAGATTTTAATGCTTCTATAAAATCTTCATCTGAAACTTCATTTATATTCTTATTAGATATATTTTTACCTTTATAATTTTTAGTTAATGCGTGACAATTACAACATAATAATTTAAGATTAGATAAATTATTATTTAGATGATTTCCATCCTCATGATGAACTTCTAATGGAATAGGTTGCCCTTGCCATTCTTCTAATCCACACACTTCACATTTTCTACCGCGAAGTGCTGCCAGGGCTGAAACCGCATTGGCGATTTTAATTGTTTTCCCATATTGAAAACGAGAATAATTAAAGTTATCTTTATTCCATCCTTGACCGTTAAAGTGTGAATAATTAAAATTTTTCTGTTGAAGCATTTCAATTACTGCTTTTGGTCCACTTCCACCATCAGGAGCATAACCTAATTTTATACATAAATCTCTAATGCTTCTACTATCTTTAACCATTTGTTCTAGTTCTATGTCGGTAAATTTTTCCCATTTTTTCATATCCAACACCCCCATAGAATTAGTAATAAAATGGCAGAGCAAGTATTATTTTTTCTTCGGGTCTGCTAAAATTTTTAAAGTGGTGCCGGTGACCGGACTTGAACCGGTACGCTCAGAGAGCACGAGATTTTAATGGTGATCGACACTGGTGCTGCCCCAGTAAAAGCCACTGGGCACCGACCGTCTCGGGTGTCTGCCATTCCACCACACCGGCATAAATTGCTACTGTTACCGTCGTAGCCACGTTGGAGCGATATGCGGGAGTTGAACCCGCTTCTCTGGCTTGGAGGGCCAGGGCACGGCCGCTATACCAATACCGCATTGAATCCGCCTATAAACTGAAACTGCGCGGAAAGTTTTTTGAAGCATTGAACCTGAAACTAGTATACTTAGCCTGATACTGCTAAGTCAGCGTTATACTCCCAGTAATATGTGGTGTATCACCCAAACATAGAAATTAGAAGGTGCTATGTCACCTTTGGTCGGTCTGGGTGGACTTGAACCACCGACCTCTCGCTTATCAGGCGAACGCGCTAACCAGCTGCGCCACAGACCGAAAAACTAGACCCGCTATATACGTGCTCTACCGTTAAGCTACTTTCCGGCTATGCCGCAAAAGGTTGGAATCGAACCAACACTACGTGCTCCCTATGCAAAAGAAAGATTGCTGACAGGTCTAAAAAAGGATTTTTCCCCTTTCAACATATTTATTATAACATAAATTTAAATAGAAGTCAAATATCTTATTGGTAAAACTTTTTCAGTTTCTAATTCTTTGACAAAACGTAAAATATTAAATGGTAATATTTTTTTATCAACCCATTTTTTACTTCTACTTTTAATTCGAGATAAAGAAACTTGCGTAAAAAGATTTGGTAATGTTTTTAGTGCTATTTTTTCATATGTCCTATATTTATTAAAATAAAATTGCTGAATAATTTGCCAAGTATCATCAGCCAATTCTGGTCTTTCATATAATATAGATAAAAAGAAAAAATATTCTTGCGACATTGTATAATTTAATTCTTCAATAATTAAATCTAAATCTACATAATTTTTAATAATATTCATTACATGAATACTATTAGTAATAATTCCACTTGGTAATTTAGTATAAAAAAATTCTTTATCATTAATTTGTGTTAAAGATTTTTTATCTATATGCTCATATAAAACAGGAACTTTTATCATCTTATGCGCGGGAGAAAAATGAAACTTTTCCCACTGCTTCAATACTAGTCTACACGCACGACTAAATCCGTAGTCCTCATTAGCATAAGAACCTTCCTTACTAAAATGAATATTATACATTTTTATAAAAGAGCGTTTATACACTGAAGCAATTGTCTTATCGTCAGGAGAATCTTTTAAAGTATTATCGTCATCAAATACATATGAAAAGTCATACATTTTTATATATGTATTTTTATTAATCTGCTCTAAAATATATTCTAATCCATTTTCATAAAAATAATCCCCAGTATCAAGAAATAATATATAAGTTCCATCACTATGCTCTAATCCGTATTGTCGTGCCATACCTGGTCCTTGATTTATATTTAACTAATAAAATTTTATAAAAGGATATTCTTTTAAAATATCTGAATAATCAAGGCCAGAAGCATCATCTATAACAATCACACTAACATTTTTAAGAGTTGTAATAGAATTCAATGTTTTTCTTAATCCCTTTTTATTTTTATAAGTTGGAATAATAATATCTAATGTAATATTATCCTATATATTCCTTTTAATTTCAGAAATTGGTAAAGTTTTATAATAATCAAAATGAGGTATTTTTTCTAATTTATATAAGCCCGCGAAATGAGTTATTTTTTCATGAGATGGGGGATTTGCCTAAAAACAAGCATTATAATCACTAGGTAAAATTAATACTTTACCACGAAAAAATTCATTAAAGCAATCTTGTTCTTTATACCTATAAAAATAAGTATTTAATGCTTTAATCATTTCATCATCTTTTTTATCTTCCCTTATTTTTTTAAGATTAAGCATCGCGACACCCATATTAAAATATGAGCCCTCTATCAATGATAGCTATTTTTCTTCTACTGCGGCGAGGTAATAATCTGTCAAATCTAAATCCCATAATTCAGAAATATTTTCATTAACTATTGTATCCATATCTATGCTTAATATTCTATCTAAATGTGGGAAAATTTTAGTGTAAGCCGCTCGCACAAGAACCATATATGTACACACATTTATATAATTAGGCCCATCATGAGGAAAGTATGTCTAATTACTTATATTTATACACTCAATTTCTTGTGGTAATTCATAAGGAAAATTATCATCTTCAATTAAAAAATATATTTTTTCTACATTAGAATGCTCTAATAGAGATTTTGCTGAAGTTAAAAGCTAATCATATACATTTCTTGTTCCACTATACGCTGCGGCTCTCATGGCCATTCACCCAATGGTTTACCAAGATTCGCGCGCTCAACATTAGTGTTCCAATAAACACCATTAGTAGCTGGGCCAGTAAGAATTTCTTCTGCAATATCTTGATATAGTGTACTAATAATACCATGACAATCGTTTAGATTATCTGCGGCAAATTGTACTACACAATTATTGAATACAACATAAGTTGCTCCAATCCACTGATAACCTTCTTCACAAGGACATACAGAGTATGCGTAGGCAGGATTACCCTTGAATGCGGTATCAAATAGTTCAACTTTACTGGTAAAAGCACGATTACTTGGAATGCCATCAATGGTAATCTTCAATGTGATGTTACCAAAATTTACTTCTTCGGGTAAAATTTGTTGAAGAGCCGCGACCTTATCGCCATTGTTGCATGATAGTACAACCGCGGGATGCTGACCATTGAAATCGACATTGAAAGCGATTTGAGGGTCGCCATCAAGTAGGGCTTCTAGTTTACGTACTAGAATTGTCCAAGGAGGTAGAATTTTTAGTCTAGGTTCATTCATTTTTAGTATACCTCATAAATTAGAATTAGCTTTGAGGTCAGCCAACCGCACATCGGTTTAATCTCCGCATTTGCTCAGGAAAGATGGCGGCCGATGAGAGAATTGAACTCCCGTAGCGCGGTTAACAGCCGCGAGCCAAGCCACTTGGCGAATCGGCCACATGGTGCGGCAAATAGCACTCTAAGCTATACATCATTATAGGGACGTCTCCGTAAGCTATAAGATGTCTCTCTCGTAAGCATTACTTTGGTCGCTTACTGGTTGCCACATAATTGCACTTTACTTCGCTTCTTTATATACCGTTTTCCGCTATGCCACATATCATCATGCCTGAAGAGGACTAATAGATGCCGGTGGTAGTTGAAGTGCTAAATCCGTGTTAACGGTTGCATCGTTAAGGAGGCGATGCGAATGGCGGCCCCAGCGGGTTATGATCCCGCGATCTCGGCGGTGACAGCGCCGTATTCTAACCAGCTGAACTATGGGGTCATATTATATGGATATTTTACTTCGCCATATCGAAGGTTTCCAATACGCACCGAGGAAACTTTAAGCAGCCCACAAAAACCATATCATTTCCGTGTCCTTATGGCGATGGTACCCACATCCGGGAACGATCCGGAATTTTCACCTTGAAAGGGTGACGAACTAACCAATTATTCGATGCGGGCATATGGGTGTTTTGATAACCCAGGGCGCGCCTCCTGGGGAGGGAAATTACATCCACTCGCACTGCGTCAGAATGCTGTTCCTACATTCATTGTCAGGGGTTAGCTTTCACCCTTGCCGCTTACAACGGTCGCATTTTTGGCCTACACTATGTGACGGGTGCGATTAGATTCATATTTCGCTTTACTGGTTTATTCCAGTAAGGACATGCTCGTTTCCTTCCATCCCGTTTTTCAACCATGACTTTCGAGGTGGCTTACATACATCCGAGTCTGCTTTCGCGCCTTGTTTGTATGTCTATCTCAATCTGGTCTTCGTCCATCCCCACTTCCCTTTTCCGAAGTGTAGCGCACCATCATTATTGAGCATGATGGTAACTCACGGTTCATTGTTTTATGTCCTTTACCGTTTGGACGCGCCGGGCGCTAAGTATCTTTTCAACTGCGTTTCCCGAACAGACTATTGCGAACTTGCGGTCTGTTAGCGCGGCACCTTTTTATACTGGTCATGTATCCAGTTTGCGCTCTCCGGTGGCCGCCTTCGAGCGGGGCTAGACTCTAAGTGCATCAGGTATTTTTGATATACCGTCCTTCGCGCTAAGATGGGACTCGAACCCATGTATTTCATCATACTTTTCGCCCTAACATCCTACGATAGATGTACTTCCCCTTGCATCAATACCTTTTAAGCGGTCTGGTATCAACCGCTGGTCGCAGCGGCAGGTTACGCTCCTGCTGGGGATAGTTTATGAGACTACCTGGAATACTAATTCTCACTGCGATAAGAAAGACATTCTCTCTTTCTTACATAACTATTATACCATGAATTTTATTTTTAGTCAAATATTTGGTGCGCACTGACGGGCTCGAACCGCCGACCCCTTGCTTGTAAGGCAAGTGCTCTCCCAACTGAGCTAAGCGCGCACGCGTATAGCATCCGTATTACGGTTCTATTTCAACCTTTAACGAGTTGATGCTATGAGTATCTCGGGAAAGCGATGCGGTCATGACTCCGCTTATTGCCGTCGCCCAGTCATCCTCGCGGCCTCTGGTACTCCACCAGGGAATCGAACCCTGAATCCACTGATTAAGAGTCAGTTGCATTACCGTTGTGCTAGTGGAATATATGGAAATTATGTTTCTGAAAATTTCCATTTATATCCGTATGCTGTTTTTCTTTTTCCACGACATACGTCTGTAATATGACTAGAAGCTCCATTACTTGTAGTAGTAATTGTATTGAGTGCCCGCGCGGCAGCAATAGCAGAAGGAAAACTTTGTATATAATGTCCATCTAGACTATATTGATTTACTACTTTTGAGGATGCGCGTGCGAGTACCACCGCACTTGAAATAATAGGAATTTGTTTTATATGAAGAATATATTCAACCGCATCACAACTAATATTCATTCTTCGTGCAACTTCCGACATATTTTGTACTTCTTTATAAGTAGCAACGACTAAATCATAATCAATATATGGTTTCCCATCTCCGCCAACTGTGGCATTATATCCATTTTTATAAGAACTATAATATTCTATCCAAAATCTTTCTCTTTCATTTGGGCTATCGGTTTCTTCGATAGTTTCAATAGAAAAATTTTCAATACCATATTTATTTATAGCCCTATATAATGGACGCTGCTCGAATGTTCTGCGAGTACAGTCTCTCTAATGCTCTTTCCATCTAGTTTCAACAGCTCTACTAGTCTATCCAATATAGACTTTTCCATTTAGTAAATTAGTAATCTTATAAATGTATGCCATATCTAAACAGCTCCTATTTATTTATTTATCTACATTAGCGTTACCCATCGCCCACCACATGGAGGTTGTAGATTCGGGCAATTGGAGATGACGCGAGTCGAACGCGCTACCTATTGCTTGCAAGGCAATTGCTCTACCTAGTGAGCTACATCCCCATTCATCTTACATATTTATTATACCATAATTTTCATTTTGAGTCAAATATCTAACTTCCGTCCGATTTTGAAGTTGAAGCCACGCTTCAAATTCCTCTTCAAGTTCTTCATAACTAGGATTACAAAGAAAATCGTCAAGTTCGTTCATCTTTATTTTCTTCCTCCTGATTCTAGTATCATATCAGTCTTGAAATAAGATTTCGTTCTTGGTTTTCTCTTTCCTCCTTACATATATATTATATCAAAAATTTTATAAAAAGTCAAGAAAAATCCATTCTAATTTTCATTATTTTCAAATTGAAATCGTTCCAGAAAACTAGCCCTTATTCGCATATCCAATAAATCCAATTAGAATGGATAATGAATCCGCAGCTCGCGTTGCCGCTTCATCTACCAATGTGCGCCCATTGGCAAGGCCATACAACGTCCTGTGTATGTCAGTAGCTCATACGCGGAGTGCCCACGCGGCGTCTCTTACCGGTTACGCATGACGGTCAAGATTCTAATATGGTATCGTCCTACTTGATTGGCGAGAACTGCTTGGTAGCTTTCCGGCTAGCTACATTTAGGGTCAAGCGAAACCCTGCGAACCGAGTCACGACGGTCATTGTGCTAAGGTGTTACCATACGCTAAGCACATAGCGCCATTCGATAGATTTTTCGCATAACACAGCATAATCTATAAAGCCGCCCAATACGCTTAGGCCCGCGACCTACTTGATAGTTATGATACAAGAAGGATTTATGGCACCCGCAGAAGGAATTGAACCCTCGATAGCAGATTAGAAATCTGCGGCCTTGTCCTCTTGGCGATACGGGCATCAAGTGGGTTGATTGCGGCTCAACCCATAAAAGCCACATCAACCGAAAATGAAAGGATTGAAAATGTCAAATAGTTTAGGAATGTCGTCCACAGAATTAGAACTCCAATGATAGCTACCATAAGTTTTTACAAACTTATCAATAGCGTCACGATATTTCTTCTGCGCTTCAACCATAGTCTTGCGCGCTTCTTCTACTTCTGCGGCCATCGCCTTGCGCTCTGCGGCGGCCTTTTCTTTACGCTCTTTCTCTTCCGCGGCCTTGCGCTCAGCTAGAATTTTCTTACGATTCTCTTCTTCCTTTACCTTAAACTCTGCCTGGTTTGCTTCTTCAATAGTGTTATAGAATTGCTGTGTCTTGTCAGACCAAATTTTGATTGCCATATAAGTTCCTCTCCTTATATTTCATACAGTTCCTATCCTGTATGTTATAATATGCCAAGAGGGTAAGGCGATTACTTCCTTCAATCCCTCTTGACATATATATTATAACAAAAATTTGAAAAAAAGTCAAGTATTAGACAACCTCAGTCCAACCATAGACTCCTGGTTCCCATACATTATTAGCAATAGTATTTTCCCAAGTTTTACCATTATGAGTTACTTTATCGCCAATCTGATAGGCATTTGTGCTATCTGGTTGCTCCCATTCTGGAATAATATCTGGACTTGGAATTAGTACCTTAGCCCATAGGCTTGGGGCCGCGGCAGGCGTCCAAATTGCTTGTGGAATATGTTCCTATAAGCATTTATATAAAGTGCCTTCAAAGCGCACTCTGGTGTCTTTTTCATATTTATTCGCATCTTTATCCCATTCAGGAAATAAATAAATTGCTTCCAACGCGTCTGCATCATCCAATGAAATTGCTGCTTTTTCAATAAAAGGACGAAGTTTTCTGGCTAATTCTATCAAAGTCATAGATTACTCCACCCCCAAAAGAATTTTTGCCGCGGCAAGTTCTTCTTCTAGTTGTTCAATTTTGTTGTGATTTACATCTTCTTTTTGAATTAGTAAATCAATATATTCGTCCTTACTATATTCTACATAGTTGTATTCATATCCTTGAATAGTTTGGTCATTTATTGTGTCCGTATAGGGCTGGATATTAGTAGCAATAAGAACAGAAGTCTCAGTAATTTCAATAGGTTGCGGACTTACAGAACCACGTTGCTTACCATAATCTTTCATACCTATCAACCTCCGGTTCTTCTCAACCAATTAGAATAATTTGCTTCATAAATACTGTTTTTAGAAGGAATAAACATTAGTTTTGCGCCAATAGTACGATAGCCCCTGTTGGTTTGACTTTCAAAGCTATAACAGAATGGCCCCGCGTATTCTTGGTGAAGCCAAGCGCCGCCAATAGTAGCCATATTGATACCATTTAGGTTGCCTGCTGGCCAATGGTAGTCACCAATTGGAAGTGCGCTATTCGCATTTACTGCTTTGATTGGAATAAATGCCCAATCTAAGTCAGTATTACCAAGACCCATCGCAGAAGCCCAACTTTGATTGAGAGATAGAGTATAACCTAATTCAACATAATCATTTGTTATTGAAGAAAGATTATAGTTGAAGTTTTTACAAATATACATTTTTGCATTTGGATTATTTCCATCGCCATAAACATTTACGCCAGCAATAATATGCATAAGGTTGCCCCAGGGATTTTCCATACCACGATAGCTAATCGCGCGACGACCAGAGTCATTATAAGTATTATTGCCATTGGAAGTAGAATCTGCGTGACCAGTTCCATTTCCTAAGCTAGAAGTAGAACCAGTTACAGATGATTTGTTATAACCACTTACATCTGTAATATTTGTAATGCCTGCTTCTAGATTGTTTTGTCCATTCATAGAACCAAATTCAATCATTTCAAGCATTTGAATCGCGCTTTCTGCGGCAAGATTTGTAATGTGCCAACCAGTTCCACGATTAGTAGCAAGTTTTTCTGCGTTAGTTGGAGTCAGACTATTACTGGCACCAGAAAGAGGTTGCACATTACCAACAGAACTCAATTTATCATTATCAAAATCTACGCCAGAGCTATCGGTAGATTTATAATTCCCAGCCGAAGTGTCATATAGGCCACCATCATACGCGGGAAGTAAAACATAATTTAGTTCTTCGCCACTCGCAGTTTTGAACAATGGATGAAGTTTGAATCCGGCTTGTGGAGTAGCAGAAATAATTATAGATTCTTTTTTGATTTCTTGACCACCAGATAAATCACTTGATCTAATTGGAACACGCTGATAATAGAATTTAGGCTGATATACCATAACTTGACCATTAGAGCCATCATCACGATAAGAATTATCACCATAGAAAGCTAAAATTATACCATTATCAGCGACATTACAACGCATACGGCCGCCATACATTGAATAACTATTGAAGTCAGAGCCCGCGGATTTACCTTTTGCTTCTTGGGTTCTAGAAAATGATTTATTTTCATAATCAATTTCTAAACCAACGGCATTTTTAGCAACATAAGACCCAGATTTGATTAGGGCTTCAATAATTTGTTGTTCTGTGGTATCACCTGCGGCAATAGCGCCATCAGAGCCTACTACAACCACTGCGCCCGCATTGTCCTGCCCCAAGTTTGTACCTGTGTTTGTCATTTCTTGTTCTAACTCTTCTTTTACAGAAGAAACATATTGTTTGATGGCTTTTTGAGTCATTGAGCCATCTTCGTTATCACCATAAGAAGTATAGTTCTTTTCTACCGTATAAGTATTTACATCTTCACCTTTGGTGATTGTAGTTTGAAGTTCTTTTGCTGCCGCTGTGCTAGTGTCCTCAAAAGAAATCATATTTTCAAAAGTTTCGGCCGCGGCAATAGCTGATTCACTAGCCTCGGTAGCATCTTGTTGAATTGCTTCTAATCTTTCTACAATTTCATTGGCATCTGACATCGCGGCCTTTGCTTGTTCTGTAAGCGCCTTTGTTTCACCAGTGAAAGATTTTGCGCGGGAAAGAATAATATCAATAATATCCATATTATCCCTCCTTATGCCTTGACCCAGGTTTTATCACTTTTTGCTAGATAGAACTCTAAGCCACCAGTTGAAGATTCATCTGCTAATACAACGCATACTGAACCTAATGTAATATATTGTTTATCTATATTAGCCATATCTGCTTTTGTATCGCAGAAATGTTCATAAGTGACAACGTTATCTTGTTGTCCGCGCTTGGTCATAATATTCATAACCATCACCTCAAAAATAAGTAGAAAGAAGAAGCCTAAAATTAGGCTTCTTCTTGCCATCCAGCAGGATAAATATCAGGTGCCCAAACACAGTTTGCGATAAGGCAAGTGTAATGTTTGCCTTGATAAGTAACTTTGTCACCAATTTGATAAGCATTGAAAGCGCCAGTTGGCTGAACAAATTCAGGCCACTCGTCGGTAGGAGTAGGTTCATCACCACCGCCACCCTGACTATTTTCAAGTGCGGTTACTCTAGTTTCTAAGTTAGAAATACGAGTCCATACTTCAAGAATTTCGTTACGAGTATCAATTGTTACAGTATCTTGGGCCTTTCCACGAGCCATTTCTAGTAGTTCTTGACGGTCTTCGTCAGTTAGGTCGCCTTTGATATGATAGAAATTGATACGACTAGTTAGTTCAGTTAGGTCAAAATTATCACTATTGATAATAACTTCAAAAGATTGTTTGGTTGTCATAAAAATCACTCCTTTTACGATGTTATACCGCTTCCGCAAATTTCATAGACCACAACTCTACACGAACTAGAAGCTGCGGTTGGGTATAAATATATATTATAGGCTTGTGCTGCTCTAGAATAAAAAACAACTGGAAAACTACCAGCAGTGGAACCACTAAAATCTTTGAAATATTCAAATTGTACAGTAGAAGTGGCCGTTCCGCTTCTAAGCTAAATTCCCTAAGTTGATGTACTACAATAAAGAGCATAAAAACAATTAGCTTTACTAGTAAAACTTACACCGCTCGCGGTCCAAGCATTAGCCGCTGTAACTGTAATTGTTTCATCTGCTGAAGTTGAATGTTTCATATGAGAATATAGGGTTTCTGCTGTTGAATATAATGTATCTATGTTTGAAATAAGATTAGTGATATTATCAGCAATAGCATCGCCATAAACACGTAAGGTATTATCTGTATAAGTATCGCCGTTTATGGTCCAAGCATTGCCATTATTTTTTATTTTGAATAATGCCATAATAATTTCTCCTTACGCGTGCGTTTTTAGTAATCTTCTAATATAGAATGTATTTGCTGTATCAGAGGATGCTCCTGTGCTATTGCTTCTAGCATGAACATATATTGTATTACTAGTAGTAACAACATAGAAAATAGGATTTAGCTACATTAGTTGATTAGTACTAGGGCAATACGCAAATCTTCGACTAGAAGCGGCGTCTGAACTTGATGTTCCAACTGCTATACCACTAATTCCTTTTGAGCTCCAATTCGCTCCGATAGCAACTAGTGAGCCATACGGGGCCTCTGCGGGCGCAAGCGAAAGCCCAGTATAAAACCAGTCTTTTGCTGTTGTAGAAACAGTATGTGTTGCTGTATGCTATGTTCCCAGAGTTAGTTCATCAACTAATGTATCTATCAAAGTTTCAGCAGAAGTCAATTTATCCAAAGCGGTGGTGATATTATTTGCTACTATATCACCATATACTCTAAGCGCAGTATTGTCTGTAACTGCACCGCCAAGAGCTACGGCGTGTGGTTTTATATCTATTGCCGTACTAGTTTCAATAACAAGTTCAGTAGCCATATAATATCACCTCTTATAATAATGGTCCTAAAATTTTATAAATTGCATATGTATTACTTCCTGTCGCAGTTCTACTGACCCATAAATGATAATCTTCATATGTGGAGCCCTTATTCGTACGACAATAGAATACTGGTAAAGCTAAATTCATTCTTGTACTTGAATTTAGGCAGTATTCATAAAAATTTATATTACTAGTACTATTTTCTGCCCTGATTCTCAAATCAGCAACACGACCATTAGTATTTGCGCCATAAATAGCGTATATCGCTCCTTGTTCTAGATCACCGAAAGTAATACCAGTATCTTCTAATGTATTCGCCTTCTTCGTTGTATATGTTCCTGTTACTACGGTTTCTATTGTAAACATATCATTCAATGTCGTCAATGTCGCCTACGCCGCGGTAAGACGAGAGGTGGCATCGGTAATGTTGTTTGCTATAATGTTGCCCCAGACGTGGAGAGTGTCGGTATTGGAAGTCAAATCTTCTGGATATGCTGCATGCCAACTGTCTATAATTGATACCGTATTATTAGTAGAAAAATAAATGGTCGGCTTATCTACTTGATCACGTAACCATGAATTATTATGTCGTATACTTTCATAAATCATATCATCAGTATAGTCAGAAAAATCATTTAGCGCGGAGGCAATACATCCAAAAGTAGTAGTATATTCATTTGTTACATAATTATGGATAGTACCATTTATATTATATATCATAGCACCGACAATATAATGACCATTTCTTATTTTTTTCTAATATATTATTGGTCCAATACTAACTAGATCTGAAAGGTCATCATAATCGCCCACTGATATTTCATCGCAATCATATAATTTATATTTACAATCTTCTATTGAATAATTAGAAGCAGGATCAAATAATAGAGATAATTCAGTATAAACATTAGGGCCAGTAAAACATTTTGTTACCTTGTTATTTATGTATTCTGCTGGATAATTCTTCATTTTTATACAATAAAAACTAATTATTGAATAAGGAGCAAAAATATATAATTCTTTATTTATAACATCTGTATTTGTTGAAGAATCTGTTACTGTAATTTTTATTTTTCTTATTGCTGACTCAATGAAATCGTAATTTATTTCTGCACTCCTATCCATCAAATAGCTTGCTATTATTTGTACTCCATCTTGGGTAGAACTAACTGACTATGATTGCTAAGTAACAGTACAGTAATGAAATGAAGAAGTATCAAAATTACTAATTCTCACTACTTCTGCTGCATTTGCGACGTCAGTTTCAACATCTACCTATATAGTAACAGTATACTAACTAACATTAGAATACATATACCATCCATCAGTAGCATTACCTTCTAAACCCGAAATAATTTTGAAATCTTTTATTTTTAGCATCTCAAATCACCTCAGGTCGTAGGAGCGCAAACAAGTTCTAATCCAGTGCTGGTAGGAATCCATTGCCAAACCGCACCAGTACCTTCTACATTTACTTGTGAAGCGGTTACATTAGTAGCAGTAACATATCCATTATTTGTTACTGTTACATTATTACCAATTATTGTGTTTGTATTAGAAGGTCTAATATGATTATATAAATATTCTGCCCCCGGTTCATAATTTACATCTGTAGTATCCACAGAACTATCAATTATGTCTGCCCAATCCGCACTCCCAGTATTTTGCTATACATAAGTAGCAACTGCCGCGGAAGTGGGTAAGTTAGTTGAAGATGACGTCACAGTAGAATCTACTTGTTTCGTCGCGGCTTCACCTAAAATTATGCTACCAGTTGCTCCCGTAGTGCTTACATTTACAGAAGCTGGCGTAGTTGAATATGAAACAGAAGTTGTGGTATCTGTAAATACGGCAGTTGAAGGAACAGAAGTTCCAATAGTATATCCGCTATCTTGAATTACTTTGCCGGTAGTATCACTAAAAGTTGCTACGTGAGTTGCCGTTGCGGTCGCAGGGCCGCTGACCTTATCGCTTACATCTGTTACAACAGTTCCTAGATTTACTACTCCAGAGGTTCCTTTGGATGTTCCATTCATAGTAATACCGGTAATAGTGCCGACATTAGAAGTATAGCCCATCGGGTTGGAAGAATCATATGGAGTGTAACCTAAGGCAGAAGTTATATTGGAAGAAGATAACTCCGAACCTAATGACGTAAGTGTCCAACCGTTTGAGGTTCTTTTTAGTATACCTTGTCCCGTTAGGGCTTCGATTAGTTTTAGGTCCTCAGCGCTAGAAATATTGGATAGAGGAATAGTAATAGTGCTATTGGTTATTGTGCCTAATGGAAGAGAAATGAAAGTAAGAGTTGGATTTGCGGTAGACATATCAGATACCTAAAATCCTTCTATGATTATATTTTCTCCAACATTGTCAGTAGTAAGAGAAACAAGTAATAGAGTGTTTTGGTAAATATCTATATTCACGCCTCTATAATAATGAACGCTACTAGTACTATTATCTATATATATGCCTATTATAGGATGATTCCAACTATTATCAGGTCCTTCAATAGAACTTACGTAGAAATTACTACCATTATATTCTATTCTTATTACTATCACTTCGGCATAATCATCAATATTTGAAGACGTAATTACCGAACTATCTATTGTCCATTGTCCATTGGCTATCTATTGTAAAAATCCCGTATTTCCACCGGCCGCCGCGCTTTCAATAGCCTACAAATTAGTCGCATCTGTTACATCAGCCAAAGGTATTGAACTTATAGTACTTCCACCTGTCCAAGGCACATTGACCGCTAATTTTCCATTAGCATCCAAAGCTACTGGATAAACGCGATTTGCTGTTTCTGTCGCGGCGGTTGCCGCATTAGTAAGTGCGGTTGTACTTACTAATGAGGGACTAACAGTGGCGATATTGCCGCTATACGCGACATCTAAACCAGTTCCGGTTTTCAATTGTTTAAGACTTGCTTCACGAACGGTTACAGACCAGCCATTGGTTTTATTTAGCTTATATATATAAACCTAATCGCTCATCTATGTCGCAGAATGAGAGCTAACGGAACGATAATACTAAAATTCTACTTCAGTAGTAGGTGGATTGGCATTTACATAAGCCATAAATGCTAAACGAGTTTGCGCGCCAGACGCGGGATTACTATTAGAAGAAGCACGGCAATATACAATTGCGTGTTTATTGTAAGCATCTATAAAGTCATTCCAAGTTGAACTACCATAGGATAAAATTACCATTGGCTCTTGTTTAGCATTCCAATTCATAGCCGAGGCTATATCTATATCAGGAATTCCATCATTTGGTTTTACATACGCGCCCAAATCGGACGCGGTAAGAACTACATCTCCTGTCTATGTATTTACAGAAGTAACAGGAGTACTGCCATTTATTTGATTTATCCAAACGTTCCATTTTTGATTGCTATTACCTAGATTATAGGTATTAGTTGTTTTTGGAAGTAAATCAACTCCAAAAGTCATATGACTATTAGCCATCAAAAATCACATCCTTTATTATGTTATTGTAGTATTTCCATTAGAATCAACTGCGAAATGAAATACCACAGTACCACTTTCACCATTTGGAACCTCTATTTCAAAAGTGTTACTACCGGCCGCGGTTGTAAGCACGGCCTTAGTAACTTTCAAGTTCAACTCTATATCTGTTGAAATATAGGTTCCTGCTGTGTGTAAAGTAATTGTATTATTTTGTTTAGTCAAATTATTTTCAGTTATTGTCATATAATTTCAACCTCCAATAATTAGACTATTGTATAAGTGCCATCATAAGTACCGATTGTACCTGCGACTAATGCGCCGCTATTGTCATAAGCGCTATAACCAGAAAGAATATAATCACCGGTTAGAGATGCGCTAGCACCATCAGGGACTAATTGTGCTAATGAAATTTTTGAATTTTCTACATAACCGGCATTGATATATAAGTAATCTCCTGAAACCAATACAGGAGCGCTATTAGAAATATCGGTATAAGTTGTGCCAGAAGTCGCGGCATTAGCGAATGTGGCGCCACTAATTGGAATATAAGTGACAGCGGAAGCAGCGGCACCTACTGTTAGGTTACTACTTGGAGTAGTAGTGTATTGACCACTTGTGGTCGTACCATAACCAGCAGAAGTAACTGTTGCGGTTGCCGCTACTGTTCCAGTATTCGCAGCAGAAGATACTGCGACATAGTAGCCACTAGCAGGTTGTGTAGTGGTTGCCGCACCTGCCTCAGCAATATTTGTATTATTGTTTTTGGTAATACTGGGCGTTTTTGTACCAGTACCACTCAGATTAGCCTAAATAGCAATTTTATTCAAAGTGCCATTTAGCTGCGCACCATCGGAATTGCTATTTTTTGTACCAACATTAGAAGCAATGTAGCCTTCTGTAAAAGTTGGGGCAGATACATCAGCAGAACCGGTAATACTGTATTTTCCAGTTGAAGAGTTATAAGCAATTGAAGTGGAAGTAATAGTTGCGGTACCAGAAGTAACAGTGCCCGCCTTGATTGGGACATAATAAATATCAGATTGTGCGGCACCAACTGTATGAGTCGGATTATTATATATATAATAATGTTCATTTGAAGCATAACCGCCACGCTGAACATAGGGTGAAGCGGTAATTGTTCCGGTGTTGGCATTAGAACGAATAGCTACATATGCGCCAGCTGTAGGAGCGGTAGAAGAGGCATCTCCATTAGAAGCATCGACAACATTACTTATATCAATGGCTTGTTTAGCTAATGTAGGTTTTAGAGCGCTGGTTGTACCCCCTAAACTAACGCCTAGTCTGGCTTGATTTATTGTGCATCTAACTTGGGCACCATTTGTATTTGTATTTAGCGTACCAACTGTTCCCGATACATAGCCAGCAGTATCTACAATTGGCGCAGATATATCTGCGCTTCCTGTGAAAAGCCAATTTTCATCTTGAGTAAATGTCATTGATAATCTATCAATTGTAGCAGAACCAGAAGTTACAGTACCCGCCGGGATTGAAGTTGTACCTGCGGTAATCCATCCACTACCATAGGTTACATTTCTACCATCAACTTGAGCAGAAGTTGTTCTGATTGGGACATAGAATACTTGGGAATCAACAGTACCAACAGGGAATGTACCTGAATTGGCATATTGTATTATTCCATCTCTAATATATCCTTCTGTTTCAACATCTGCTGTAATAGTAATATTTTTCGTTACATTTGGGGCTTGAACTGCGACATAGACACCAGAGTTTGGAGTTGTACTGGTTGCTGCGCCATTAGCGGCGTCAGTTACACCAACAATACTAATTGCTTGTTTTTCAATTTCTGGCTATACAAGTCTATTAGATTCAATATTATATCTAATCTCACCAATAGGCATCTTTACATCTAATACCGCACCATTAGTATTAGCATTCAATGTACCAATAGAACCAGATACATAACCTGCTGTATCCACAGTAGGCGCAGATACATCTTTTGTTCCAGTAACTTCAAAATAATTATTTCCATCTGTATGAGTTATACTAAGTGTATCCGCTTCTGTAAAAGTCACAGAGCCAGAAGTCACGGCACCGGGGCTACTAGCAGAAGCAGAACCAATTGTCAATGTACGTGCTGTATTATAGCCTTCTGAAATTGTAATTGTTTGGTCTGTGGGGCCAGGAACAATTGTAGAACCACTTGCTACTGGTGATGCACCATTTGATATAGTAGATTGATTTACCTTACCAACTACTACACCAGTATCGGATACTGTATAGTTGTCCGCCGCGATCCATCCAGCACTTGCTATGCTCGCACTACCAGTTAGCGTCGCGGTAGGACTATATACACCATTACTTGCGGTTCCCATAGTAAGAGTAGTTGAGTTATCGGCCAAATCTAATGTAGGATTAGACGCCGCAGGTGTAGTTACTACTACGCGCGCATCCGCATCTATAAATTTATTTTCAGTTTTGAAAGAAATTGTTTTTTCGCCAGTGCCCGCGATGGTATAATTCACTAGCCATCCAGCCGCGTCTTTAGAAGCAGTAGGCATTTATATCATCTCCTTTATGTTATAACCCCACCATATACAGGCACGGTTACATCTTCAGAACCATCAAAAACATATTCACCATTGGCTCCAAAGGTTAGTTTGTGCGATAAAACGCCTATCGCGCCGCCTCCGGTTTCAGGGGTGATATATAAATCATTATCATTATATACAATGGTTCTGCCATTTTTAGTAATAGAGCCATCCGCAATAAGGGTGGCATATTCATTCGCGGATAAATATATAATTCTTTGTAGATTAGCCATCGTCTGACACCTCCTACATAGGAATTTCTATCCAATTAGAAGGAGAGTCATAAATACCTAAAACAACATATGTAGAATA
>OCTW011524803.1_pt1 | contig 44574 bp, 69 predicted proteins | sample 1539671 | NCBI WGS metagenome assembly OCTW01 (sample SAMN02144230, study PRJEB22623) | gut metagenome | biome: sheep rumen | host: Ovis aries | place: New Zealand
TGAAGTATTGCCGTTCATATCCGTAGCAGACTTACCGTCAGGATTAAGACGGTAAGTCTTTTTGTTTTCAGACTGTAGATTGTACGCAATTACTACTTTTTGTGTTTCATCTGGTTCATCCCATACAGTAACGGAATTTACAAATAGATCAATCACATTGCGACAAAACTCTTCATCGTGAATGTCTCCGTTTTTGAATTGACTCAGCCAATATATCACCTGTTCTTCATCTAGCTGTACAACGTCTGATGACTCTTTCTTTTGCTCTTTTAATAGAGTACGCTTTTCTGCTTCTAGTTCGTTCATGCGCTTTACAAGAGTAACAGGCGCTTCTCCGGATTCTATAGCTTTTGTGATATTTGAAAGAGAAACTTCGACTTCGTGAAGTTTGTCTTTAATCTTATAGAGATTTGTTTCTTCTTGAATATATGTTTTGTTTGTATTACAAGCCACTTTTGCTATTTCCTGTATTCTTTCATCTGTAAGAAGAGATAGTGCGTCTTTTATTACAAGTTCTTCTATGATGTCTTTGTTGATATTTTTCTTATTACACGATGATTTGTAAGATGCTTTTCCGTAGCATTGATAAAATCCATAGTCAACTGAACCGCTACTATTTCCGCTCATCTGATAACCGCAATGACCACAGAAAATCTTTCCTGTAAGCAAGTAATGATATTTCTGCTTTCCTCTTGTGTGCGTTTTCTTTTGCTTATTCATTCGTGCTTGTACGATTCTCCATGTTTTCATATCAATAATTGCAGGAATAGCGTTTTCAAACTTGTATTTGCCGTAGACGTATGTGCCTATATACTTCTCGTTCTTAAACATACGAGTAAAAGAACATTTTCCAAACTCAGCGCCTTTGGATGATTTATAACCTCTTAAATTAAAGTCTCTGCATATATCGGCTACAGCTTCTCCATCAGCGTATCTTTGAAACGCTTCTCTCACAATAGGAGCAGTTTCTTCATCTATCACATATTTCTTGTTTTCAACTTTGAATCCTAGAGGAATTTGACCTCCGGCAGAATTTTGTTTTAGTGCGGATTCCCGGAGTCCTCTTGTAATTTTCTGAGAAAGTTCAGCGGAATAAAATTCAGCCATACCTTCAAGAACAGATTCCAGAATGATTCCTTCCGGAGTGTTGGTAATATTCTCTGTAGCAGAGATTAGAACTACTCCGTTTTTCTTTAAGCGATATTTATATGTGGCTGCGTCATATCGTGACCGGGCGAAACGGTCTAGCTTATACACCACTACTGCTTGAAATTTTCCTTTGGCAGAGTCAGAAATCATCTTTAGGAAACTGGTACGCTTCTCTATGTCGTGGCTTGCAGACGTAGCACGATCAACATACGTTTCCACAACATTAAATCCTTTTCTCTGACAAAATTCCTTACATACTCTGACTTGCCCTTCAATAGATTGTTCTGTCTGATTATGACTAGAAAATCTGGCATATAAACAGACTCTTTTTATATCCTCGTACATGATAATTCCTTTCCAATCTGAAAATCTCAGACAGGTACTATAAAGTCTCTTATATATCTATTCTATAGAGAAGTTATATAGGCAATCTGAAAATCTCAGATTAACGAGATTTGAACGATATTATACGGCACTGCTTTTTGACGCTTCTTTTTGATTCATACAGGTTTGTATGATAATAAACTTTCCTTCAGTGCTTGCACTTCTGTAAGCAGAGATTAAAAGTTGTTCTTCTTCCGTGATGGTATCTTTTCCGTTTCTTGAGTCGGATAAACATAACAGATAGTCTGTAGTAACTCCAAAGTACTTGGCTATCCGTATGACGGTTTCTGTCTTTGGCATAACTCCTTTTTTCCACCCGGATATAGTACCAGAGGATGCTTCAACTACTTCCTGCATCTTCGGATTTTGTGGCTTCATTCCGTGTTCCTGACACAGTTTTTCGTATCGTTCGTAAAAGCTCATTCTCAGTCTCCTAAAATTAGGCGCAAAAATCTAAGAAACTATGTTGACAATCTCAGCAGACTAAGATATAGTATGTCTTGTAAACAAAAAGAGTTGTTTACAGCAAATTAAAGAGAGTCTACGGAAATGCCGTTTCCTTAGATTATCTGCAATGGTATAAAAGTGTGGTAACTTCATTATAGCATTGAATACTGTAATGTCAACTTTTGTTTACAAGCAGAGGGGAACTGCAAACTCCCTAGCAGGGTACTGGCTGAATGACCGTGTACAAGTGCAGCGAAAGCGGAACGCTGTATTCCTGTCAAGCACTGGACGAATACAGCATTTAATTTTCAGAAAGGAGGCACGAACTTTGACTGACAGGGACGAACTGCGAGAGAAGCTAGCAAGAAATCACCTCTCCTATGTGTGGCTTATCGACCAGTTGAGACGAAAGAATGTAGTAACTGACAAAACAGAAATGAGTTCTGTTGTAGCAGGAACTAGAAACGGAAAGAAAGCAGAGACAATTCTTTCTGTGTCTCTTGACATTCTGGACAGCTATGAAAAAGAGTTTTTGACTGATGCAGAACACGTATGAAGAAAGTAAGCTCATAAGTCTTCTACAGGACAGAGTGCAGACCTACTTTCAAAACAAAGAAAACCGTAAAAAGTTCGAAAAATGGTACAAAGAAAAATACGGAAAACCGTATAAGTGGAGGAAAGCAAATGAAGATTGACGGTATTGAAATCTCACTCATTAAGCACTACGAAGTTGGAGACGTACTGGATTTTCAGCAGGAAGGTAAAGAGCACATTAAAGTGTTACTTGTAGATCGTCATGCAAACGGAATGTTTGTAGGATTTTCGGTAGACTGTCTCAGCGAATTAAGACCAATGAACGAAGAGGACAGCAACCGTGGAGGATATGATGCATCTGATTTATCCAAGTATCTTAACTCCAAAGAGTTTATGAACATTCTTCCGGATAAACTCAGAGATCGTGTTGAAGCTGTACGAATTCCATTTGTTGAAGAAATGTTTGGCTCAGACGATGATTACGAAGATATTAACGTCACAGTAAAACAGTTGGAGCTTATGAAAGCAAGAAGAAACAGAATTGCTTTTCAAGGATGCGATTCTAATAACTGGTGTTGGTATTGGCTGATGAACAGAAGAAAAGATTCCGCTGCCTACTTCGCTGATGTTAGCAACGTTGGGAGTTGCGGCTACTTCAATGCTGGTATCTCTTACGGCGTTCGCCCCGTCTTTCTCTTGAATCTTTGATCTGCGCCCCTTGTGGGTGCAGAGAGGTATCGCAATGAACAATAGACTCACGGGAAATCGCTTTGAACAGCAGTTGTGCGAGATTCTAAAGCGATACGGGTTCTGGACACACAACATGGTTCAGAATAAGTCTGGACAGCCCGCAGATATTATAGCAGTAAACAAATACAACGCTATTCTGATAGACGCAAAAGTATGTAAGAATGACAGATTTCCTTTAAGCAGAATAGAGGACAATCAATATCTGGCTATGTCATATTGGTGCACCATGACAGAGAGTCCTTGTGGATTCGCTTGCTACTTGGAAAAATCCGATAAAATTTACTTTGTCGAATATGCAGAAGCATATGTAATGATGCGGCATGATGTTAAAGCGATTAAGCCTATGGACTGGAAAGGCTATAGAACCTTAAAAGAATTTTTGGAGTTGTACACATGATAGCAAAAGTAGGAAGTTACATCGAAATCATAAATCCTACAAAAGAAGTTGAGAAGTGGTGTCACGATAATCTAGTTCTGGATAATCCGGAATATGAAAAGAAAGCAAGACTCGGATTCTGGACAGGAAATACACCTAGAACAATCTCTCTCTATGGAGATTTAGGAGACAGGATAGATGTTCCGTTTGGCTGTCTCAGACCACTACTTCCCTTGCTTCAATCCGGTTACATTGAGACTTCTTTTAAGAGTCCGATGCACGCAGGGACATTCGGAGAAGTACCGCTTTACGACTATCAGAAGATAGCTGTAGAAAAGATGAAAGAAGCGCAATACGGAATTTTACAATCTCCTGCCGGGAGTGGAAAGACGCAGATGGGAATTGCACTTGCTGGTATGATCGGACACAAAACTCTATGGCTGACACACACGAAAGACCTTTTGACACAGAGCTACGAACGAGCAGCACAGTATACAGACAAACAGTGGCTTGGAAAGATCACAGAAGGTAAAGTTGAAATCGGAACGGCAATAACGTTTGCTACGATTCAGACTATGTGCAAATTGGACTTGGAGCAGTACAAAGACACATGGGACACAATTATAGTAGACGAATGTCATAGAGTAGCAGGAACACCTACAGCAGTAACAATGTTCAGCAAAGTTCTGAATAATCTCCGGGCAAGGCATAAACACGGACTGTCTGCTACAGTTCACAGAGCAGACGGGATGATTAAAGCGACTTTTGCTTATCTTGGCAACGTAGTTTATACCGTCCCGGACGAAGCAGTAAAAGACCGGGTGATGAAGGTTACTGTGATACCGGTAACAACTCAAATTTGCCTAGATTACAGTGTTTTGAATACCGATGGTACGATAAACTACCAGAAAGAGATAACGTTCTTAACGGAGTCTAAGGAGCGTAATAGACGTATTCTGAAAGACTTAGTGAACAATAAGAATCATTACAATTTAATCCTCTCTGAAAGAGTAAGTCACTTAGAAGAACTAAAGAAACTACTCCCGCAGGAAGAGCAAAGAGCAGCAGAAGTCATAACCGGAAAAATGACAAGCAGGAAAGGTAAGGCAGAGAGGGAACAGGCTATAGAAGATATGAGAACAGGGAAGAATCATTACTTGTTTGCTACATATCAACTTGCGAAAGAAGGACTGGACATTCCCCGGCTTGACCGGTTGTATCTTGTTACTCCTCAAAAGGACTATGCTGTTATCGTACAGTCTGTAGGACGAGTAGCACGTACTTTTCCGGGCAAAAAGTCTCCAATGGTTTACGACTATATCGACAGTGGCATAGGATTAGAGAAATCGTATAAACGTAGATGTACTCACTACAGAAAATGTGGATGCACGATAGGAGAAAGACGATGAAGCGCAAAAAGAAAATCAAATGGAGAATTGGAGAAATTTTTATTATCACAGGATTCTTTCTTCTGATTGGTGTAGCGGGAAACAGCGACTATGCCGCAGAATGCAGAATTTATCAGCCTTGGTATTCCGGGTGGCAACTTCTTCTTGCAGGACTGGTAAGTCTGATTGCAGGAACAACTCTTCTCAAAGATTGGAGTGAAAAATTTGATAGATAACATATATATCTTTGATATTGAGGTTTTCGCTCATGACTGGCTTGTAGTGTTTAAAAGTGAAGATACCAAAGAATACACGTCTATTTGGAATGACAACGAAGCAGTTCTTGACTTCATGGAACGCGAACCAACTCTAGGAGGATTCAACTGCAAGCACTACGACAATCACATTCTTAAAGCAATTCTGTGTGGATTTTCCCCGGAAGATGTGAAGCGTGTCAACGATGAAATCATCGTGGACGGTATGAACGGATGGGATATTCCAGAGTTAAAAGAGTACAGGTGCTACTTTAAGAGCTTTGACCTTCTTGACGATTGTCAAGATGGAACCTCTCTTAAAGGATTTGAAGCCCACTTAGGAATTCCCATTGAGGAAACAGAGGTTGATTTCAATATTGATCGACCTCTTACGAATAAAGAAAAGAAGCAGACGGAATACTACTGCCGATATGACGTAGACGCTACAGATATTCTCTATAAGCTTAGACAGGGATATTTGCAGAACAAGGTCAATGTAGGAGCAAAAAGAGGACTGGATGCAGACCGGGCAATGTATATGACCAACGCAAAGCTCACGTCTGTATATCTGCAAGCGGAACCGCTGATAAATCCGTGGAAGGACGAAAGAGATTATAAAATTCCGGATAAGCTGAAAAGAGAATACATTCCACAGGAAGTATTCGATTTCTTTGACCAGCTTCACAACAAGGCAATTCCAAACTATGAGCTTTTCGGAGGATATGACGAACACGGAAAGAAACACACAGGAGCAAAACTAGACTTCAAAATCGGAGATTGTGAAGTAACTGTAGCTTTTGGCGGTATTCATGGTGCAATTCCGAAGTACATAGAAGAAGCTACAGATTCTAGAACAATACGAAACAAGGACGTGGCTAGCTACTATCCGCACTTAATGACGATTCCTTTAAGTGCAGGAAAAGAATACGGATTTTGCAGCAGAGCAATTCCTTCCCCGGATATTTTCGTCAACACTCTTGAAACAAGAGTAAAGGCGAAGAAAGCAGGAGACAAGGCTACAGCTAACGCCTTAAAGCTCGTTTTGAACACGACTTATGGATGTATGGGAAACGGACTTTCCGATGGATTCAACGCAAGAGGACAGCCCACAAAAGGCTATACGATGAACGCATTGTATGACCCCTTAATGTGTCGAAGCGTCTGCATTACAGGACAGCTTTTCTTACTGGAACTGACAATGCACTGTGTAAAAGAAATTCCGTCTTTGAGAGTAATACAGTTAAATACAGATGGAATTATGGTAAGTCTGGACAATGCAGATGAACCAAAGTGGGAAGAGATCACGCAGGAATGGCAGGACAGAACAGGCTTTGAACTGGAAGAGGATTTCATAAAGAAAATCGTTCAGCGTGATGTAAACAATTACGTTGAAGTTTCTACAGAAGGTAGTCCAAAGGTTAAAGGTGGTGACTTGGTAAGAGGGATTCTTACCAATGCAAACATAGACTTTACAGCTATGGGATTCCATGCGTGGGATAACCTTTCTGGGGGTGCTTTTAAGATCAATAATGATGCAAGAGTTATTAGTAAAGCAATCATTGATTACTTTGTAAAAGGCACTTCTCCGGAAGAGACGATAGCCAACACCAATGACATTCTGGAATATCAAATCATAAGCAAGGTAGGAAGTAAGTATAAGACTTGCCTACAGCAAATAGGAACTACGTTTTGGGAAGTACAAAAAGTGAACCGGGTATACGCTACAAATAACTTGTCTTATGGAACACTTTATAAAGTTCATGCGATAACAGGCAGCAGAGCAAAAGTTCCTTCTCTTCCGAAGCACTGCATTGTTGATAACAACAACGAATTGACGGTTGATGCGGTCAACAAAGACTGGTACTTAAAAGTAGCAAAAGAAAAAATCAGAAAATTTCTAGGTATCAAAGCACCTAAGAAGAATACACGGAGAATCAATTCTCTGAAAAAAGACTGCCTAAGTTTGTTTGATTAAGGAGGACAAAAGAAATGGCAAGCATTTACAAGGACATGAATGTAAGACAGAAGTTGGCAAAAGCAAGACTGTATTTTCTCAACAAGAAGGTACAGAAGTCTGGAAAGAACATGAAACTTGAGTTCAAGTACTTTGAGCTTGAGGATATTGTTCCTCCCGCAATCCGTATTTTTGCAAGCGTAGGACTTGTGACAGAGACGGACATTAACGAGACTACAGCAAGCATGAAGGTCTATAACGCAGACAACCCGGACGAAGCACCTCTTGTGTTTTCTGTTCCATTCCGTGAGAATGACCCGATTATTTCAAAGTCTGGTGCAATCGTAACGAATAAGTTACAGACAGTTGGAATGTCAATTACCTATCTCAGGCGTTATCTCTGGATGACCGTTCTTGACATTACGGAACCTGATGAAGTAGACGCTACTCTCGGTGAAACAGAGACAGAGGAACCGGAAGAGATCACCCCTCCGAATGTGGAAAAGGCAGAGAAAGCGAAGAAGGAGACTGCTAAGAAGTCCACTCCTGCTACAGCAGAGGACAGAAAGAAAGCGAAGATTAAGCTGACCGGAGCAGACGAGCAGGCAGATGATTTGCAGATTAAGGCACTCAAGGCAGCTTGCAAGGAGCTTATGAGCAAGGATGAGTCGCAGGAAGAGTTTGTGCAGACAATCGCTATGAAGACCGAAGGAATGACAAAGGTAACACGTTCTCAGTGCGAACAGCTTGTGAACAAGATCAGCGAAATGCTTGCACAGTATAAGGAGTGATTTACATGATGGACGTTTCTAAAGAGTACAGCAAAGACCCTGTAAACCATCCGTCACACTATGAGACAGGAAAGTTTGAGTGCATAGACGTTATGGCAGAAGCACTCGGAACAGAAGTAGTAAAAGGCTTCTGCCTTGGAAATGCTTTCAAATATCTGTATCGCTGTATGAGAAAGAACGGGATGGAAGACGTAAAGAAAGCAAGCTGGTATATCAACAAGTTTATTGAACTGGAGGAAAAGGATAATGCGTAAGTGGAAGAGACTGATTGCGAAAAACGCTATGAAAGCTGCCGGACTCAGGCAGATTTGCAAGAAGATCGGCGGGAGCAGCTACTTCTCTAAACATTGGAGGGAGTACGTATGAAGTGGAATGACGATGGAACTATCACGGTAGTTCCTCCAAAGAAGCCAAAGAAGATAACAGGAACACGATTTGCCTCAATCATGGGACTTAACAAGTGGAACACTCCCTTCTCTGCTTGGTGTGCTATTACTCGGACTTATGAGGAACCGTTTGTAGACACTATCTATACCAGAGCAGGAAAAGCCATTGAGCCGAAACAGGCAGACTTCATGAAGCACAGCTACTTCATGACAAATCTTGTTACTCCTACAGACAAGTACGGTAAGGACTACTTCAAAAAGACGTGGGGAGACTTCTTTCCAGAAGATAAGATGCTCGGAGGCATGTGGGACTTCATTCTTGTGGACAAGGACGGAAAGCCTACAACCGTTTTGGAAATGAAGACTACAAAACGTTCAGAAGATTGGCTTGAAGATGTCCCGGAATACTACGCTTTACAGGCAGCTCTCTACGCTTATCTTCTTGGTGTGGATGATGTAATTATGGTTTGTTCCTTCTTGGATGAATCTGATTACGATAACCCGGAGGACTACAAGTGCACGGCAGAAAACACGATTGTAAGACCATTCAAGCTGTCAGAGCGTTATCCGAATATGGCAAAGACCGTATTGGAAGTTCGTAAGTGGTGGAAGAATCACGTTGATACTGGCATTTCTCCAAAGTATGACGAAAAAGCAGATGCGGAAATTCTGAAAGTTCTAAGAGACAATAATCTTTCTCCAACTTCTGACATTGAAGCGATGCTCACAGAAGCAGAAGAATTGACAGAAAAGATTGAAGAAAACTCTGCTAAAGTTGCTGACGATGAAAAGCGGTTAAAGACTCTGAAAGAGCTTATCAAAGAAGCAGAGCAGAGCAAGTTTAAGCCGGGAGACAAGACAGTAACACTTCACGGTAAGCATTATGACTTTGTAACTTCTGTGTCTGTTAGCAACAAAGAAAAGGTTGACACAAAACAGATGCAGAAGGACGGAGTATACGACAAGTATGTAACTGTAGAGCCTACAGAGACATATAGATTTTCAGTAAAGAAAATTAAGGAGGACTAATACAATGGCTAAGATCAGACTTACAGGTGGTTTCAAACCTCTCCCGGAGGGGACGTACATTTTCAAGGTTTCAAAGGTGGAGTACAAAGAGGACTTTGGAAAAATGACTGTTACCTTTGAAACAAAGGATGGAAAGAAGCTCACAGAGAGATACAATCTGCTGAACAGTGATGGTTCTGTAAATGACGGAGCTATGGCAGCTTTCTCTGCTATGGCAGAAGCAGTTCTGGATGTTTCTACAGGAACAGAGATTGACGAACAGGATTTACTCGGAAAGTATCTCAAGTCTAATGTTGTTCACAATGAAGATGCAAAGGGAAACACTTATGCTCACCTTGGCTACGAGAAGGAACACGCAGAGAGCTTTGACGATGACGAAGAGGATGATTCTGACATAGAGGATGAAGCCCCAGCAGAGAAGAAGAACTTTGACCTTGGTGACATTCTCGGATAACTAATCGGCGTTGGAGAGTTTTGCGCTGAAATTCTCCAATGCTTTTATAAATCTCATTCAAATTGAGGTATTGAAGATGGATTATTACAGCAGAGTTCATAGCTTTGATTCTCTTATGTCACAGGCGTTTTCTAAGAGTGACGTAGAAGCTCTCAGATTTGTTTTGACACAAGAAAGTTTCTTTAGCTCTCCTGCAAGCACGAAATATCACGGCAACTATCCGGGCGGTCTGTACGATCACAGCTATATGATGACGATTTCTCTTCTGAATCTGACACACAGACTAGGGCTTGCGTGGAGCAGAAAACAGAGTCCGTACATCGTAGGTATGCTTCACGATATGTGCAAGTGTGACAGCTACATTCGCAAGGCAGACGGAACGTATGACTATAACACGCACACACTTCTAAACGGACACGGTGAAAAGAGCGTGATTATGATTCAGAAGTTCCTTACTCTTACGGATGAAGAGATTGCTTGTATCAGATGGCACATGGGAGCGTTTGACGATAAAGAGAACTGGAACAGATACGGAGAAGCGATCACAAAGTATCCGAACGTGCTGTACACGCACACGGCAGATATGATTGCAAGCCGAATTAAAGGAGTGTGAATTATGAGCATCGTATCAGTATTGGCAAGTATTGTTCTTGGACTGCTTGCACTAATTCTGGCAGTTGTGCTGTTTTTCGTAGTTTGCGTTGCGATTGCTACAGCTGCAAGCGTTATGAAAGACCACAAAGATAAGGAGCAGGACGGATGCTGACTGTCAATGAATTGTTTTCCGGGATAGGAGCATTCAGAAAAGCACTTATCAATCTGAATATTCCGTATGAGATTGTCGGTATCTCGGAGATAGATAAGTTCTCTATTCAATCCTACGAAGCAATGTACGGAAAGACAAGGAACTACGGAGACATTTCAAAGATTAAAAAGCTCGACTATGCCGACCTATGGACTTACGGATTTCCTTGTCAGGACATTTCACAAGCAGGAAAACAGGCAGGAATTGTTAAAGGAAAGACTAGAAGCGGACTTCTCTATGAGGTGGAAAGACTTCTTACAAAGTCAGTAGAAGACGGTGAATCTCCAAAATATCTGATTATGGAAAATGTGAAAGCGCTTGTGGGAAAGAAGTTTATAAATGATTTTGAAGCGTGGATTTTTCGACTTAGTGAACTTGGATATGAAACTTATTGGAAAGTCATAAATGCTGCCGACTACGGTATTCCACAGAAGAGAGAGTAATAGCAGTTTCAATCAGACGAGACTTGCACAAGTCGTTTGAATTTCCTGCACCTATTCCACTTAAATTTTCTTTTCGTGATGCGCTTGAAGAATACCCGGACAGTAAATACTTTCTCTCAAACGATATGTACGAATTCTGTACAGAAAGAGATCAATACTGTAAATCTCATAATCTCGGCTATAGATTTACTCCACTTGAGAGAGAGAGAGTTGCAAGATAGCAAAGACTATTACAACAAGGGAAGGTTCACGAATTGAAAACAATTTTATCAGAGAAGCGGTGCATACAGATAGCGACTCTTTATGGAAAACCGAAGTGGAAGAGAGAGAGCATAGCAAGAGTGTACAGCCCGAAAGGACTATGCCCGACAATCGTAACAAGCGGAGGAGGACTGCACGAAGTGAAGATTTTAGATAAATCAAACGTTCGCAAGCTGACTCCGAAAGAGTGTTTCCGTCTCATGGGATTCTCCGATTCTGATTATGAAAAAGCACATTCTGTATGCAGTGACACGCAGCTTTATAAACAGGCAGGAAATTCAATCGTAGTAGACGTATTGGAAGCAGTATTAAAGGAGTTGTTAAAAGATGAAATACAAGGTATATGACGGTGGTTATCCGCTGAAAAGAGCACATTTCGATGATGCAGGAATTGACATTCGCACCCCGGAAGAGTTCACGCTTGAATCAGGTAAGTCAATCGTAATTGACACGAAAGTAGCAGTACAAATTCCTATTGGCTACTTTGGAAAACTTGAGTCGAAGTCTGGACTCAACGTAAACCATTGCATAATCACTACAGGCGGTGTAGTAGACAGCGGATTCAGAGGAACAATTAAGGTGAGACTTTATAACTTTGGAGACGAAGCGTACACGTTCCAGAAGGGAGACAAGATCACACAGCTTGTTCTTATTCCAGTACTGCTTGCAGACTTGGAAGAAGTAGACAGACTAGACCTGTCAGAAAGTGGAAGAGACGCTAGCGGATGGGGAAGTACAGGGAGGTAATTGTTATGTCAAACAAAAAAAATTCCGAAAAGTACATGAGTCCTACAGAAAAACGCAGAATGATTTATGAGATTCAGACTCTAGGAAAGAAACTGCTTGCCATGAACGGCGGTAAGGATATTCCTATCACTTGTGAAGATGGACGTGGGAAGGAGCTTATCAGTGGCAGGAAGTGACTATAACTATCAGCTATTAGCTAATGCCATAGTAGAGCAGGCAGCAGATGATTATTTTAATCTAGTGGCAGGATTCGTAAAAACGATAGACGAACAAGACAGAAAAGCACAGATTGATTCGTTACGTAAATTCTTCCTGTCTGACTGGTACAGTCTATTAACAAAGGTGGATGGAGCATATCTTATGAGGAAGCTCAATGAGAAAGCGAAAACGATGGTGATTGTTTACACAGTAGCACACGAGAAGGGAAGTCCTCTCTGGTATGTGTGCAAACCGGGAGAAGAGAATGTTCCTCTGTCTCCTAGATGGAAAACAAAGAAAAGAGCACTCCGCAAAGCTGCGGAAATGCAGGGACTTGAACTCAGAGACTATATGAAAGTCAGAAAGCGTGATGGTATTGATTAAAGTTGAACACATTCAAGTATGGGGATTTGAACACGCTATCCGTGGCATGAGAAACCCAATGAATAGTTGGGATAAATCAGATTCTCATAAGTGCGAATGGGAACTTACAGAAGATTGTAATAAGTGCAATAAGCTAAGTTCTGATAATACAGGAGAATGTCTGTCAGACAGGGAATTTTACTGCATAGGACAGAAAGACTTGGAACTCATGCAGAAGCTCTTTAAGGCAGGAACAGAGCACAGAAAGTATCTCAGACAGATATTTGTTTCTATGGATATTACAGCACCCTTGTACTGGTGGAAAGAATTTTCAACATACAAAATTGGAACAGTAGAAAACTCGTGTTCTACTATGCATAGGATAGCTGTAAAAGAATTTGAACCAGATGATTTTTCTCACGAGCATTTAACAGACGGTGCTAATGATGCGCTTTGTGAACTGATTACAGAACTTAATCTACAGCGTGATTTGTGGAACGAAACAAAAGAAAAACGTTACTGGTGGGGAATGATACAGTTACTTCCTTCTTCCTACAATCAGCGCAGGACTGTAACGATGAACTACGAGAATGTCTTTACGATCATACATCAGCGTACAGGACACAAGCTAGACGAATGGAATACGTTTGTCAGAGTCCTAAAGACTCTGCCGTATGTAAAGGACATTGCAGGATATGAAGAATAACTATGTGATAGACAAAGTTCCGTTTGACAAACTGGACGTACAGAGTCGGAGCGAATACGGGAAAGTCTGGTACTGCCATCTCATAGGCTATCCGAACATTCCGGTAGGCGGTTCAATCGGTTCTAAGAAACACGCACAGATGGTGTGTGATGTTAGAAATCTAAAATTTCATTCCAGATTGAACGATCAAATGAAGTAGTCTAACAAATTAAATCTTACTATACTAAGATTGCATATTGACAATCTCAGTATAGTAAGATAAACTATAGTTGTTTACAAGGTGAAACACATGAAGAAAGTAGCAGATTTCAGTACATACAAACACCTACAGAAAATGTCCTTTGCAGACTTTAACCGGTGGGTAATTAGTGTGTACAAGTCAGGATATGCCGATGGAGCAGATACAGAATCCGAAAAATACGGTGAAAATCCTCTGATACTGGATGAAGATTCTCTATATGACATTCTTGTTTCTGTTCCTGGAGTCGGCAACAAACTTGCAAACAAAATTATAGACAGGATGGTGGAATTAAGTGAAGCTCAAGAGAAGTGATGTGTATATTCTTCATAACGGAGAAAATCACAAGAAAGAAATTATCAAAGTAGCAGGATACATGTTCTATAAAAACGGTCACTGGTTCACAGTCAGAAGGAATGACCCGGCTATCTGTAAATCATCCTGCAAGGGCAAGTGGATTATTTCAGACTTTGTAACAGGACTCATTATGAGTTCTACAGATAACACTCTTGACGATGTGCCTATGTCACTTGCTGATTCTCTGATTGATAAGCTCATTGAGTTCTACAAAGACAATTCTGTCAACATGTACAGACGTGAATCATCCCGTGAAGAGTTCCAGAAATACGCACAGATGATGAACGAAGCAATGTACAAGGACGGACAGGATAAGCTGATAGACTATTTACAGGATTCTGCTTATGAGCTATTTAACTGACATTCCAAAAGAACTGCAAGAGCAGAAACAGTGGGTATGTGCTTGGGAAAACAGTAAGTGTCCCATGAGAGCCGATGAAATTACAGCAGCTTCTTCCTCTGACCCGGAAACGTGGTGCGACTTTGAAACGGCTGTAAAGTCTGTAGAAGCCGAAAACTATGATTATGTCGGTTATGTATTTGCAGATAACGGATATGTAGGAATAGACATAGATGCAGGATTTGAGGACGGTTTTCTTACTCCGCTTGCTGTAGATATTATTTCTCGCTGTAAGTCTTACACAGAGAAGTCAAAAAGCGGCAGGGGAGTTCACATTATCCTAAAAGGCACACTTCCTTTTTCCGGGAAGAACAATTTATCTGGCGTTGAGATTTATAAAAGCAGACGATTCTTTATTACAACAGGAAATCAGATGCTTTATAAAGAGATCATAGAGAATCAGAGTGCAATAGACTATGTGATACAAAAGTATTTCAGTTCTGTTCGCTCTTCCCGTGAAAAGCCGATTGTAGAAAAGATTTATCGTCCTGTCTGGAAGAAACCAGAAAAAGGAAAGATACCAGTTAGACCAGAATACCCGGAGATTAGAGAAGGCGGAAGAAACATTTCTCTTACATCTGTTGCGGGTGCAATGTGGAACGCAGGATACAGCAGAAGACAGATTTACTTGGAGTTGCAAAGAGCAAACAGGACAGCATGTAAGCCCTGTCTCTCTGATGGAGAGTTACAGTTGATAACAGAAAGCATATCTCGTTATACTCGATAACTCTTCAATGCTTAACTAATTCACGCAGGAGATAAAGCAATGAATAATACAACAATCAATGCAGATGAGTTAATTGATTGGCTTATCTGTGAAATGACAGAAATGCGTGAATTAGGACTAAGAAATGAAGCAGACGAAGCGTCCTATGTCATAAAGCATGTAAAAGATATAATCGCACAGCAAAGAAAGGAACAATCGTGAAGTATGAAGTAAATGAATGTTGTGACTGTGCTACAGAATCTTATCCGTGTATCGGAAATTCGTGTCCTATGCGGCATGTCACCTACTACAGATGTGACCGCTGCGGATGTGACGGACTCACAGAAGACGAGATTCATGAAGTAGATGGAGAAGACTTGTGTGACTCTTGCTATGACGAAGAGTTTTCAGATGATGAAGATGATTCTCCATGCTACGAGTGCAGAGGATACGGAGACGATTACAGTTTTGATGATAACGGAGAGTTAGTTGATAACTGCACAGATTGTCCGTGGAACGAAACAAGATGCGACAGTTGGGAGGATTGAGGAGATAAACATGAGCGGATGGATAAATACCGATGACCGCAAACCAGAACACGGACAGGCTGTACTCGGAGCAGACAGAACGGGGTATGTCACACGCTTTGAGTATGACGCAACAGACCCGCCTTGCTTTCTGGACGATCACGAAGAGTTCTTTCCAGAGGAAGATATCATAGCGTGGATGCCGTTACCTGTTTACCAGAAAGAAGGTGAAGAACATGACTGATGCACTGACTGACTCGCTGGAAGTCCTGTCAAATATCCTGTCTATTGTGCACGATACAGCACTGTCTGACAGCATGAAAGTAGACATTATCCAGAACGAGATAGAGCATTTTTTGAACAGACACGAGGAAGGAAAAGCATGAGACTGATTGATGCGGATGAGTTGAAAAAGCAGATTCTTATATCTTGTCTCTATTTAGCAGTAACAGGAGATATTACTGACAAGCACATTGTGAATTTGTTTGCAGAAGCATTCGTGAAAATTATAGACAAAGCACCTTCTGTTCCACATCACTACGACTGCAACCATGATTGCGATGCAATCTACAAAGCATACCAGAAGGGCAGAGAAGACTCATTAAAGGAGATCAAGAAATGAACAGATACTATTCTGTGTTACGTCCTGTATCAATCGGAACTTTCCCCGCAGGACACAACGTGATTACTATTGATAACTTTGAAGACCGTGTTTACATCCCGGCAATCGACCGTAAGGCGTGGGGATACATCGACTTTGAAGACACTCTCACAGAGCAGGAGTGCTATCAGTATGACTTGGTGAAGGGGAATATATGAGTGAATCTATATTTGGCTATCCTACCATCCTTCTTTCTGACGGTACAAGGGAGTGGGTGGGAGGAGATGCAGAAGACACGGACGCAGAGTTCCAAAGAATCATCCGGGAAAGACTCGGAGACGATGCAGAAGAAGTCTATAAGGCTTTGAAAGATTATTGGCTTGACTTCTACGGCTACAACTCTAGAGAAGAGGACAACGCAGAAGCAGAGTCTTGGAGGAACTACGCTATAGATGTTTGGCATGATCTACAGGAAATCGCCTATGCAAAGCGTCTGGACAGAAAGAAGCTTATAGCACTTGCAGAAAGGATGGAAGGGAACTTATGAGAGACTACAATCCGGAAGAAATGTTTCAACTGTCAAATGGCAGATACATCACAGATGAAGCACTCTCCCGGAAAATGACTTACATTAAATCCTGCCACCCGGAGACTCCGTATCAGGCTGATTCTACAGGCTACACGTGGGACGAAGCAGGAATGGGAGATTTATTTGCAGAGTGCTACAGAGAGGACACACGCTATTGCCCGGAACATAAGTCTTGGTACACCTACGACAACGGCAAGTGGCAGAAGGATACAGGATCACTTCTCGTATCAGAGAAGATTAAAGAGTTTACCCGGCTCATGGCTTTGTATTGTGGTGAGATACAGGACGAAGACCAGAGAAAGAAGTACATGCAGTTCGTCTCAAAGATGGGAGACAGACGGTTCAGAGATCGGCTAATGAAAGACGCAGCAGACGGACTCACAATTTCAGCGGTAGAGTTCGATGCACACCCATATTTCATTAACTGCCTTAATGGTACTTATGACCTAGAACACATGGTGTTCCGGGAACATAACCCAACTGATTATCTGACAATGCAGACAAACTTCTCTTACACAGCTGACAAAGACAACTTACCGGAGTGTGAGAGGTGGGAGCAGTTCATTACAGAAGTCACACAGAACGACAAGGACAAAGCAAAGTACTTACAGCGTGCTATGGGATATACCATTCTTGGAACGGCTAACGAGGAATGTATGTTCATCCTACACGGTAAGACCACCAGAAACGGCAAGTCAACCATGCTAGACGCAATACAGCACTTACTAGGTGACTACGCTACAGTCGTACCCGTGGAGCTTATCTGCCGGGATGGTAAGATCAGAACAGCAGATACAGCAAGTCCTATCCTTGCAAAGACCAAAGGCAAGCGCCTTATCACAATGGCAGAAAGCGACACAGCAGGAAAGCTGGACGAAGCAATCATAAAGCAGTACACAGGCGGTGAAGAGATCACAGCACGAGAGCTTTACCAGAGTCCTATCACTTTCAAGCCGCAGTTTACCATGTGGTTGTCCTGCAATGACCTTCCTTCTGTCAAGGACAAGACATTGTTTGCATCTGACCGCTTGCGAATTATAGAGTTCAACAGGCACTTCACAGACGCAGAACAGGACAAGACCTTAAAGGACTACTTTGAGACACAGGACGCTATGGCAGGAATCTTTACATGGCTGCTAGGTGGATACCTACAGTACAAGCGCCACAAGCTGACCATGCCCCCGTCAATGCGTGAAGTGGTCAAGGCATATGAGAGGGACAACGACACAGTGCTACAGTTCCTAGAATCAAAGTGCGTAAAGGACAACACAGCGACCGTTAAGAAGAAAACCCTGTATGACAACTACAAAAGTTGGTGCCGGGGATGCGGCTACTACATATTCAACTTTAAGAAGTTCTGTGCAGAAGTAGCAATGCACCCGGAGTGGTACGAGGACGAAAAACAGCAGGAGTACATAGGCTTAACACTAGGTGGAGGGCAGTAAAATGACAGTCAAGGACTACTTTTATACCTATGCTCACGATAAAAACATGACCCTCAAGGAAGTCGCAGAAGACGTGTTACAGACCAACTACAAGACGTTTTATGCACAGTTACAGAGCAATGACGGAATGGGCTTACCCTGCTCTAAACTGGTGGAGTACCTAGAAAAAACAGGGGGGCAGCTCGTATTAAGCACCTACGACCCCCCTAATGAGTACCTACTAGACGGCGAAATAGAGGACTATGTCTATAATGACGATTAAAGAGTCAATCTGAAATTTTCAGATCGTTGCTATAACTTCTCTTATAGAACGCATACTAAGGAAACTTTATACAACAGTCTGAAATTCTCAGACTGGCAGAAAGGACAGAAATTATGACACAGGAGCAGAACGCAAAGTACAAGCGGCTGAATGACAGACTGAATGAGCTGTCACAGCTTAACGGCAACATTGCAAGACTCGCTTTTTATATCAACGAGAATGACATGACGGATGCAATGCGCTGTACACTGGCAGAACAGAGAGAAGCAATGATTAAGTACAGAGATGTACTACAGAACAGAATCATAAACGGCGCATACTAAGCAGAAAGGAGACATATGGAATCTTATGTTGAACGATGGTGCAGAGAACAGGCAGAAAGAAGAAACTCCGCAGAAGAAAAGAACCAGAGGAAAGGACAAGAAGCCCAGAAAGAGAACCGAAGCCGCAGACCGGGCGCAGAAAGCGAACATGGCAAAGGCACGGTTGAAGAATCCAATAGTACAGGGGATAGAACAAGCCAATAATCTACCAGAAGAGTATAACGCTAATGCGGTATCGTTCATTATGGCTATAACACCTACTGAACCATTAGACAAAAACGATATAGCAGAAATGCAGAGACGCTTTGCACACTACATAGAAATGTGCGCTAAGTATGGCAAGAAGGTTAGTAATCAGGCTGCTTATCTGGCTATTGGTATTACAAAAGACGATGTATATGATTGGGAAAATCAGCGTTCTGTGAACCCTGCTAGAACCGAGTTTCTAAAAAAGGTTAAGCAAATTTGCGGAGTTTACAGAGAACAGCTCATGTCTGACGGTAAAATCAATCCAGTTACCGGAATATTCTGGCAGAAGAACTATGATGGCTTGAGAGATCAGACCGAACTTGCTATTGCTCCTGTTAATCCTTTAGGCGATGGAAAGAGTGCAGAAGAGCTTGCGAAGAAATATTCAGAAGATGCTTACATTGACGCAGAAGAGCAGAAAGCACTTCCGGACACGCAGAAAGACAAAAATTCAAACTGAAAAATTCTCTATTGCTTCATCCTGCTGCTGTATGCGGGTAAGCAATAGAGAATAAACCTACAATGCCTCTGTGAGACACTACAATGCGTTTCTAGGGGCTTTTACCGTGTTAGGGTAGGAATATGCCACCTATACACAAACACGCCTAAAAACGCCTTTAAATGCGTTTTAAGGGCATACGCCTAAAATCTGAGATTCTCAGACAGTTGTATAAACTTTCTCTAGTACGCGCGTATATAGAAAAGTTATATAGACGGTCTGAGATTCTCAGATTGTAACAATTCTGTAATATTTAATCTGAGATTTTCAGACAGGTGCTATAAACTCTCTATAGAATCGAATATATAGAGAACTTTATACAACGATCTGAGATTTTCAGATTGACGCAAAATAAAAGCCAGGGAGATGTCCCCGGCTTGCTTTGTGTGGTGGTATTAGTGCCTATGGAATAGTGACAGCGGTCTATTCTGCCGTGTCCAGTGCTGTATTAGTGCGTTGGTGGTGGTTTGATTGTACATAGGTATCTTGTAAAGCTCTATCCCCTGTGCGGTCATATAGTACCCTTGCCCGTATGAAGGCAGTAGCTCACAACCACCACACCCCAAAATATTGCGGCTGTCTTGCTTGCTACGTGTCCGGAGTCCTACTCTGCTATCAAAGTTTACTTTAACGGGTGTAGGAATGACAGCGGACAGCGGGCATTGTGTGGCGGCTATAATATGCACGTTGGCGGCTCTGCCTATTTGTGCTATACGCTGTATAAGTGGTTGCACCTGTTTCTTGTTGGTAGTCATTAGGTCGGCTAATTCGTCTATCACAATATAGACATTGCTTCCGCTGTATTTCTTCACGTGCTGCCGTTGCATGACAGTATAGCGTTCCTCTATTAGGTTCATGGCACGCTGTAAGGCTTGTACCATGGTATCCGGTTCACTTGCATATACTATGGTATGTGGCAGCAGCTTATAATCTATTAGCTCTACTCGTTTCGGGTCGATTAGAATATACTGCACCTGTTCCGGGCTGTACTGTAGGGACGTTGTTATAATGCCGTTTATCACTACTGATTTTCCGCTCCCGGTTGCGCCTGCTATGAGCAGGTGCGTTTGCTTGAGCATATCAGCGTATAGGCTGTAATATTGCATTGTGGGAGTTATCCACTGTTTCATTGTGCTACCTCCTGTATTAACAACGCCCCGGCTTTGCTGCCGGGGCTGTCTTTTATGCGGGTATACGGTTTCTGATATAGATTGTGCCGTCTGAACATTTAATAGCGTTTGACAATTGATTTATAAATCTTCTTTGTGTGTCGGTCATTATGTAATAGCTATCACCTAAATGACTATAACGCTTTGCCCCGGAATAATAGATAAATACAATAACATTTTCATTTATTGGCTGATATGCTTGTTTTATTCTGTTCATAACTGTTTATCTCCTCTGTTAGATTTCTTCAGTTTCTACATTTGTACCACAATACGGGCAATATTTAATATGTTCTATTTTGTTATTGTCTGTAATAATAAATGCGCTTATGTCATGCCTGTATATTGTCATACGCTCATTTAATGCCTTGCGTGTGTACTTGTGTGCATCCGGGCAAATGTGAATATACAGTTCGCTGCTATTTTCATCTTTAACTAGCATTGTTCACACCTTCTTTCTTTGTGGCTTGCCTTCATCAGTTACAAGGTTGCCGACCTTGTAAGACGGGCATTGCTGCCCGTTTCGGCTTTGTGCAAATTGTCCATAGCTCTATGCTGTAGTATTGCTATCAGTAAATGCCCCGTGTAGCTTTGAGCTGCTTTATAACCGTTTCCAATTCGGCAGCTATGCTTTTAAGAACTGTCCGGTTCATGTCTACATATTCGGAATCATTGTTTAACAGTTCTGTTATTTCTTTGTTGTATTCACAAATGTAATCTGTAATCGCTTCTGTGCTGACAGCGTTATAGTTGCTTGCCTTTGCTTTATGTATTCTCATGTTCTGCACCCCCTGTTAGTCGTTGTAGTAGTATGTATAGATTGTTTCGTTGTCCCCTTCATGCTCTGTGATTGTGGGATAGATACCATAGAATACAATGATCAAACCGTATTCTTTGAACTGTTTTTCAAGACGTGCAAGCCATCTTTCTTCACGGTCTTCATTAGCTTTGTGCCATCTGCTATTGGCTGTACTTTCGTTGTTGTCGTCCTCTACGTTGCGGACTCTCAAACCAACATAGCGGTAAAAGCTATTCATAAGTCTGCTAGCATTGTCACGTCCTAATGATTCATTGCGCTTGTACAGTTCGTTTACCTGTTCCGCTCTCTGCTCTGCTATTGTCTTTCTCATGTTTAGCACCTCCTGTTTGTGCTTTGCTTGTTTCTTTAACTATCTTTATTATACGCTAATACATGAATATGTCAATACGTAAATCAATAAATTATAAAATGTTTTTCGGACAGCGTGCCGCTTGCGTTCTGGGCTTGCGTGTTTGGTATCTGTACAACGTGTCGCTGATCGATCACGGCAACCGGGGCGGGGGATATGCGGAGAGCCTACACGAGCGCCGGGGGAACCTTAAAATTTCTCGCAAAACTAAAAAGGTTTATACATTCACGTATTGACAAATACATAAACTCTGCTATACTAGTCTCAAAAGGAGGTATCACATGAACGCAAACGAAGTGATGAAAAAGGCAATAGCCGATGCAGGAGTTACACAGAAAGAGCTTGCTACAACCATGCAGTTAAAGTCTGCCGCAAGCCTTACAAACTATCTCAAGAGTGATGTTCGCATCAGCACGTTTATCCATATCATGAACACTCTCGGATACTCAGTCTGTGTAAAGAACGATAAAGAAGAAATTGAGTTGGAGTAATTTAATCATTCTTGGAGATTTGACTATGTTGATTCTGCTTTGATGTAGTTAATCTGAAAATCTCAGACAGGTACTATAAAGTCTCTTATAGAGTCGTTATATAGAAAAGTTATATAGGCAATCTGAAATTCTCAGACTGGAAAGGAGAAGCCATGAAAATTAAACACAATGTCATACCGTATATCCTCCCCGGACTACTTGCCATTGTACTGGTGGTAGGCGGCATAAGTGAGTGGGGAGATGCCGCTGCTACTGCTATGGTGGTATGTGGAGTGGTGGTTGCCCTGCTATGCGTGGGTGACAGGGAAGTAAACACTCTGGCATTTAAGGACGGAAAACTTGTAGGAACTGCGGCATTTAAGAGAATTGTTTCTCCTGCTGACAAGATACAGTACTGCGAATACTCCGGTGTGCTATGCTTTAACAAGATTAAAATTAACTGTCTGACAGGACACTACGAGTTTAAGAATATGAGTCACGCTAAAGCGTTTTGTGACTATGTAAACGGGAATATGTAAGCTGTGATAAAGTCACAGCTAGTCCAATGGGACTGTTTGTAGCAAGAGTGCTACAGGCAGTCTTTTTGTTTGTGGAGGTAAATATGGACTATGAGATTGTGAGAAAAGGAATAGAAAAAGCGATACTGAAAAATCCTGCTGACGTGTCGGCATATGAGGATATGTTCTCTCTGTTCAAGGACTATGACGGAGTAAACCACTCCAAAGCACACGAGAGGAATAGGGATTTTCAGACAGCCATACGAAACGGACTGAATAAGACACTTGGAGAGGGAGACTTTGATGTGGCAGACAAGTTCTCCAACCTCCTGTTCCGGTCACTTGTGTTTGATGCACCATTCTACTTTGATGCGTACTTACAGGCGGTAGAGTACGGAAAGCCACTCGACAAGAAGTTTTATCTTCCCCGGAGACACTATCTGAAACGGTATGTTGACGCATACCAGAAAATTCTTGACGGAGAACTGGACTTCTTGAGTATCAGTATGCCGAAGCGAAGCGGAAAGTCTCAGCTAGGAATTAACTTCACAGCAATGCTCTCTGGGAAGTATCCAGACAGAAGTACGCTGATGGAGGGAACGGGTGATGATTTGGTGAAGTCGTTCTATCTGGGTGTACTGGAATATATACAGCAGCCAAACGACTATCACTTTTACGATATATTCCCGGAGTCGAAACTAGTACAGACCAATGCGGACACAAAGACGCTTAATCTTTTGCACAAGTCAAGATTTCCTACGGTCATGTGCCGTTCCATTGACGCAAGACAGGTTGGTTTGTCCGAAGCTACGAACCTTCTGTATCTGGATGACTGTGTAGAGGGAAGGGAAGAAGCGAAGAACAGACAGAGACTGGATGACAAGTGGGAAGTTATCTCTGGTGATATTATCGGACGTGCGATTGAGGGTACGCCTATTGTTATCTGTGGTACACGCTATTCTCTGTATGACCCGATAGGACACTTACAGGAGGAAATGAAAAGGCAGGGAAAGCGGATGTGCGTTATGGAAACTCCTGCACTTGACCCGGTGACAGACGAAAGCAACTTCGAGTATGAGCGTGAAGGACGAAAGGTGTTCACGACTCAGTATTTCAGAGATCAAAGGGAAATGCTTTCTGCGGAGCAGTGGGAGTCAGAGTTTCAGCAGCAGCCGTTTGAAGCAAAAGGAATTCTTTTCCCGGAGGGAGAACTGAATCGGTTCTTTGAACTTCCGATTGACCGTGACCCGGATTCTGTGATTGCTGTATGTGATACTGCTGACAAGGGAGAAGACTACTGCGCTATGCCTATAGCTGCGGTGTACGGAGATGAAGTCTATGTGGTGGACGTAGTATTTGATGATGCACCTCCGGAAGTGACAAAACCAGAGTGCGCTAAAAAGCTCATGGAGCACAAAGTAGTAGCTTGTACGTTTGAGTCCAACAATGCCGGGAGCTACTTTGCTCGGGACGTGGAACAGCTCATGCGAGACTCCGGTGGAAAATGTTCTGTCCGGACAAAGAGGACAATCAGCAACAAGCAGACAAGAATTGAGTTTGCGTCTGATAATATCTTGAAGAACTTTTATTTTCTCGACAGCAGTAAGTATGAACGAAACTCTCAGTATGCAGAATTTATGAAACAGGTTATCACTTATACCCGAAGCGGAAAAGTGCCGCATGATGATGCCGTAGATAGTTTGGCTATGCTCGAAAATTCACTAAGAATGTTCGTTAAAGGTAACTGCGAAGTAACAAAAAGAGTGTGGTAATTTCTTTAAAGATAGTGGGAAATAGCTTGTTCTTCTGTTTCTCCTCTCCATATTCTGTGCCTTACTGCATTGCAACTAATTCCGTGTTCCTTGCAATATTTGAATAAAGGGTATGGGATGTTGTTTATTGTCACATAATGAATGCGAGAGTTTTTCATGGTTAGTGCAGTTAATGGACTGATGCCATAGCGGAATATTCGGCTATGAACAGTATTATAGGGAACGTTATATTCTCTGCACCATGTAGCAAGAGATTTAGTCTTTCCGTTTATTGTTATCCAGTCTGTAACAGTTTTGTTTTGTGCCTGCTCTTTTCTATCAGCCCATCTGCAATTAGATGGGCTGTAATTTCCATTTACATCAATGCGGTCTATGGTTAATCCTTCCTTGTAGCCGCTATCAAGTGCCCATTTTCTGAACACCTTATATGAGTCCCACTCTTCACACACTCGAATATTTCTTGCACCATAGTTTATGTATGATTTGTTATTAGGATTGTTGCATCTTTGACGCATACATTTCCACACACCATATAATTTTTCGTTTTTCATAGCACGTCTCCTTTTTCGATTTTGATCGTTCACTAATATTATGACGATACTCCAAAGAGTTGTCAATGCTTATAATGTGGATAACTTGTTGACAAGCATTGAAGAATTGCTATAATAAAAAGTAGGATAGTAGGGAAGGAGGGTAACTGCGTCATGGAGCTTCACGGCAGACGGATGATTACTACAGACTACAGCGAAGTGAATAGTGAGAACATAATTGACGTATTGCGTAAATCTCTCCCTACTCACTGGAAGAATCGGAGAGAGATTGAATACTTGTACAACTACTACAAGGGAAGACAGCCGATTCTACAGCGCAAGAAGGAAGTTCGACCGGAAATCTGCAACAAGATTGTAGAGAATCGGGCGAATGAGATTGTAACGTTCAAGTCTGGTTATCTCATGGGCGAACCGATTCAGTATGTTTCCAGAGGAAATAGTGAAGATGTTACTGAACCGATTACACAGCTCAACGAATATGTGTTCGCAGAGGAAAAAGCAGCAAAGGACAAGGAGATTGCAGACTGGTTCCATATTTGCGGTACGGCATTCCGTATGGTTCTTCCGGATGCTATGGCAGATCAGGAAGAGGATGAATCGCCGTTTGAGATATATACTCTTGACCCACGGAATACTTTTGTCATTTATGAGAACGGGCTTGGAAACAAGCCGATTCTCGGAGTCAAGTACGTTGTGGACGAACACAGCGTAATTCATTACTCTTGTTACTCGGAACACGAATACTGGGAAGTGACAAACTGGACGATTGAAAATCATTCCGGCAATCCTCTTGGTATGATTCCGATTATCGAATATCCCCTCAATATCGCAAGGCTCGGAGCGTTTGAGCTTGTGATTCCGTTGCTTGACGCAATCAACACGACAGATAGTAACAGGCTTGACGGACTGGAACAGTTTGTACAAGCACTTATGTTGTTCCACAATACAGATATTTCTTCCGATGATTTTGACGCACTCAGAGAAGAAGGCGCATTAAAGTATCGCGATATTGACCCTCAGATGAAAGCGGAAGTGTCGTATCTTACGTCAACTCTCAATCAGGGAGAGACACAGACGTTGCAAGACCATCTGTATCAGACAGTGCTTACTATATGCGGTATGCCGAACCGGAACGGTGGCACTTCCACTTCTGATACTGGTTCTGCGGTCATTATGCGTGACGGATGGAGTTCCGCCGAAGCAAGGGCGAAAGACTCAGAGCTGATGTTCAAGAAATCGGAGCGGCTTACTCTGAAACTGATTTTAAGAATTTGTCAGACACTCCGGGACATGAAACTTAAAGTAAGTGATGTGGAAATCCGGTTTACCCGGAGAAACTATGAGAACATTTACCAGAAGGCGCAAGTGCTTGACTTGATGCTTAAGAATACAAAGATTCATCCCAGGCTTGCGTTTGAGCACTGTGGGCTTTTTGTTGACAGTGACCTTGCATATACTCTCAGCGAAGACTACGCCAAAGAGCAGGAAGAAAAGCAACAGGAAATATTTTTACAGCAGCAGGAGATGAATGATGAGTCCGACAATAACTCCGGAGATAACGGCAGAGATCGAAGCAATCCTACGACACGGCAACAGAGCGGAAGTCCTGATCGAACAGGGAAAAGTAGTAGTAGTGGAAATTAAAAGAAAGCTACGAATTAAAGATTAAAGCTTATCCAAAGGGATAAGTTAGTCCAATGGGGCTGTGAGATTTGTTTCTCATAGTCCTTTTTCTTTAGGAGGAGAAATGAGCGTAAGGAAAGACGATTATGTGTTTCAAGATTACATAGAGGGATTTGATGAACTCAACAAGCTTACTTCCTACGTTTACTCTTCTACGGTTACGAAGGCTACAGACGAAAGACGAAAAGAAGTTATTGACAGCGTTCTGTCTTTCCTCATTTTGGCATACAAGGCAGGAATTGAAGCAGTCAACAAAATGCTATGGGACGTGAGCATAGATGAAGATTTGATGTATGCCGCAATTTACCTGGATATTGCAGGAAAGACCTTTGAAGATCGTGTCATTGATGCGCTGAATCAAAATAACGAATCCGCATTACAGCGCCTTGTAACGTCTGAATATCACAGAGTATACAACAACGCACTGTATGACGGGGCAAAGCAGTTTGAAAGCTGGGGACGTAAAAATTTCAATGCCCCTGCCCGTACTGTTAAAAAGGTCTGGCAGACAATGCTGGATGATCGAGTGCGTGACACGCACGCATATCTGGAAGGCACGAAAGTGGGGCTTGATGAAAAGTTCTACACGTTTGACGGAGACTCGGCAAGATTTCCAGGGGACTTTGAGAAACCGGAGAACAATGTAAATTGCCGATGTGTTGTCCGTTTAGAATCTAACGTTTGGTAACAGGATTTTCCTGTTTCTAATAAATTGTCAGGGAAGACAATAATCGCAAACTCAGACAAGAGGATAAAACGGAAACTGCTAGGGAAAGCATAATCACGCAAAGGAGAAGCACAATGAGTTATCTGAAAGATTTACTGGGAGATTCCTACAAGGAAGGAATGACGGAAGATGAAATTTCTTCTGCACTTGAAACGCTGAAAGCAGGAAAGCAGACTGACAATTCCGCAGAAGTGGAGAAGTTAAAAGCACAGCTTTCTAAGGCAAACAGCGAAGCTGCCGACTACAAGAAGCAGTTACGTTCTAAGCAGTCGGATGAGGAAACGAAAGCAGCTGAAACCGCAGAGAACATGAAGAAGCTGACAGAGGAAAATGCTTCACTCAAGAGAAATATTGCAATCAGTCAGAGACAGGCAGAGCTTATTTCTATGGGATATGACAAGAAGCTAGCGGAAAGCACGGCAACGGCAATGGCTGACGGCGATATGGATACAGTAATGAAGAATCAGACAGCGTTCATTGATGCTCAGAAAAAGCAGATTGAAGCAGACGCAATGAAGGGTACTCCCCGTCCTAAGACTGGTTCGGAGCAGGGAGCAGGAGTAAGCGGAATGACACACGATTCTTTCCGTAAGCTATCTCTGAAAGAGCGTTTTGAATTTGCTAAGAATAACCCGGATGAATATAAAGAGCTTTATGAGGACGGTACAGATAGTAAGGAAAGTACCGAAACTACAGGAGGAAATGAGTAATGGCACATACAATCTATGACAATTTTGTACTGGCTAACGAGATTGAAGATCAGTACAACTCCATGCTTGATATGCAGACCTTCTGCAAGGTTGATAACGACCTTGTAGGAACAGCGGGCATGACAAAGAAGATCAACCGTTATCAGGCAACGAATGGTACGGAAAAGCTGGCAATGGGCAAGGGAAACACGAAGGATATTGAGGTTTCCTACGCAGAGAAGGAGTACACTATTCTGCTTGCTCAGAACAGGTTCAAGTATTTTGATGAGCAGGAAATGACTGACCCGATGCTTGTTCCAGTTGGTACTCAGCACATGGCGGTTGATATGTTCAACACCGTCAATGCAGATGTGTATGCAGAGTTCGCAAAGGCTACTAAGACTGTAACTGCTACGAAGTTTGACCTTGGAGCTTTTGCAGATGCAGTAGCAGAGCTGAATATTGAGTATACCGATAATGACCCGGCAAGCGTAGCGCCTATGTGCTTTGCGTTCGTGAATCCGAAGGATATGGCAGCTATCCGAAAGAACGCAGCAGACGAACTCAAGTATGTTGAGTCTTTCGTGAGAAGCGGCTATGTCGGCACTCTCGGCGGTGTAACTCTCTACACAAAGAAGGACGCAACGGCAGGAACCATCTATGTTGCCACTCCCGATGCAGTTACGCTTTTCAATAAGCGTGGTGTTGAGGTAGAGCAGGATAGAAATTCTGATACCAGAGAGAACACTATCTGGTCTAGAAAGTATTACCTTGCGGCACTTACGGATGCTACTAAGGCAGTCAAGCTCACTGTTTCTGCGGGCTGATGAAAGGAAGTGGACAGTATGACAGACACAGAGAAAATCGCAATGCTGAAAAGTATGACGGGTGAAACTGATGCTGACACGCTGTCCACTTATTTATTGCTTGCGAAAAACGTGATTCTGTATCACGCTTATCCGTTTTCTCAAGATGAAACAGAACTTCCAAAGAAGTATGACGGAGTACACGTTGAAGTAGCTGCCTACATGCTGAACAAGCGTGGAGCAGAGGGAGAAACTTCTCACAAAGAGAACGGTGTTTCCCGGAGCTATGAAAGCGGCGATATTCCTGCATCACTTCTCAGACGGATAACGCCTATGACGGGGAGGATTCACAATGAAACTTCTGAACCGTAATACCAGGACAATCTATTACAGATTGTATGAGGGACAAAAAGACGTTCTGGATGAAGACGGAAATAAGACGGGTGAAAAGACTGTAGCGTACTCTGAACCGAAGGAATTGAGGTGTTCTGTTTCTCCTGCATCGGGCAAGACACAGATAGAAATGTTTGGAAATCTAGACAGCTATGACAAGGCAGTTGTTACGGACGATATGAAATGTCCGATTGATGAAAACAGTGTTCTGTTTGTGGATAAATCTCCGGAGGAGGATGCAGACGGAAATCCTTTACCAGATTACAGAATACGAAAAGTAGCAAAGTCTCTGAACTGTATCTCATATGCAATAAGCAAGGTGACTGTATCATGAGTAAGAAAGTCATTCATTTGTCACTTACAGAGGACAGTATCAATAAAGCAATTAAAGAAGTTAAAGAGTACAAGAAATGGCTTGAAAAATGTACGAAGGAATTTCTGAAAGAGCTTGGAGATATAGGAGTACAGGTTGCTACAGCAAAGTTCCAGTCTGCACAGTATGACGGTACAAATGATGTATCTGTTTCTGTGAAGCAGGAAGAGAAGAACAAAGTCGCAGTTGTAGCAGTCGGAAGTTCGGTTCTATTCATTGAGTTTGGCTCTGGTATTAAATATCCAAATAGTCACCCGGAAGGTGCTCAAAACGGCATGATTCACGGAGAATACGGATATAAGCTAGGACGTAACCCGAAAGGGTGGAGATACAACGGAGAACCGGGAACAAATGGAGAGATCATCACAGAAGGGAAACACGCAGGAATGGTTCATACCTACGGAAACCCGGCAAACATGAGTATGTATCTCACAGTGAGAGAACTACAGCAGAGATTTGAAGAAGTTGCGAAGAGGTGCTTTGTATGATTGATTGTGAAAATGAAGTATATACAAGAGTCGAAGAAGCACTAAAAAAGCAGTTTCCGAAGATTGAAGTAAGCGGGACTTACGTTGATTCTCCTACTACTTTTCCGTTTGTGACGATTGAGCAGACAGACAGCTATCCGATTGAGGACTTGCAAGATGGCAGCGGTAAAGAGAATTTTGCAATGGCTGTATTCACGATCAATGCATACAGCAATAAGGCAAGTACAAAGAAGTCTGAATGTAAAAAGATTATGGCATTTATCGGAGACTTGCTGTATCGGATGAATTTTATCCGTACAGCACAAACTCCAATGTCGAACACACAGGACTCAAAGATTTATAGAATTGTAGCCACTTACAGGGTGGTTACAGACGGTAAGCATTTTTACAGGAGGTAATTAAAATGGCAACTTCTACATATAAGAGTTTTCTTATGCATAAGAAAGAAGCATCTTATGAAAAGCTCGTAGACATTTCTGGGTATCCAGACCTTGGCGGTAAGCCAGAGCAGATTGATGTAACAACTCTTTCTGACAAGATGAATGTTTACGTTGACGGCATCCAGAAGCTTGAAGCACTGGAATTTGATGCGTTCTACGATCTTGCGGCTTATAAGGCACTCAAAGCACTTGAGGGTAAGGACGATAGTTATTCTGTGTGGTTCGGCGGTACAGAAAACACAGACGGAACGGTTATTCCAACAGGTTCAGAGGGAAAGTTCGACTTCAATGGAAGTCTTTCTGTTTATGTTACCAGTGGTGATGTGAACGCAGCAAGAAAAATTAAGATTACAATTACTCCGTCTAAGGCAATTTCACTTTCGGAGTAAACACCTATTTTAAGAATAAGGAGAAAAGGCAATGGCTAAACAGATTAAATTCACGTATGACGGCGTAGATTACACTCTTGAATTTACAAGAGCAACAATTCAGCAGATGGAAAATGAGGGCTTTGTTATTGACGATGTAGACCGAAAGCCTATGACAATGATTCCGAAGCTCTTTGCAGGAGCTTTCCGGGAGCACCACAGGTTCACAAAGCAGGAAACTATCAGTGCGATTTATGACGCTATGCCGAATAAGGAAAAGCTCTTGAAGACTCTTGGTGAAATGTACAATGAACCGATGCTCTCCCTTATGGACGAACCGGAGAAGAGTTCAAAAAACGTGAATTGGGAAGTGGACGGGTAACGAGTTCTGATTCCCTTCTGTCCGCAGATGGGAAGTCGAAAGACAATTCATCTGCGGATTTTCGTTACGGGAAAACATTTGAAGAGCAGTGTTCTTACTACATGAGTATAGGGATGTCATACAACGATTACTGGCACGGTGATTGTTGGATGGCAAAGTACTACAGAGAAGCATACCGGAAAAAGCTAGAACAACGGAACAACGATATGTGGCTACAGGGATTATATATCTATGAAGCAATCTGTAACGCTTCTCCTATTCTTAATCCCATGAGTAAGAAACACGAACCGATTCCGTATCGTGAATCACCAATTCCGATTACCGAAGCTCAGAGTATGAGACAGAAGAAAGAAGCGGAAAAGAAGAAGATGGAACACGATAAGGAAATCATGAAACAGCGGATGATTGCTATAAACATGAGCTTGAAAGGAAAGGAGGTAGACAATGGCGGACGTACAGATTGAAGGACTCCAATTTGATATAAGTGCTGATTCCGGAAAAGCTTCTCAGAGCTTGAATGGACTTATTTCTACTTTGCAGTCTTTGAAGTCTGCTATTAAAGGCAACGGGTTAAAATCTCTGTCTGAAAATCTGTCTGCTATCTCCAATATCAAGATCAGTGATGCCACGATTGACAGTATCAATCGGCTTGCTGATTCTCTGAAAAACCTATCCTCCGTGCCTGGTTCGCTGAAGGATGTAGCGAGAATTGTTAAAGCACAAAGTATTGTTCCGAAGATGAATTCCACGACTCCGCAGGAGGCATCTGTTACTCCGAAAGAAAGTGGAGTAGAAACGGCACAGGGCGGCACACAAGAAGCTACGAACAGTGCTGGGAAACTTGCAAACATTCTTAGTTCTATTAAGACGAAAGCCGCAAGTGCCGGAAGCACTATTAAAAACGCTCTCGGTTCGCTTGGAAGTTCTGCTCTCAATAAGTTGAAATCTTCTGTAAGTTCAGCGGCTAATGAGTTCGGGAAACTTGCAAAGCAAGCAATGAAGATAGGGGGAAGTGTTTTACTTTCTCCGATTACAGCGCCTTTTAAAGCTCTCGGAAGTTTAAAAGAACACTTTGAGGCGGCTGCTAAAGCTGTCACAGGACTGCTTCGCTCTTTTGGAAGAATTGCAATGTACCGGGCAATCCGGGCATTCTTCTCACAACTTACTGGCTCTATTAAAGAAGGTATCAACAACCTGTATCAGTATAGCTCTCTCATGGGTGGTACGTTCAAAGGAAGTATGGATTCTCTCGCTTCTTCTTTCCAGTACCTCAAAAACTCCATGGGAGCTATGGTTGCGCCTATCATCAATGCGATTGCCCCGGCTGTAGATTATCTCATTGGCAAGTTTGTTGCGCTATTAAACGTCATTAATCAGTTTTTTGCAAGGCTCAGCGGAGCAAGTTTCTTCACAAGAGCAAAGAAGCAGGCAGTTTCTTATGGTTCTGCTGTAGGCGGTGCAGGAAAAGCGGCAAAACAGGCAGCAAAGGACATTAAAGACGCTACTACAGGAATTGACGAACTGAATATCATTCAGCAGAAAGATAATAACGGCGGCGGTTCTGGCGGCGGAGGTGGAGCTTCTACACCAGACTACGGCAGTATGTTTGAAAAGGTTCCGATTGACAGCAGTATCAAAGATTTTACTGATAAGCTGAAAGCAGCTATTGATAAAGGAGACTGGAAGTCTGTAGGTACACTTCTTGGAAACAAATTCAATGAGCTTATTGATTCGGTCAACTGGAACGGACTTGGAAAAAAGATCGGATACGGTATCAATGGCGCTGTGCAGAGTGCATATTGGTTCTTGAAAACCGCAGATTTTAAGAAGCTCGGAAATCATATTGCAGACTTTATGAATGGAGCTATGAGCGAGATTGACTTCTCGTTTGTAGGACGGCTTCTTGTAAGAGGTGTAACAGCGGGGATTGATTTGCTTATAGGATTCCTTGGAGGGCTTGACTGGGAACTTGTCGGAAAGTCTTTTGGTGACTTTCTTAAAGGCGCATTTGATGAAGCGTATGAGTGGATAACTTCTTATGACTGGGGGAAAATGGCTGACTCCGTTTATAAGAATCTAAAAAAATACTTACTTGGAACAGACTTTTCGGGAGTAGCACGAAGTTTCTTTAAAGCGCTTGGCGCAGCTCTAGGAGCAGCAGTGAGTTTTGTCGCAACGTTTGTTGCAGATGTAGCAACAGACATTGTTAATTACTTCAAACAGTACATTAACACGGACGGAGACAAGCACTGGTGGGAAATCGGAGCAGATATAATCAAAGGTATCTTTGAAGGTATCTGGGATGCTATAAAAAATATTGGTACTTGGATTTATGACAACATTTTCAAGCCATTTATAGATGGATTCAAAGACGCATTCGGAATCCACTCTCCGTCAACCGTCATGAAAGAGCAGGGAGGCTATATCATAGACGGACTTCTTGAAGGACTTTTGGAGTTTCCTAAGAAAATTGCAAAGACGGTAAAAGAGTGGGGGAAGAATCTTATTGAATGGTTTACTGGTGGTGATGGAAACGGAAACATTGTTGACAAGTTTAAGCAAAAAGCATCAGACATCGTAGAGGGGTTCCGGGATAAAATCGGAAGTACTTACACAACAGTAAAGACAAATGTTTCTGACTGGGCGAAAGGAATTAAAGACTGGTTTGAAGAACACGTTAATATTTCAAACTGGCAAAAGAGTGCGGGAGACATCATCAGCGGATTCAAGGATAAAGTCGGAAACACCTATACAAATACAAAGTCTAATATTACAACGTGGGCGCAGAGTGTGAGAGACTGGTTCTCTGGTTCCTCCTATGGTGATGTAAATGCAAACAGATTCAGTACATTTGCCAACAACGTAATTGAAGGATTCCGTACAAAAATTGGAAGCACTTATACAACTACACGCTCTAACATGCAGACATGGGCGAACAACGTAAAAAGTTGGTTCTCGGATATAGCAAGCAATACAGCGTTTGGAACATTTGCTTCTGACGTTATTAACGGATTCAAAGACAAAATCGGAAGTACCTACATCAATGCGAAAAGTGTCATGATAACTTTTGCCAATTCTGTGAAGAACTGGTTTGAAAAGCCGGATGGAGCGAGTCTTGTTGATAAGTTCAAAGATATTGGCTCAAATGTTATTCACGGATTCATTAACGGTGTCAACTCTCTTTGGGATTCCGCAATGAGTAGAATTAAAGAGTTTGGGCGCAGCATTATTCGTAAAGGAAAAGAAGGAACTGAAGAGCGCTCACCTTCAAGAGCTTTCCGCCAGATTGGAGCGTATGTGATTGAAGGTTTCAATCTTGGATTGGAGGATGTGATTCCTAGTTCTTACCGGACTATGAGCCAGTGGACTAAAAATATTAGTTCTTACAGACCGCAAGTTGCGTTTGCCGTTGATGGTTCTGCGCTTACGGCTTATGACCCGACAGCTTATGTGAGAGGACTTTCTGCAGATGTAAATACACAGACAAGCATTTCTATGAACGGTTTGCAGTCAAGCATGGAGGATTTCTACAAAGATTATATTGAACCAACCTTTGTACGCATGGCAGACGATGTAAAGCGGCAGGCTGATAAGTCAGAAAGAACAGTAGTGCAGATCGGAAACAGAGTTATTACAGACGAAGTAAGAAGACAGAAAAAGGCAAATGGCTATAGCTTCACAGATTAAGGAGGTGGAAGAATGGCATATCTAGAATTAAATGGAAATCCTCTTCCGTCTCCGAAGCGTGGAGTTACGCCAACGGTCACAACCCTTGTAAACTCCGGAAGAAATGCGAATGGAGTTGTGGTTGCACAGAAAATAGGACGAGATCAGTACAAAATAGACAATCTTGAGTTCCCGTGGCTTTCCGCTTCGGAGTGGAGCAGGATTCTTCGGATTCTCAACAACTTCTTTGTACACGTTACATTCTATGACCCGGTTACGAATGGACGAAAAACAGTACGCATGTATGTAGGAAACCGAACAGCGGAGCCGTATTGGGTAGACGATAACGGAAAGCCTTTATTTTACAGAAACTGTAAATTCAATCTGATTGACACAGGAGAGTAAGTATGCAGAAGGTTTCTAAAGAATATGAAGAGAGTATGAAAAACATACTCAGGGAACGGGCATATATTCTCATCTCTTTCGGAGTGGTCAATCAGGAGGCGCAGGCAAAAGCAAAAGTAGACAAAGGGGAGTTTACTTACTTCTCAGATTCTTCAATGCTTTTCAAAGACGAGAAGGACGATATAGTATACGCAACTTTAGAAGAGAACTTCACAAAAGTTGACGGCAGCATGTTTTTTCTTCCTAGAAACAGCGGCTACAAGAAGTTTTACAACACAGGACTTATCGGAAAAGACTTGGTGTCTGATAAGCAGTATGAACTGACAATCAATCTGAATATCATTCCTACAGACTTCAAGGGAGTAACGATCAACTTCGGAGAAAACTATCCAGTTGATTTTGATTTTGTAAGCAACAAAGGACAAAAAATTGAATACAGAAACAACGACAAAGCAGTGTTTTCTTCGGAAGACGTTTTGAACGATGTTTCAAGTATTTCTATCATTGTTTACAAAATGAAAAATCCTCATAGCCGACTCAGAATTTATTCTTTCAAGTTTGGGTATGGACTTGTTTATTCAAACGATGATGTAACCAATTCTTCACTGGAAAGCTATGTGTCTCCGATTGGAGCGGATGTTCCACAGATCAACTTTTCAGTAACACTGAAAAATTACGACCAGTATTTCAACGTAGATAATCCGAAGTCTGCTATTAACTTCCTCGAAACCGGGCAGGAGATGGACATTTACTATGGCTATCAGTTGCCTAGTGGAGATGTAGAGTGGATTCGTGGAAATCATCTACTATGCTCAGAATGGGAAAGTGACGATTTTACAGCAACTATCCGCTGTCAAGATGTGTTCCGAAACATGGACGCAGATTTCAATACAGGATTGTACTCAGAAAAAGGAAAATCTTTTTATGACTTGGCAGTAGAAGTAGCGAAAGCCGCAGGACTAAGCGAATACTACTTTGACCCTAGATTGAAACGGATTTACACAAAAAATCCGATGCCTAGAGTTACCTGTAAAGAAGCATTACAGATCATAGCTAATGCCTGCCGATGCACCCTTTCACAGACAAGGACGGGGCTTGTGTCGATCAAGTCAAACTTTCTTCCGGGCGCTACGGTGAGTAGCATCGATGAGGCGGAGTATTCAAACGTTGCTTCGATTTTGAATGACAGTGAAAAGCAGGAATATTCGAGTTTCGCACAAGATTATACAACGGCTGATGGAATGATGTTCTTTCTTCCGAAGGATACAAGCAAAGCAACAATCAACACAGGGTTTGTGTCAAAGCAAATTTCTGACGATTCCGGAAAATTTACAAGCAACCCGATTGTTACCCTGGTGCAGGACGCACAATGTATGTATTACGGGCTGACTATGATTTTTGGAAATGCTCTCCCATCAGGAATGATTATTCATACTTATAACAACGGAGAATTAGTTGCCGATTATGAGGTCAAAGAAGAAATCACAAAGAAATTTGTCCTGATTCATAACTTCGATGATTTTGACACAATGAAGGTAGAATTTACCGGGACAAAAGTCCCACATAATAGAATCATTCTAAACAGCTTCAAATTCGGTGATATCACGAACTTTACAATGGAAAGAACCGACATGCTCAGTTCTCCGAAGGCTATTAAACAGGAACTTGTGAAAGAAGTAGTAGTTCCCTGTTACTCTTATCAAAAAGCGGATAAGGAAGATTCTCTTGTCGGACAGGACATAACAGTTACAGCAGGTCAGAGCATTACATTTTATATTGGCGAACCGTCTTATGACTTTCGTGCGGTATTAAGTCAAACAGACGAAAACGCAACAGTAGTACAAAACGGAGTAAGCATTACTGATTGGAGAAACTACTATGTAACGTGTCAGTTTGCGCAGAGCGGAACATTCAAGCTGGAAATTTACGGTAAGAGATACAAGATTGTTGAGCAGCTTATTACTAAAACTCTTCACGAAAGAGGAAAAACAGTTAAGTGGAAAAATCCTTTAATCTCCGATGTAAGCACAGCTACAGACCTTGCAAACTGGCTTGGAGATTACTATTCGGCAGGAGTTGAGTATGAATATGACACCAGAGGAAATCCAGAATTGGATGTAAATGACATTATTTATCAGCAAAATGATTTTCACGATTCTTTGAAAGTAAATGTTTATAGAGAGACATTGAACTTCAATCAAGCGTTTAGCGGAAAAGTCACGGCACGCAGGCAGGGAGGTTGAATATGGCAGACTGGCAGACTCCTAAAACAGATTGGCACGGAAGTACAGATTCCGAAGGAAACTACAGTGGGGATAGATTCAATGCCGTTGATTTTAATAGGATAAAGAACAATCTGATTTATCTACGTGACCTTGCTGTAAAGATGTATGAAGAATTCACGATCGATAAGGTATCAGACGATAAAAGCTATGCTGATTATCCGTATGCCGATGAAATCAATACGATAGAAAGCAATCTTACAAAGATCAATGCAAACACCCTGCTACGAAACTATGGAGTTCCACCTTCTTACAGTGATAACGGCGCATTTCTTGATTTTACAGAATTGAACCGTATAGAGAGTGCAGAACTTGACTTATACAACCGTCTCACTAATGAGCACGATGGAAGAAGAATGTTTACATGGAATTTTGGCATGAGAGGGGGTGATTTTTAATGGCTTGGGAACTTTTACCTGTAGATTACACAGATGCCGTATGGAGCGGACGGAAAAAGTATACTGAAATCACAAATGATGACGGAACAGTATCTTTTGATGATGTAACTCAGTACAGCAACCGTGAAAAATCGTTCTTTGGCGCAAAAGAAGCAAATCGCATGGATGAAGCGTTGAATACGCTTATGAACATGGTAGAAAACGGAACAGACTTGTATGTAGCGTTCCAAAACTACTTTGCAGAACAGAAAACAGACTTTGAAAAAGCAGCAGACACAAAACAGTCAGAGTATGAAGATTATCTTAATGGTCTGAAAACAAAGTATGAAGACGAAATCACTGATTACAAGGAACAACAGCAAAATGTTTTTGATGTTTGGTTTGCGGCAATCAGAGGACAGCTATCACAGGATGTTGCAGGAAATCTTCAAAATGAACTCGATGAAGTAGATACACGGTTATCGAATCTTGAATTCATGAATATCAAAGACGAGTTCACAGCGCCTTTAGCAACGGACGATACAGATGTAGTCACACTTATCTGTGACGATAACGATGTAGCAATTTTAGCAGATTGGAAATACAAGGAGGTTTAAGTTATGTCTACAATTAGTATTCAGACACGTAAGTTCGCAGACCTTACAGAGATCACTTCTGCACCGGATAGCGCAATGCTGATTATCCATGACGGCAATGGAGTAAAGAAGGTATCAGCAAAGAACTTAAAGGCTGATATTAAAGCTCTTATTGATACGGCACAGAATACTCTCAATCAGATCACATTCCCCGGAGCAGGAGCACATAACGGAATATTTAGAGGAAAGAGTTTAGGTACGTCTGTAACAGACGCACAGTGGGCAGAAATTAAAGCCGGTACGTTTAATGATTTGTATATTGGCGATTACTGGACAATTGGCGGCGTAGACTGGGTAATTGCAGCATTTGACTACTACCTCGGCACAGGAGATACAGAGTGCACAGCACATCATGTTGTAATCGTTCCTAGAGGTGTTCTGTATAATGCTCAGATGAATAGCACGAACACTACAGACGGTGCGTACTTTGGTTCAGCTATGTACAAAACCGGATTAAATTCCGCTAAAGAAACAATTAACAATGCGTTTGGTTCTGCTCATATTTTGAATCATCGGAACCACTTACAGAATGCAGTTTCAAACGGCTATCCGTCTGGTGGAACGTGGTACGACAGTACAGTTGAGCTAATGACCGAAGAGAATGTATACGGATGCAAGATTTTTGGAGCCATGGCGAACGGCTCTACAATTCCGAATAACTATGTAGTAGATAAGTCACAGTTCCCGCTTTTTAGGTTAAGACCTGATATGCAGAGTGTGAGGGCTATGTGGTATTGGCTCAGAGACGTAGTTTCCGCTGCCTACTTCGCTTATGTCGGCGGCAATGGGGGTTGCTACTGCATCAGTGCTAGTTACTCTGGCGGCGTTCGCCCCGCTTTCTGTATCTATCAATCTTAAATCTGCGCCCCTCGTGGGCGCAGAAGAATAGAGGTTAATCTATGTCTGTAATAAAAGCCAAAAGAAAACCGTCTCAGTTTGAAGTCTTTCATCACTTATATAAACTACGTAAAGAGATAACAGATTTACTTTTAAGAAACTTTGGTTATGACTCTGAAAAGTCAATAAAGCGCCTATTAAAGAAATTCGGAAAAGAAACGATTGAAGAACTTTCGGACGATCAGAAAGTCACTTATGAGAAATTAAAAATAAAAACAGAATCTTTTGACAAGTGGTTTATAGAAAATGAAAGAGATGTTGTTGTAAATTGTTTAAGACAGATAACCAAAGAAGTATATCTGGCAAACAGTATATACCCTACGGAAGAGTTTCATAACGAACTAGAAGAAAGACAGTTGCATCAGAGCTTGGCTATTGGTTATTGCTACGACTTAGTTCAAGAGCTTCAATATTCTATAGAGATTCTTCCTGTAGATATAAACAAATATACATATTTTGGTAACGAGATACAGACACAGATTAACCTTATAAGAGGATGGAAGAAATCGGATAGAAAAAGATTTAGGGTAACTTCTGATTCCGCTGCCAACTTCGCTAATGTCAACAACAATGGGAATTGCAACTACAACAATGCTAGTAACTCTAACGGCGTTCGCCCCGATTTTGACTCTACTATTAACTGAACAGCGCTTGTCTGTCTTAGTAGATGAGAAAGGAGAAGTTATCCTTCCATTATGGTAAATACAAGTCACGATGTTACCACTTACGAGTGCCTAAGTAACTACAAACGTGATGTTATTGATGCAAATAATCTCTATGATGCTTTCCGAAAAGCAGAAAAAGGAAGTGACTGGAAACCACAAGTTCAAAAATTTGGAATGACATATCTTTTAGGCTTGTCAAAAATGCAAGCAGAATTGGCAGAAGATAAGTATTGTTTTAAACCAACTTCTACTTTTGTTGTTCACGAAAGAGGAAAGAAACGAGTAATTCAAGGAGAACAAATAGAAGACAGAACATTGAAACATGATATTTGTGATAATGTTTTAAATCCATGTACAAGTAAATATTTGATATTTGATAACGGAGCAAGTCAAAAGAATAAAGGTATAGATTTTACACGCAGACGATTGGAATATCATTTACACAAGTACTACAGGAAATACGGAAACGAAGGATATATTCTCTTAATTGATTTTTCTAAATACTATGACAACATTCGTCATGATGTTTTAAAAGAACAGTTTAGAAAAATTATCAACGATGAGCATATTAATCAAATTTTATCACAAATATTAGAACGTTCAGAAGTAGATGTTTCTTATATGTCAAACGAAGAGTATAATTGCTGTATGGAAAAACTCTTCAATGCTTTGGAATATCAGAACATAGATAAATCAATGAAAACCGGAAAGAAGATGATGAAAAAGCACTTGAATATAGGAGACCAAGTGTCACAGACCTCTGGAATTATATATCCAATTCCGATTGATAATTACATAAAGATTGTCAAAGGAATAAAGTTCTATGCTCGATATTCAGATGATAGCTATGTTATTGACAGAAATAAAGAATTTTTGAAGCAGTTACTTCAAGAAATAACCGAAATTGCAAAGGAGATTGGCATAACAATAAATAGGAACAAAACAAGAATCTGTAAACTGTCAGAATATTGGAGGTTCCTGCAAATTCAGTATTCTTTAACAGATACAGGAAGAATCATTAAGAAAATCAATCCGAAACGTCTTACATCGATGAGACGAAAAATGAAAAGTATTTCTTGCAAGCTCACTAATAAAGAGTTTACAGACTTTTTCTATTCGTGGTTCAAGGCTAACAAGAAATATATGAGTAACAAACAAAAAGAAAATATGCTGAATCTATTTAAGGAGGAACTATTATGTACACGATGACACTATCAGATGGTACAAAGCTCGAAAACTTGGAGCTTAACGGTAATAATTGGATTTCTTCTGCAAAACTAACAGAGAAAGACTTTGAAGGAAAACTCGTAAAAGTTTTCGCAACAGACGGAGAGCATACTTACGACTTCAATAATGCTGTACTGGTTCAGATCATGGAACTGGATAATAAATATTGGTTCATCCTCAGAGAGAAAACTAGAGAAGAAAAGATAGAAGAGTCGATAACCGCAACACAGGTAGCACTTGCAGATGTTTATGAGCAGATGTTAGGAGGTACAAAATAATGGTACAGATTTATGTTGAACTTATTAGAAAAGGACTTCGGACAATCGAACAGGTTCCATCTGTTATTCGTGGCAAGGTGCGTGAAGCACTAAAGGAAGGTTGATACGCATGAAAGCGTTCAGCATATTTGGTAACTGGATTTTGTTTATCAGAAAGAGGGAGGTATCACAAATGGCAGTTATCTATGTGGCACTTATTGTAAAGGGTATCAGAACATATGCAAGTGTTCCGGAGGTTATTAAGCCGAAGGTAAAGGAGCTTCTTGAACAGCTTGAATTGAATGACCTTATTACAGAGTAACTAACAGAGTCAGAGAGAGGCTTGTCCTCTCTCGTTATTTAGAGGGAGGACACACTTTTGAATCCGCAGTTTATTAGTGCTTTGCAAAATGTAATTTTAATATTGCAGTGTATTACTCTTGTCTCTTCCGTGATTGCACTCATTGTAGCTCTTGGAAGAAACGTGCAGAAACCAACCAAAATTCAAAACGACCGTATTACAGAATTGGAAGAGTGGCGAAAACGAGTGGATAATCGCTTGGAGCAGGGCAACTCTCACTTTGACAGTATTGACGAAGGAAACACAGTAATGCAAAATTCAATGCTTGCTATTATGGATGCCCTTATTAGCGGTGACAACAAAGATGAACTGCAAAAACGCAGAAATGATATGTACGATTATCTGACAAAGAAGAAAGGACTTTTATCATGAATATAAACTGGAAAGTTAGAATTAAAAATAAGAACTTCTGGCTTGCTCTTATCCCGGCTATTCTTCTGCTGGTTCAGACAGTTCTTGTGCCGTTTGGCTACAAGTGGGATTTTGGAGTACTCGGACAGCAACTTACAGCGATTATCAATGCTGCTTTTGCAGTACTGTCCATTCTTGGAGTGGTAAACGACCCGACCACAGAAGGTGTTTCGGATAGCGTACAGGCTATGTCTTATGACTCTCCGAAAAAGAAGGTGTAAGGCGTGGTTGAAGAAAAGTTTATCAATGAAATTGCAACTCTAGTAAAGAAGTACGCTTCTCAATATGAGATCAATGTATACAGTCCTATTATTGCACAAGCATGTTTAGAAAGCGCATATGGCACATCAGAGCTTGCAAGAAACGCACAGAACTACTTTGGACTAAAATATCGAAAGAACAGATGTCCTTCTGCTATAGGTATTTACAGAAAAGTCGGAAGTGAACAAAATCCAGACAGAACTTACACAAATTCCTACATGGAATGGCTTAGATTCCCGGATATGGATGCTTGTGTAAAAGGGTATTTTGACTTCACAAATACTCCTGCTTATAAGAATCTTAAAAATGTTACAGACCCTTATAAGTATCTGTGCAACATAAAAGCTGACTGCTACGCAACGTCTTTGAATTATGTTGATAATCTGATGAATATTATCAGGAAATGGAACTTAACTAAATTCGATATAGAAAGGGATGATAAAATGTCAAACAGTCCACTTGTATCTTATACAAAACTTTCGCCCAACCACTCCGGGCAGAGAACACACAGTATTGACCGCATCACTCCTCACTGTGTTGTAGGACAGCTTACAGCGGAGGGAATAGCTGCCTGCTTCCCGGCAGGAAGAGAAGCGTCCTGCAACTACGGCATTGGAAAAGATGGAAAAATTGCACTGATTGTAGAAGAGAAGAATTGTTCTTGGTGCAGCTCTTCTAATGCGAATGACCAGAGAGCAGTAACAATTGAGTGTGCGTCAGATACCACCCACCCATATGCTATGACAGACGCAGTATATGAGTCTCTTATCAATCTCTGTACGGACATTTGCAGACGCAACGGAAAGAATACTCTTCTTTGGTTTGCAGACAAGAACAAGACTCTTGCCTATACTCCAAAGAGTAATGAAATGGTGCTTACAGTCCATAGGTGGTTTGCTAACAAGGCTTGTCCCGGAGATTGGCTCTATAATCGCCTAGGAGACGTTGCAAAAAGAGTGACGAACAATCTACAGGGGAATACACAGAAACCGTCAAATACGGCGTCTGGTGCACTCTACAGGGTGCGTAAGAGTTGGCAGGACGCACAGTCTCAGAAGGGAGCTTTCAGTTCTCTTGCCAATGCCAAAAAGTGTGCAAACGAAAACCCCGGATATTCTGTTTTTGACGGAAATGGAACTGCTGTATACCCGGCTTCTAGTTCTTCTACGCCTTCAAACTCTTCAATGCTTTACAAAGTAAAGGTCACTGTTGATGCACTGAATATCCGTAGCAGAGCAGGAACGAACCATCCCATTGTAGGATGTATCAGAGACAAGGGTATATACACGATTGTCTCTGAACAGAATGGGTGGGGAAAACTAAAGTCAGGCGCAGGATGGATTTCTCTCGCCTATACTCAGAGAGTGTAAAAGTACTCCGTTTACAATCAACGGATTAGGATTCAATACTGAAGTATCTGCAACCGGAGGAGGCGCCTTTCCCGTTGGAGAAGACCAAGAAGCTGATCCGAAAGCTGACACCGGAAGAGTATGAAAAGC
>OCTW011584165.1_pt1 | contig 44508 bp, 42 predicted proteins | sample 1539671 | NCBI WGS metagenome assembly OCTW01 (sample SAMN02144230, study PRJEB22623) | gut metagenome | biome: sheep rumen | host: Ovis aries | place: New Zealand
GAAAAAAAACGTACCTTTGCAGCGTGTGTTTTTCATAGTATTAGATTTAAGGTTAACAAAGGTTTGGGTCACAGCGGTGACCCTTTTTTTGTGTACTTTTGTTGACGAAATGCGGTCGTGTTAAGAATATTTATTTCAGGTTAAGATAAAGGTATGGTAACATCTATTAAGGTAAAATTCAGAAAGTCAACCGTTGCCGGTAAGGAGGGTTGCATCTATTATCAGATTATTCATAGTCGTATGGTTCGACAAGTCACTACCCCCTACAAGGTGTTTGACGACGAGTGGGATGAGCAAACAGGCAATGTTAGAAAACCACAACAGGTGACTGACCCTGAACGAGTCAGGAAACTCCATAGCTACAGTGAACTTATCAGTTGGGACATCCGTCGTTTGCGCAAGGTTGTGTCACTGTTCACGCAGACGCAGGCAAGTTTTTCTGCAGATGATATCGTTACAGAGTATCTGCGACTTTCTTCACAGAATAGTTTTGAGCGCCATCTGCGTGAAACCGCATCACGGCTGACCGCGTTGGGCAGAGTACGCACAGCAGAAACCTATCTGGCAGCTCTTAACAGTTTTATGAAATTCACCGATGGTGGTGATGTGACTTTTGAAAGTATCACGCCTTTTTTTATGCAACAGTATGAGTCATGGCTTAAATCAACAGGAGTAAGTCTTAACACAGTCTCGTTTTACATGCGTAAATTGCGTGCCGTATATAATCAAGCTGTTGAACAGGGACTGGCGGAGCAGTGTTATCCATTCCGTCATGTCTATACAGGAAATGACAAAACAGCCAAACGTGCCGTTCATCTCAGTATTATTAGAAAGGTGAAGTTTCTGAAGTTAGAAAGCAAGCCAGCGTTGGAGTTTGCCCGAGATATGTTTATGTTCTCATTCTATACACGAGGCATGTCGTTTATAGATATGGCAGGACTGAAGAAATGCAATCTGAAATCAGGATGTCTCAGATATCGTCGGTACAAGACGGGGCAGCAGTTGGGCATCAAATGGGAAAATTGTATGAGAGACCTGGTTGGTAAGTATGCCGATCAGTGCTATGCTGACTATATGCTTCCAATTATTACGGAGTCAACCGAAAAGCGCAAGCAGTATAAGCAAGTTCAGTATCGTATCAACTACCGTCTGAAGCAGGTTTCAGAATTAGCAGGCATCACCCCTCCGCTCACGATGTATGTAGCCCGACACTCATGGGCAAGCATCGCTAAGGAGAAGCATGTGCCAGAGGGAACCATAAGTGATGCGTTAGGTCATGACTCGGAAAAAACTACACGAATTTATCTTGCAGAATTAGACACATCACAGGTAGATAAGGCAAACAAACTTATTTTGGATGCCCTTTGAGATGCTATCCAAAATACAATCTCCCCAGAGGGGATTGAAATTCGGGACAAATATACAAAAAAAAATAAAACGAACAAGAAATTTATAGAAAAAAGCGTCATTTGAACACAAATCTTTGAGTTTTGTTTAGTAAAATAGGAATTATATCATTCAAAAGGCCCCCAAAAAGGAACTTTACATATTTTAAAAATCCCCTCTGGGGAGATTTGGAAGTATTTGTCTGCTTATGTCACTTGAGAACAGTACATTATGGACAAGCTAATCTAACCTGCTCACCAATAACTCCATGTATGATTACGTGGCGACCCCAAGGAGTGTACATTTATTACTAATATAATGCTGAAAGAAAACGAAATTCATTGGTTTCCAATGCGCATCCGTCATTCCTCCCTTTCACGTTTGGAGAAGATGGTAGCACATTTCGATAAGGCCAAACAGCGTCTTGGTCAGGATGTTGTCCTCGAAACCTATGTCCCCCTGCAGTTCATTAAGGTCAGTATGACCAAGATGGACTTTGCGCCTTACCTGCTCAATTACATTTTTGTACAGAGCACCTTCAAGCAGCTTGTTGAGCTCAAAACGAGCCATGAAGGGTTCGAGCCACTCCGCTTTGTGATGCATCCCGAGTTCAATGATGACTATAAGCGTCAGAATGCCATTCTCACCGTGTCCGACAAGATGATGACCGACTATAAGCGTCTCACTGCCGAGGCCAACGAGCGCATCATCTTTCTGAAGGATCTGCGATATGCCAACAAGCCTAGTCGCGAGGTACAGATTATCGAAGGTAAGTTTACCGGCATCATTGGTCGTATCAAGCGCATCAGGGGAGCCCGATGTGTTGTTCTTCCCATTGGCAACGAGCAGGCAGCAGCCGTAGTAGATGTGCCCAACAGCCATCTGCGTTATCTCACCGACGATGAGATTAGCAAACTCGCTGTAGAGCGAAAGAAAATGAAATAAGGATCTACTATTAAAATAAAACAGTATGAAGAAATATTGCTTATTGGTATTTTTGGTGGGCTTAATGTTCTCTGCATGCAAGACGCCAACTAACATCACCTATCTGCAGGATGTTTATGAGAACGTGCCCATTAAGACCCAGTCCGACGGCTTTATCCGTTTCCGTCCCGGCGACAAGCTCAGTATCTTTGTCCACAGTCGCGACGAGAAGTTGATGAACCTGTTCAACATCTCCGGTCGCAATGGTGGCGGTGGTTACGACATGAGCTCATCGGGCAATGGCGGCAGTAACTATGCCCCCTATACCGTCGATGGCAACGGCGAGATCGACTTCCCCGTTCTGGGTTTGATCAAGATTCAGGGGATGACTCGCGACGAAGTCCAGAAGAAGATCAAGAACGACCTCATCCAGAACAGCCTCTGCAAGGACCCCATCGTCACTGTGGGGTTCTTCAACATGAAGTTTGCTGTGCTCGGCAATGCCGGCACCGGTGTCAAGTACATCAATCAGGACCGCATCACCCTGCTGGAAGCCATCGCCATGGGCGACCTGAATATCAACGGCTTGCGCAAGAATATCCTGATCATGCGCCAGGAGGGCGACCAGCAGATTCCCTACCGTGTCGATCTCACCAGTGCCGAGAGCATCTTCAACTCTCCCGCCTATTACATCCGTCAGAACGACATCATCTATGTAGAGCCCAACGACATGGCCAAGCGCTCCAGCACCGTCATGGGCAGCAGTGCCTACCAGCCCTCTTTCTGGATGTCGATGGCTACCTTCTTCACCTCCATGGCCCTACTCATCTTCAAATAAATCATTACTATGGCAACAGTAAAGACAACAAATACTGCCAATGCGGCTCTACGCCGCGTCATGCCCGACGACTCGCTGAGCATTCTCGATATGCTGATGCTCTGCCTGCGTCACTGGCCATGGTTCATCCTCTCGCTCTTAGTATGCATGGGAGTTGCCACGTTCTATCTGCTATCCACTCCTAAGACCTACACCCGTACCACCTCAATACTGGTGAAGAGTAGCGGAGAGAAGTCCAACGACATCAAGCTGATAGAGGATCTGGGTGTGAATAATATCACGTCCAATATCTCCGACGAGATAGTGGCCATCCACTCACCAGCCGTCGTCTATGACCTGGTGAAACGGCTGCACCTCGACTTCAGCTACTTCCGTCCGGGATATTTCCGCGACGAGCCCCTCTATGCCGAGACACTGCCTGTAGAGGTAGAGCTGCCCGATATCGACGATAATGCCTTTGTGGATTTCACCCTCACCTTGCATGAGGACGAAACAGCCACCTTCTCCGACATCCATCTCCGCGGTGAGAGTCTGGATAGCGTGTGCTACGTCAAGTTAGGTGTGAAGACAGCATCCCCCTTGGGGCATGTCATCGTCAAACCATCTATCTATTATAAAAAAGGTACGCGAGAAACCATCTATGTCCACCGCACCAGCTATCTGGCTGCTGCCGGTCGCTATGGTGCCCTCATCACTGCGGCACTGCAACCCAACACACGCAACATCATCGACATCACCTGTGTGGATAATTCCATTCCCCGTGCGGAGAACATCCTGAAGACCATCGTCAATATCTACAACGAGAACTGGGTGCAGAACCGCAATCAGGTCAGTGTGTCCACTAATGAGTTCATCAAGGAGCGATTGGCGGTCATCGAAGAAGAACTGGGCGACGTTGAAGGCGATATTGCCGCTTATAAGAGTTCTCACGGTATGCTCAGCGTGGAGCAGGCCGCAGGACAGGCCATCGGCAAGGAAGCCGCGTCTGACCAGGAGCGCCAGGTCATCAACAACCAACTCTACATGATACGCTACGTGCGAAACTACGTAGCAGATCCCTCTCATGCCAAGCAGCTCATGCCCGCCAGCACGGGTATAGGCAATGGTGCTATTGAGGCACAGATTGCCGAATACAACACACGCATTCTGGAGCGCAACAATCTGGTTTCAAATTCTAGCGAGCAGAATCCCCTAGTAGGTGACATTGATGTTAATTTAAGTAATCTCCGCAGTGCCATCATGAAGTCTCTGGACAATGCACAGCAGACGCTCAACGCCCAGCTGAGCAGCGTGCAGGCTGTTCACGGACAGGCCATGAGCCAGTTGTCTGCAGCTCCGCAGCAGCAGAACCACCTGCTCTCCTTTGAGCGTCAGCAGAAGGTGAAGGAGTCGCTCTACCTCTTCCTTCTCCAGAAGCGCGAGGAAAACGAACTCTCGCAGGCGTTCACTGCCTATAACACCCGTATCATTGCCGACCCATGGGGCAGTAGCAATCCTACGTCGCCCGACCAGAATCGCATCCTGCTGATGGCTTTCGCCATCGCCCTTGCTATTCCCGCCGCCTTCTTCATCCTGCGTGAGATGAGCAACTCGAAGGTGCGTGGCCGCAAGGACCTGGAGAATATGACCGTGCCCTATATCGGAGAACTGCCGTTGTGGCGCCCCGTCAAGGGCAAGGACACCACCGATGACGGCTACCGCTTCGTGGTGCGCCAGCATAGTCGCGACATCACCAACGAGGCATATCGTGTGGTACGTACCAACCTGGAGTTTATGACCAACGAGGAGAAGAAGTGCAAGGTCATCATGCTCACATCGTTCAACCCCGGTAGCGGTAAGACCTTCATCACAGCCAACCTTGGTGCCACCTTCGCCATCCGCGACAGCCGCGTCATCTGCATCGACCTCGACCTGCGTCGCGGTTCGCTGTCCGAGTTTGTCAACTCCCCCAAGCAGGGACTCACCAACTACCTCAGCGGTCAGGTGGACGACTATCAGTCGCTCATCGTGCCCCATCCCCTCCAGGAGAAGGAGACCGACGACGCAGCCGCCGTACCAACCCTCGACATCCTGCCCATGGGTAAGCTGCCCCCCAACCCCACCGAGCTGCTCTATTCGCCCAAGCTCAAGCCTATGTTTGATGATATCCGCCAGCATTACGACTATATCTTCGTCGATTGTCCTCCCGTGGAGATTGTGGCTGACGCCACCATCATCAGTCGCGAAGCCGACGTCACCATCTTCGTCGTTCGTGCCGGTCTGCTTGAACGTTCCATGCTCCCCGAGCTTCAGAAGAACTACGACGAGAAGAAGTACAACAATATGGCCATGCTGCTCAACGGCACCGATGCCGAACACCACTACGGTTATCACCGTTATGGCTACGGCTACGGCCGCTACGGTTATGGCAAGCACCGCTATGGTTATTATGCACATGATAAGAAGTAAATTCTGGGCTTTGGCGCTCTTTGCAGCGCTCAGGGCCCTGTCGGCCCAGGGGCAGACCATCCTTGGCACCCCCGGCTTGATGAACATTCCGACGGCGGAGATACGCAAGGGAGGCACATTCGATGGAGGAGCCAGTCTGATGCAGAAGGAGCTACTGTCAGAGGCGATGCACTACAACACAGGACTTTACTACATCAATTTCGCCCCATTCTCATTCTTTGATATTACATTGCGCGAGACGCTTGTGAAGTCCTACAAGTCGTCAGGAGAATACGGTTTCTACCAGCAGGACCGTTCGCTGACGCTCCGTGTACAGCCCATCCGGGAGAAGGATGGTTGCTGGTGGCCGTCAATACTCATTGGTTCTAATGACTTCTATTCCCGACATGGTGATAGTTACTATGCGGCAGTTTACGGGGTAATGACCAAGACACTGCCCATCAAGGGATTGGGAAAGTTTGCTATTACAGCTGGCTATGCCAAGCCCATCCGCAAAGGCGTGCTCTATAACGGTGCGTTTGGCGGTATCAGCGTCTCTCCATACTTTGCCCCGATGCTCCGTGTCATGGGCGAGTACGACACCCGTGGTTTCAATGTCGGCGTGGGCGCCCATCTGTTCCGCCATCTCAATCTCACCTGTTTCACCCGCGAGTTCAAGGGCATCAGTGCCACCATCAGTTATCAATATACCATCCACTTTTAAGCCATGAAGAAGATTCTGTTACTTGTTGCAGCCTGCTGGCTCAGCCTGTTGCAGGCCCCTGCCGCCAGCGTGATGGATGCTCTGTCCGAGCAAGGCTTAGAGGACATCCGTATTGACATTGCCGATGGTGTGGTATATGCCAGTGTAGAGCCTACCGCCTATCGTGGCACCTTCCGTGGCGCAGCTGTCGCCCTGCTGGCTCTGGGGCAGCATTTCCCCGACATGCAGCGTATCGAACTGGTCATCACCGAGTATCAGCAGCCGCAGGTGGCCATCCATGCCCGTCGCGATGCCGCTCTCTGGCAGGTGCATGTCGATTATGCCATGTCGCCCATTCTCAAGCGTTTGAAGTCGCGCCCGCAGCACAACAACTCCGCCTGGCGTTTCGACCTCACTGCCAACCCCATCATCTCGCTCGACAACCACCGTTTCGATGTGCTCTACGAATACACGGTCAGCATTGCTCCCACCATTGAGACCACTTTGTGGACAGGCAACCGCATCACCTTAATGCCAGTCTTTCCCATTGCCTCCAATGTGTTTAAGAGCAAGCCCGAGGGCTATATCCATGTCGGCATTGCCGCCATTCAGCAGGAAGTGTTTATCAGCAATCGTCTCAAGGCCCAGTTGTCGGGTGGTATGTTCCTGGGCGATCTGATGGGTTTCAATGCCGCGCTCACCTATCGTGCCGGCAATGCCGTCACCTTCGGGTTGAAGGCCGCTCTGCTGGGCGATGCCTATGTCGAAGCCGACAAGTACCATTTCGGTAGCCTCGACAAGGTCAGCGTGCTGGGTCAGGCCAGTTATTACCATGCCCCCACCCAAGTCGAAGCCGGTCTTACCGGCGGTCGCTTTGTCTTTGGCGACTATGGCGCCCGTCTCGACCTCACCCGCCATTATGGCGACTATGCCATCGGTATTTTCGGTATTCTCACGGGCGGCGAGCGCAATGCGGGATTCCACTTCGCCATTCCTGTAGGTGGCAAATGTCAGAAGCGCAAGGGCGACTTCCGCATCATGCTGCCCGAGTTCTACGACATGGAGTATAATATGGAGTCCTATTTCGAGTATGCCGAAAAGAAGATGGGCCGCCAGGTAGAGACGCGCCCCGATGTCAATCATGCCGCCCACTACTGGCAGGCCTCCTATGTCGAGATGTACCTTCGCAAGTATATACAGTCAAATCATCAATAATAAAAATAGTCATTTTATGAAAAGAATTGTTTTATTCATTTGTGCCGCTACCATGTTAGGCACTATGACATCGTGCCACCGTAGCAGCGATGCTTCACCCGACGTAACTCCTGTTGTCATCGACAAGAGCCGTACCCTTGTGGTCACTACCAATACTGCTGCCGATATCACCTACGAGGGAAAGACATATAGCAATGTTACCACAGCCACGTTTGAGAACACGGCTGCCCAGGGCAAGCTGAAGATCACCCCCTGTTCGAGCGAATACTACGACCAGGAAGAGATGGTTGTAGATTTCTACGACCAGCTGTTGCTCTCCATCGATGTGCAGTTGGTAAAGAAGCCTTCTATCGTAGTATCTCAGGACGATGCTAAGAGCGGAACCGAGGTTGTCAACGACAACGAGAACCAGTCAGCCACCCAGGCGGTCGCCACCATCTCTGTCGATCCTGAGACCGAGATTAGCGGCAACACCGACGATGGCTTCTCCATCACCACCTTCGTGCCTGCCGAGACAGTGCTCGAATCCACCGAGAAGGAGCAGGAGGTCGAGGCCAACGTGCTTGTCATCCGCTGTACTCCCGACAATGCCGTGTTCAGTAAGCCTGTTGCTGTCACCTTAGGCATCGAAAACTCTGCCGGATTCGATATCGACTGTGTCAGCGAGGACGGCAATGAAACCCTCCCCATGACCGATATCGGTAATGACCAGTGGGCAGTCAGCATCCCTCACTTCTCCGATTGGTTCAACTATCTGAAGGCCATTGTCACCGAAACTAATGAGGGCAGTGAAGTCACCACCGGCACCACAGCCATCAAAGCAGGCGCCAACACCATTCCATACCGTGTCAAGGCAGGTGCCGTCGAGACCTCGTCTATGCGTTGCGTTCTTGTCACCACCTTCATCCAGAAGAAGTTTGGTGTCTATTTCGAGACCAAGCGCAATGCCACCTTCTCGTCAAGCGGCGACGGTACAGCCACTTGGCGTGTCACCCAGCCCTATAAGGATGTCACGCTCAAGTCCAACATCCGCATTTTCAATGCCCGTGTGTATGGCGAGCCCGTTTTCGAGATTATCAGCACCCAGACAGGCCACTCAGGCGGTTCTATGAATTAATAAGCAACATTAATCATATAAAAAAAGCATTCGTATAATGAAAAAGATAGTAATGATGGCAGCCCTCGCCATGATGGCAGTCGCTGCACAGGCTCAGAACACCGCATCAAGCAACTGGTTTGTATCCGGCGGCGCCACCTATAATATGTTCTATACCGGCCAGGAGAAAGGTCTCGACAACAAGCCCGGCCTGTTCGACGGCTCTCGCTCCACTATGGGCCTGTCGGTAGCAGTCGGCAAGTGGATTAGTCCTAACTTCGGTCTTCGCACCAAGTTCACCGGTCTCTGGGGCCGTTATGTCACCCCCGATGCCACTGGTAGTTTGAAGAACAAGTCCCATAATTCCTATAAGTACTGGGGCGTTCAGGAGCAGCTGCTCTTCAATGTCAGCAATCTGCTGATGGGGTATAATGAGAACCGTCTCTATAATTTCATCCCCTATATCGGTTTCGGCATGACCCGCAATATGTCTGGCAATGAGAATGCCCATGGCTGGACGGCAGGTCTCTACAACACCTTCAAGGTCAACCGTCGTCTGGCTCTCTATCTCGATCTCTGTCTTGACCTCTCCGACGACCGTCTTTTCGATGCTGCCCAGACCAATCATCGCGACTACGGCGTCACCTTCAACGGTTTCGATCGTCATTTCACCTTCGAGATAGGTGTCACCTATCATATCGGCCGTATCGGTTGGCAGAAAGATGCCTGCCGCCATCAGTGCCAGACCCTGTCTCAGCAGGATCTCGACGCCCTCAATGAGCGCTTGCAGGCTGCTGAGGCCAGCAAGGCAGAAGCCCTTGCCGAGAAGGACGCTCAGATAGCACAGCTCCAGCAGGCCCTTGCCGACTGTCAGGCAGCCAATGCCGCCAAGCCCGCCGATGCTCAGTCGTCAGCCGCCTCACTCTATCCCACGGTGCTGTTCCGTGTCAACCAGAGTGTCATCAGTCCGTCGCAGTATCCTGCCCTCGAGACCATCGCTAACTATATGCGCCAGCATCCCGATGTTAAGCTGCTTGTCAAGGGCTATGCCTCACCCGAGGGCGATGCCGCAAGGAACCAGACTCTCTCTGTCGCTCGTGCCAAGGCTGTTCGCCAGGCCCTTATTGATCGCTATCAGATTGCTGCCGACCGCCTGACCGCCGATGGCTTTGGCGCCACTGCCGACCTCTTCGAAAAGCCCGAGAACAACCGTGTAGTCATCTTCTGCGACGAGGCGAAGTAAGCAATAATTAGATATATTTTATCTTTAAGATTATCTCTTATAATGGGGAAATACAAAATGATTATTACTCCACATCAGAAACTGTGGAGTGTTGATTTCCGTGAAATCTGGCGATACCGGGATTTGATAGAACTTTTTGTTAAGCGCAACATCGTTGTGCAATACAAGCAGACCATCCTTGGTCCGCTGTGGTATCTTGTTCAGCCCATCTTGACTGTCATTATGAACATGGTGGTCTTTGGAAGCATTGCCAAGATGAGTACAGACGGTGTCCCTCAGGCTCTGTTCTATATGGCAGGCAATGTCTGTTGGTTCTACTTTTCAGACTGTCTGAACCAGACATCGTCCACATTCACAGCCAATCAAGCCATGTTTGGCAAGGTCTATTTCCCCCGTTTGGTAGTTCCTATTGCTACCGTACTGAGTAATCTTTTGCGCTTTGGCATTCAGTTGGGGCTGTTTGTTGCTTTCTACCTTTGGTTCTTTTTCTGTGGAAGCGATATCTGCCCCAACTGGACCATCATTCTCATACCGCTATTCATCGTGATGTTAGCAGGTTTAGGTTTGGGGTTCGGTATTCTCGTTTCGTCGATGACTACTAAATATCGTGACCTCACCATCCTCTTTACTTTCATTGTTCAATTATGGATGTATGGTACACCAATCGTCTATCCTATCTCCATGGTTACTAACGATGCACTACGATTGCTTATCATGGCCAACCCTATGACATCCGTCATTGAGGCATTTAAATATGCTACCCTCGGTCAGGGCTACTTCTCATGGTTGGCACTCGGCTATAGTTTCACTTTCATGACTATTCTTCTTGTCCTTGGCATCGTTGTCTTCAACAAAGTGCAACGTTCGTTTATGGATACGGTTTAACTATTCAAAAATGCAAATAATGAATAAGAATATTGCTATAGAATTTGAAAATATAGGGAAGCAGTACCGTCTTGGTCTGGTATCTACTGGTACTATCAGTCACGATTTGAACCGTTGGTGGACCATGAATGTGCTTCGTAAGGAAGATCCCTATCTGAGAATCGGCGAGACCAATGACCGTTCCCATAAGGGCGAGAGCGAATATGTCTGGGCATTAAAAGATATCAACTTCAAAATTGAAGAAGGTGATGTCGTCGGCATCATCGGTAAGAATGGTGCCGGAAAATCTACGCTGCTCAAGCTTCTCAGTCGCGTCACTGCCCCCACTACAGGCAAGATTATTGCCAATGGCCGTATCGCCTCGTTGTTGGAGGTCGGTACCGGTTTCCACCCTGAGATGACTGGTAGGGAGAATATCTATATGAACGGCGCCATTATGGGCATGACCAAGCAGGAGATATCCCGTAAGCTCGACGAGATTGTTGACTTCTCTGGTTGTGAACGCTATATCGATACCCCTGTCAAGCGTTATTCTTCTGGTATGACCGTCCGTTTGGGTTTCGCCATCGCCGCCCACTTGGAACCCGAAATCCTCGTTGTTGACGAGGTCCTCGCCGTCGGTGATGCCGAGTTCCAAAAGAAAGCCATTGGCAAGATGAAAGATGTTAGTCAAGGTGGAGGCCGCACGGTACTTTTCGTAAGTCATAATATGGCTGCGGTGAAAAGCCTTTGTAAAAATGGAATACTGCTGGAAAATGGCATGATTAAAGAATCTGGCGATGTGGATACTGTTGTAGGCCATTACCTAAAAGGAGACAGCGCAATTGAAAACCACAAAGTATGGGAAACACCTACCGTGAAGTTCGATGGTTTTGAACTGTTGGAAATTGGCGTTCGGAAAAAAGGAGGAGAATTTGATGAAATGATGAGAATGGATAATGAGATAGAGTTGTTTGTCAAATATCGAATAACAAAGAATTTTGAAAAGATTTATCCAGCATACTATCTAAAAAATGAGCAAGGTCAAGTCCTTTTTGTTACAAGTGGAGTAAATATATGTTATCCACCCTATAATCATGACGAGGGAATCTATGAACAAACATGTGCATTTCCTGCGAACTTCTTTAATTGGGGTTCATTTTATATAGACTTTCTGGTATCAAATGGAAGTCAAACTTTTCTGAAAGAAAATGATATCATTTCTTTTTCTATTTCAAACAAAGTTTTAGCATTGGGCGAATGGATGGGGAGACAACCAGGAGATTTGTATCCCAAAATCTTTAAATACACAGAACGCAAAACGAAATGATTCAGATTCAACAAAAAGTTGATTGTTGTGGATGTAATGCCTGTGGGGATATTTGTCCAAAGGGAGCCATTTCTTTTGTGACAGATATTGAAGGCTTTTGGTATCCAGAAATAGACGACCATCTATGCATATCGTGTAGATTGTGTGAGAAGGCATGCCCAATTATTAATATTGATGATCTTAATCATAACGATTATGATGCCCCTTCACATACATTTGCCGCCATAAATAAGGACATGAGTGTTCGATGGGATAGTACATCAGGAGGTGCATTTTCTGCTTTAGCTGAAATAATGTATTCTCAAGGTGGATATGTTTCAGGCGCTCTTTATAATGAAGACTTCACTGTTAGAAACTATATAAGCAACGACAAAAATGATCTCCCTAAGCTGCGGAGTTCAAAATACCTTCAAAGCAGAGCAGAAGGACTATACAAAGCAATACAAAGTCTGCTGAAAAGAGGGGAAAAAGTTCTTGCCTGCGGTACGCCTTGCCAAATGGCGGCATTAAGAGCTTTCCTCAGGAGAGATTATGATAATCTTGTAATTGTTGATTTTATCTGTCGTGGCGTTAATTCCCCGAAGGTTTATCGTGCCTATCTTGATTCCCTTGAAAAGAAGTATAATAGTAAGGTTGTATATGTAAAAGCCAAGAATAAAGAATTGGGGTGGCGTAATCTTACTCGGAAAGTCACTTTTGCTAATGGACAATCGTATTACGGGGTCTTTATGGATGACGATTTCCGAAGAGGGTATCATACCAATGTATTTTGTCGCCCTTCATGTTATCAATGCAGATTCAAGGGATTCCCGCGTATATCAGATATTACAATTGCAGATTTTTGGGGGGTTGAGAAGATCGATAAAAACCTAGACAACAACGTAGGTGCCTCTATGATTCTACTAAACTCAAAAAAAGGTGAATCTTATTTTGAAAAAGTAAAAATGTTGTTGGAATATACAGAGGCACCTCTTAACTCAACATTTGCAGGAAATCCTGCATTGTTCAAATCTATTCCAGCTCCCAAGATTGACAGAAATGCCTTCTTTGGAGACTTAGATACCCTAAAATTCGATGCTGTTGTTGAGAAATATTTCCCTCTGAGTATTCCAAGCGGCCATTCTAAACCTAAAAGTTTCAAATTACTTCAAAGAGCGAAACACCTTTATTGGCTATGTCGCAATTTAAAAATGAAATTTGGATGGGACATTAAATCTTATAAGAATTTCTACAGGATTAATTTCCGTCAGAATACTATAGGAAATTGGAAGGTTGGGAATGCCATTTATCCTCTTAATGGAGCAGTATTTGATATTCATCCATCTGCTAAAATAATAATAAAGACAGGATTACTATATGGAAATTCCCCTGTTAAAGGAATGAGAATGCCAACGTGCCTACGTATGGAAGAAGGTACTTCTTTAGTAGTACATGATGGTCCTATAACAAGATATGGAAACGGTCCATATAATTTGCGTTATGGTGCTTATATTGAAGTTGTCAATGGTGGCAAATTGACAATAGGCCAAGGTGCTGCAAATGTTGGGCTTACCATTATGTGTGCAAAAGAGGTTACAATTGGAAATGGTGTGCGTATTGGCCGTAATGTATCAATTCGGGATTGGAATGGTTCTCACGTAATAATTACTAATACCTATAAGAATCATGCACCTGTGCATATAGAGAATCATGTATGGTTATGTACTGGTTGTTCAATCATGCCTGGTGTAACGATCGGTGAAGGTTCGGTCGTCGCTGCTAATTCGACAGTAACACGAGATGTTCCACCACATTCGTTAGTGGGAGGAAGCCCTGCAAAAATAATAAGAACAGATGTTGAATGGTATTGAATTTTATGATTGAATACATTGTTCTTAATAATGGGGTAAAGATGCCACCAATTGTAGAAGCTACAAATTGGATGGACTATCCACAAATGAAGAAGCTGGTCTCGACTGGTATAAAGCAAGGATTTCGAGCGTTTGATACAGCACGTGACTATGGTAATGAACATATTGTAGGTCAGGTCTTAAGAGAATGTATTATAGAATCTGGATTGAAACGTGAAGACATTTTTATTACTACAAAAATTGGCAATAGCCAGCAAAGACAAGGAAACATAGAGGAACAAATAGACATTTCTCTCAGAAATCTTCAAACTGATTATGTTGATTTGTGGTTAATGCATTGGCCATATCCTAACTATTATGTCGATACATGGCATAAAATGGAACGAGTCTATAAGTCCGGCAAGGTTAGGGCCATTGGTATGGCAAATTATCGGATCAGACATTTCGAATATCTTTTCAGAGAAGGGGTAGAAATAATACCTCATTGTGTTCAATTTGAACTACACCCCATGCGAACAGCCAATGAAATAGTTGCTTATTGTAAAGAAAGAAATATCGCTATTCAAGCTTATTCGCCATTGTGCAGGATGATTGATGCCATAAAAAATTCAGAAGTTTTGAAGAGTATTTCTGAAAGACATCATAAAAGTATAGCGCAAATTATTCTTCGTTGGCATATTCAAAACAATACAGTCCCAGTATTTAAATCATTAAAACCATCTCGTCTAAAGGAAAATTATGACATCTTTGATTTTGTACTCTCAGATGATGAGATGATACTAGTGTCTTCTCTTGATGAGGATTACAAATATCATTTAGAATCGGCAAGTTGTCCTGGTTATTAAGGTAAATATGTTAAATCGAATTAAGACAATAATAAAGAGAGAGATTAACTCTCAATTATACAAGACAGAATGGTATAAATCATTTTTCTTGGATATTAATCATGAGATTTATCCTGATAATACATGGTACCGCAATCATGATGAACGAAATTATGATGTGGTAAATCTTGGAAGTAGTGGAGGAAAGTGGGCATTTGATTATTCTGATATGGGTATAAAGGCAATGAACTGGGCACAACAGCCTCAGACGCTTGTCGAAGATTATAATCTTCTACGCTGTTTCCATTCAATTCTTCGCAAAGGTGGCTATGTAATAATCACTATAATGCCTTTTACTGGTATCAATAAGAAAACAGGCTTATTTGATGCCATGAAGTATCTGAAAATAGATACCCAAGGAGAGCCTATAGAGCCAAACATGTATTGGGAAGCTCTGAAGTATGCCAACAATCCTTTGCTTTTTGGCAAAAAGAAGGCGATCAAGGCCATTATCCAATACTTACGAGGTCGTGAGACCAAAATTGATAAAATTGGGAATGCTTGCCTTGATTATAATCCTATGACAGAGGAGCAATTGAAACAGGATGCAAATCTGTGGATGGAAGGATGGAGACACCAATTCTCTATTAGTGATTTTGAAGCACCGCTGACTCCTCAAAATCAATTAGGGCGTAAATACAGAATCAGAATTATGCGGGAGTTGATTGACTTCTGCCTAATCAGAGGATATAAACCGATATATGTCATCCCACCCGTTACAAAATTTTTGGCAGATAAGTTTACACCTCGTTTTCGTGAAATTTATATATATGATTATTTAAGGGATATTGAACGTAATATTCTTCTCCTTGATTATTCTGGTGAAAAGGATTTCATGGCTCCTGAATTGTATTTTAACTCATTCTTTCTAAATGTCAAAGGAAGGAAATGCTTTACAAACCGTGTACTTAAAGATATTGGACTTATCGAGTAATATGCCATTCTCCCGATTGCATCGTTGCTGGGAACTCTTGTCGTGCTATATACGAGAAAAAGAAGGACTATGACGAATGCATCTATTTTGTGAAACATACCGACCTAACGGGGCAAGCCTTTATTGATTTGTTTTCAAAATTTCAAGAAGAAATAAACGTTGATGCAACAAAAAATGCTACACAAATAGTTGAAGAAGCATTTAGGTCAGGAAGAATGGTAGGTAGTTTGTCATCAAATAAGGATAAAATACAAACGATTTTAGATGAACAATTAAAAAAATCTTTTCAACGAATAGGAAAACAATACGGGATAGGATTATCTAATGCTCTACAGGCATTTAAATTCGAAGCAGTACTCAACAAACAACAATATTGATGTAATTATGCGCATAGCACTTCTCACACATCCTTTACGTTATAACTACGGAGCCATTCTTCAGAACTTTGCTTTGCAAACGGTGTTACGAAGGATGGGCCACGAAGTGGTAACTTTAGACCCTAAACGTTACGAATACAGCTGGTGGCAACACGTTCGTTTTATCATACAACATGCAATAGGGAAATACCTGCTTGGCCATCGTCACACCCAAATACTTGAGCAGTGGAATCGTGACAGGGAAACACGTCTGATGGGCAGGAACACCTTTGCCTTCATTGACCGATATATACAAAGAAAAGATATTAATGATCTTGTTTCTGAGATAAAGCGAGAGGATTATGATGCATTTGTTGTGGGTAGTGATCAGGTATGGCGTTCAGAGTGTTTCTCTCAGATATCAAACATGTTTCTTGACTTTACAGAAGGATGGAATGTTAAGCGCATCGCCTATGCTGCATCTTTTGGCATCGACTCTTGGAATGCATCAAAAGAAACTACTGCCTATTGCAAGATGTTGATTCGTCAGTTTGATCTTGTTTCTGTACGTGAAGACTCTGGAGTATCTATTTGTAATGACACGTTCGGAACCAAAGCTATACACGTGCTTGATCCGAGCTTGCTATTGATGAAAGAAGATTATTGTTCTATCCTGGAATTAGACAAGGTTGCTAAAAGTAAAGGCAATTTGCTGGTATATATCTTAGACTATACTGATGATAAGATTGAATTAATAAAGCGCATTTCCGAACGGTATCGGTTAGTTCCATTTAGAGTGAACTCTGATGTGGAGAATTATCAAGAAAAAGAATTAGACAAAAAGATTCAGCCTCCCGTTGAGCAATGGTTAAGAGGGTTCTATGATGCTGATTATGTGATTACCGATTCTTTTCATGCTTGTGCTTTTTCTGTCATCTTCGACAAACCATTTGTCGTTTATGTTAATGAATTCCGTGGGGCTACACGCTATCGGTCTCTGTGGAATCTATTAGCTTTGGACAAAGGAATGATTTCCAAAACTGATGATTTCAATGGTTTTTGTTCGTTGTCAGAGTATTCAAAGTCAAGACTGATGTCATTGCGTACAGAAGCCCTTCGTCTATTACAACAAACACTTGAAAAATGACGAGCCAACCCATAATAAGTATTATCATCCCAGTTTATAAAGCTGCTTCTACTATTGAGAGATGTACGCGTTCTCTTTTTAGCCAGACTATGACGGAAGGTGTTGAGTTCTTGTTCATCAATGACTGCACACCAGATGATTCAATGAAAGTTCTACAAGCAGTTTGGGACGATTATCCACACCTAAGAGAAAAGGTACGCATCATTGCAAATTCTCAGAATCTTGGGGTGTCCGAAACCCGCAAGAGAGGAATAAGGGAGGCAAAAGGCGAATATATTGCCTGGGTTGATAGTGATGACTGGATAGAGGCTGACATGATAGAAAAGATGTGGGAAGCAACCCAAAACGGCATCATTGATATTGTTGTTCAGAATGCTTTTGTCGATAGTTACGAGAAAGGGAAGCTCACAGGGACTCGGGAATGGAAGCTGTATCCATGTGCATCGCCTAAACAAGCCCTACAAAATTACCATACAGACAAATATGTGCCCTGGGGCTTGTGGTTTCAAATGAGCAGGCGAAGTTTGATACAAGAGGCATCAAAAAGGGTGTATAATGTGAATATCACTGAGGATGCTATGATGTTAATATACCTTTTCGCAAATGCTAAGAGTTGTGTGTGGTTGGAACAGGCATATTACCACTATATAAGCATAGAGGGGAGTTCTTCCTTGACAAGCAGAGAATATAGGACAAAAGAGGAATGGAACCTACAGATGAAGAATGTCAATTCAGTAACAAAATATTTGCTGGAAAAGGATAGGGAGAGTTATACAATTACGGCTAATTATATTAAATGGTTTTGGAAAAATAAATTTCAACTGACATTTGATAATAGTTGGCAATTCTGGAAAACCTACAAAGAATGTTATAAGGACGCTGTTCAATTTGACAGAACAGGAATAGAGACTGTCATTCATAAGGTAAAGGTTTGGTTGAAATATAATGTCTATCCTATATATTGGTTTAAGGAGGGACGGTTTATATTTGCAAAGAAATGAGAATATTGAAAAAAATAAAACAATGGCTACGTGAGAAAATTTATCATGCGGTAGAAAACGTACAGCATAAAAGAGTTGAGCATATGATCTTAGCTATGAAGAAGATTGGTGAGAATCCTTTTATTGCAGTCGATGTTTTCTTTCATGGCATGGAATATATGGAGATCGGTGATAATTTTCGTTGTGGAAAAAATGCATGGGTGGAAGCTTTGGATGAATATGGGGCTCAAACATTTCTGCCTCGTCTTGTAATAGGTAATAATTTCAGTATGCAGTATAACTGCCATATTGGGTGTATAGAAAGCATAGAGGTAGGCGATAACGTGCTGCTTGGAAGTAAGGTGTATATCACAGATCATTTTCATGGTAATATTACGAAGGAAGATATTGGCGTTCCTCCTGTTAAGCGTCCTTTGTCCAGCAAACCTGTGAAGATAGGCAATAATGTATGGATTGGTGATAATGTCACTATTCTACCTGGTGTTACTCTTGGAGATAACGTCATCGTTGGGGCTAATGCCGTAGTCACCAAATCTTTTGCTGATAAAGCTGTCATTGCTGGCTGTCCTGCCAAGCAGATTAAAAGGTTAGGGGAGGAAGAGGAAATGAGATAGTTTCATTTTTTTTGCCAGCATTCAAGGGAAAGTCCCTTGATGAGACGCAGAGGAGTTTCAATATGACAATGGGCAAAAAGTGGATATCGTTCATATTGTGAGAAAAATAAATGTCTAAAAGAATAGAGTATATAGATATTGCAAAGGCGATAGCGATAATATGTGTCGTTATGGGACATGTGCTGCTATATGGGCTGTATGGTAATGACGATGTAATGAAGTGTTCGGCTTTAATGCGATTCATATACTCTTTTCATATGCCATTATTTATCTTTTTATCTGGCATGGTATTTACCCCCACCCTATTAACATTTGCTAATGTTGGGTTGTGGTTTCGACGATTAATAATTCCTGCATTAGCTATAGGAATACCTTATGCGTATATAACGGGAGATGATATTATGAGGTATTTTACCCACGCATATAAGCTCGGATATTGGTATCTCTATGTGTTATTTTCATTATACATAATATGTTCTTGCATAAGTTTTAAGAAAAAGAAAACAATTATATTTGGTTATCACTTGACTTTTGTTTTGTGGCTATTTATATTTCGTCATGTATATGTAATTTCAGATAATTTACGAGATATCTTTTGTATAGATATGATTTGTAATCTGTTTCCTTTTTTCTTGGTGGGCAATCTTTGTAAAAAGTTTAATTGGTATAATTGGTTGTTTAGTGGAGAGTCCTTGATTGTAAATGCAACTATATGGGTGCTATCTGGAAAAATTGAGTCAGGGTTATCATTGCTGAATGAGAGTTTTTGCACAGGCGATATGTACATTGTAACGCATATATTACAGATTATGGTAATGTTAATAGGGTGTTTAATGACATTTTCTCATGTAATTTGTGTAATATGTGTTGCAAAACAACTAACTAATAGTAAGATTCAAAATTTACTGATATATATAGGGCGGAACACTTTGTACATATACGTTTTTCATTATTTCTTTATTCGTATTTTGGAGAATAATGTAATGCGTGATTGGATGATTAGCAATTCAAATGTAGTTTGTGATTTTGTAATTTCAATATTTCCTACTATCATTGTTGTTGGTTTTTCTTTAATGGTTACGGAAATGGCGAAAAAAAATCAGTTTATTATGAAATATATTTTTAATAAATAAGATGAATAACGCAAAATATACATTCTTGCTTCCTGCTTACAAAGGATGTTTCCTTGATAAGATGCTTAGGAGCATAAAAGAACAAGAGTACTCTAATTTTAAATGCATAATTAGCGATGACTGCTCGCCAGAAGATCTGCGAATCATCTGCGAGCCGTACTTGAGTGACTCACGCTTCAGTTTCCGTAGGAATAGGGAGAACATGGGATTGAATCATCTTGTTGAGCATTGGCAGATGCTTGTCAATATGTGCAATACGGAGTTTTTTATTATGGCAGGTGATGATGACATATATGACAAGCACTTTCTTACAGAAATTGATATATTGACTGAAAAGTATCCTAATACAGATTTGTATAGAGGAAGGGTGGCTATAATAAATGAAGAGGATAGAGTATTACAAAAGGAACGTATATATGAGGAATATTGGAATCAGCACTATTTCTATCGTATCTATTTTAATCCTATGTTCATGTTTAGTGAAGCAAACTATGTGTATCGTACAGATGCTTTTCAAAAGAAAGGAGGTTATGTTGATTTCCCTCTTGCGTGGTTTACGGATGGAGCAACCCATTTGCAAATGGCAGAGCGTGGCGTAGCTAACACTCCTGATATTACTTTTTTGTCTCGTGTTTCAACAATAAATATTACAGGAGATGATTCAAGAGAATTGGCATCAAGAAAACTGGATGCGACATTCCTATTTATAGAGTGGATTAAGAAATTTCATGCCGAACTTGGCGAATATCCTGAAGAATGCTATTTGATGCGTTATGCGCTTTATGATTGCCAGTATGAGATAAAGGTGAATATAATGAAGTATCTGCCTAAATGTGGTTTACGCAAGTTCATTCATTATATGAATATTGCGCACAGGGAATTGGGTATGTCGCGTTTGAATATGATATATGATTGGATAAGATTACATAAATAACAAACTAATGAAAGAAAGAGACTTACAATTTGATATAGTAAGAGTCATTGCCACACTATGGATCGTGGCAGGGTGGCATGTGATTGATTTTTGGAACCTTACCCCTGAACAAAAACAAGATTTGGATTTCATCACGGTTAGTTCTCTTGCTACGTTCATGTTTATGAGTGGATATTTCCTCTCAAAATACACCTTCACCAGTAGAGATGAGATAAAAAGATTCTATAGGAAGCGTTTAATTCGTTTTTACCCTTTGTTTGTGTTAGCTGCAGTTGCTATGTTTTTGTTAGGAGCCAATCCTGGTAAGTTACAATTAGTATTGACTTTGACTGGATTGTCAACATATTTAGGTAAACAGCCTTGGACGTTGTGGTTTATTTCAATGTTGTTTAGTTTTTACATGCTGACACCATTACTCTCTTGTATGTTTAGAAGAATTGAAATAAACGTGCCATTAAAGATTCTGCTAGTGTTCGTGGCAACCGCATTGATTGTGTGGTTATTTTCTCTTACTCCGCTTGATTTTGATAGAAAATTTGCGTATGCATTTCCTGCTTATTGCTCAGGTCTTATTCTTGGAACAGAGACAATAGTTAAGAAAATAACCAGTAATTTTTATGTTCTATTATTTTCAGGAATAGTATTAGCTTTACTACAGGTGTATGACATACATGATATTCAATATTATCATATAGATACATTCTTTGGTGTTATTGTGTTATTATGTATGTCATATTGGATGAGTTTTTTACCAATTCGCAGAGTAATAACAGTATTAAGTTATTCTTCCATGTGCCTATATCTATTTCATAATTCATTATATATTGTAATGCTTGACTATAATCCTTTTGGAAGAGTAACGCCATACTTTATATATTTGTTTATGATACCAATATCTATTGTTACAAGTTATATAATACAGCTTTCATACGATTTCGTTGTAAATAGTATTGAAAACAAAAAACATTAATATAAGCAATAAACAAAATGAATATAGCATTATGTACAGACGAGAATTTCTCCATACCAGCATTGGTATGTATTACCTCGATATTTGAGAATAATAGGGGAGAGAATTGTCATATATACATATTGACTGACGGACTATCTGAGAAGACAAGGGCGAAGTTCTGCCAGTTGTCTCAGGTATATAAACAACCCATAGATGTTTTGTACATAGATAAACATCATTTTGAAGGACTAACGGTAAGTGAACGCTATCCAATATCGATGTATTACCGTTTCCTCTTGCCAAAGATGTTACCTAAAGAAGATAAAGTTTTATATCTTGATTGTGATATAATAGTTCGTCATACTTTAGTTAATATGTATAGTACAAATATGGCGGACAAGTCAATGGCGGTGGTAGTGGGAGAAAGTACGGATGATATAGTATGGGAGAACCGGCTAAGGTTAAGATTTAAATATTTTAATTCTGGTGTTTTACTTATGAATCTTGACTATTGGCGTAAATATGATGTTATGCGTAGTCTTATAGATTTTGTAAGAGAAAACCCTGATAAATGTTTTTTACCAGATCAAGATGCCTTAAACAAGGTATTGGAGGGTAAGGTTATATATCTTGATTACATATTTAATTTTCAAGAATGGTGGTTTATGGATATGACTTCATGGATGCACTATTCTAAATGGGATGAGATTAGAAAAAAAGGAAAAGATCCAACTATTGTACATTTTTGCGAAGCAGAAAAGCCTTGGTTTAAGGAATGTAAGAATCCTTTTCAAAACGAGTTCCTGTATTATGCATATATGCATGATTTTATCGGATTTCACCTAAAATCTCGTTATGGTTTTGAGTATAAATGTGCAGATATAGTGGATCGCATAGGTTTGAAATTTCGCTATTGGGCGGAAAAATGGAAAAAAAGATATATAAGTAGAAGTAGAAAAAAATATAAAAAATATAACTTATTGTAAGCATTAAGAGTTACCATATATTATCAGCCGCTATTTCAATAATATGTGGAAATGTAATGGGGGATTTATAGTAAAAAAGCGAAATTACAAATTCGTCTGACGAACTAAGAATAATATGTGTGGCATATACGGAGCAACATTAAGATATGAGCCAGCTACCATCAGGCGTAAGTTAAACCTGATGCGCTTTAGAGGTCCAGATTACATGGGGTATGAATCTATACCTACTCCTGATGGCAAGGAAATGACTTTAGGGCATGTGCGTTTGTCGATAATTGACTTGGATGCACGTTCTAATCAGCCATTTAAATATAATGACAACATTTTCATCGTATTTAATGGGGAGATATATAATTACAAAGAGCTAAAAAAGCAATACTTGACAGATGTCATATTTCGTACAGAGAGTGATACAGAAGTGATATGTGCCATGTATGAGAAATATGGTGAAAAGTCAGTGAAGTACCTTAATGGCATGTTCGCGTATGTAATATATGATAAGAATAAGAATATATTGTTTGGGGCTCGAGACCGACTTGGTAAAAAACCATTCTATTACTGGCATTCAGATAAAGGATTTGAATTTGCATCTCAGCCAAAGGTAATACAATATGACAATCAGTTGCATGTTGATGCTTTTGCCCGTCAATTGTATTTGCTTCAAGGCGTTATTCCTGATCCATATTGTGCTTTTCAGGAGTTAAGTAAATTAAGAGCTGGACAAAGTTTTATATATGCGGTTAATACAAATAAACTTGAAATCAAGCAATATTGGGATTTGTTTACTAATTCTTGCGGCTTTACTGCTCCACGAAGTTACGGGGAGGCTAAAGAACAGGTAAAGGAGTTACTATTTGACGCGGTACGAATCAGACTTGATGCAGATGTTCCTGTTGGTACTTTTTTGAGTGGTGGCATAGACTCTTCTCTCGTATGTGCCATAGTTGCTCATTACAATAAAAATCTATGCGCATATACCGCACACTTTGATAATAGTGAATTTGATGAAAGCAAATATGCTGTAGCTACTGCACAGCATCTGGGAATTCCAGTTAAGGTCTGTGATTGTAGTGGAGAGGAATTGGGTGAAGTTTTTGATGACTACATGGAATATTTTGATGAACCCTTTGCTGATGACTCCCTCATTCCTACATCTATAGTTGCTCAGAAAGCACGTGAGGATGTTACAGTGATACTTGGCGGTGATGGCGGTGATGAGATATTTTATGGTTACCCAAAGTATGAATGGGCTAATGCAAGGTTACATCAATATAAGAAGCCATATTGGCTAAGGAAGTTACTGACGCCTTATTTCAGATATAAGGGTGGTGAGACAGAAGTAGTTCATTCTACACAGCATGACTATGCTGAAGTTTACAGGAGTCTTGGTATGTTTTGTTACAGCATGGAAGGCACAGAAAAGTTTGACAGAATACGACTCGCTCAGCAACAACCTGATGTGGAATTCTTACAGAATAAAGAGCGTGGAGTGCTGGCATATAGCGATTATGATATGAAAACCTTTATGAATGCCATAAATATGAAGGTTGACAGGGCAACAATGAGATGTTCCCTTGAATTGAGAAGTCCCATTATGGATTATAGGGTTGCAGAGTATTCACGATTATTGCCGTATGAATATCAGAATGGTAAATACGGGTTAAAGAGTATTCTTAAGGATATATTATACGAAAGAGTCCCCAAGGAGTCATTAGACCGTCCCAAGAGAGGTTTTGTTCCTCCGACAAAAGATTGGTTTCGTGGAGTACGTAAAGAAGATTTCTTAAAAACAGTAACAAAGGAGCGGCTCGAGGTCTTATTCCCTGAGATAGATACTGTAAAATATTTGACGGCGCGAGATAAGTTCTTATCAGGGAAAATAGAAAATTCGCGAATGTTTTTTTCGATATACACATATATAAAATGGTGTATAAAAAATAAAGTTATATAAACTTCAGTTATGATTTCAATAATTATTCCTGTATATAATGGTGCGAATGTTATCCATAGGGCCATAGATAATGTTATAAAGCAGACATATAGGGATTGGGAGTTGATTGTTGTAAATGATGGTAGTAATGATGCCACTGAGGAAAAACTATCAGAATATGCTGTTTGTGATAAGATTAGAATTATTACAAAAAACAATGGAGGGGTTAGCTCAGCTCGCAATATGGGAATCAATGCAGCACAGGGAGAGTATATTACATTCATGGATGCCGATGATATAATAGAAGAAACCTATTTGGAACAACTCTGTAAAGGTATAGGTTTTGATTTCATTATAACAGGTTTTTGTTATAATGAGACTCCACAAGTACCCTGTATTCGAATAAATCAAGTAAAAACAAAAGAAAAGATAGCAGAGAATATTTCAGATTATCTTCAAACAGATAATTTTTGTTTTCCATGGGCGAGAATGTTTAGATTGTCCATAATTAAAAAGAATAATATAAGGTTTGATGAAAAACTCCGTTTCGGGGAGGATCATGTATTCAATTGGACATATTTGTGTTATATAAATTCTATCTTAATAGATAGATCAACACTATATCATAAAATGTCAGAAGATAATAGTGGGGTAGGTTATTCAAATCTTACATTTGATGAAATAGATTACTTAGATAGCAGTTTGTTTAACCTAAAGTGCCAAATGGAGCAGTACTACAATACAATAATTACTCCTGCACTTACGAATCTTTTCCATATACCATTTATGAAGGATTGTATAACTTATAAGAAATTGTCATTCTATGTCGATTATTACAAGAGATATCATCCAGAAGCAACAGAAAAAGAGGCTTATGACCATATCGCGAAATATTTATTTCATCCAGCTATACATAAAATTAAGAAGGGAACATTAACATTAAAAGAACTGAATGATTTTATAGACACCCCACAGAAACTATTCTTTAATACTAAAATTAAGTCAAAAATAATAATTCCTTTATTAAAGATGCATTTATATAAGGTGGTGAAATTAATCATATCAAAGATATAATTATGAAGACTCAGATAGTATATGCTCTTATAGCGTCAGAACACGATACTTTTATTGAGGAGATATGGGTGTCTGTCTATTCTCTTCGTCTGTACGATAAGGATAGAGAGGTGAGAGTATGTTGTGATGCATCCACAGCGGAAAGAATAAAATTATTCCCTCGACTGATGGCTATGTTAACAGAGGTTATAATAATACCAACTCCTGACAGCTATGATGCAAAGCATCGTTCTCGTCATGTGAAGACATTGATAAGGGAATATGTCAAAGGTCCGTTCTTATACATTGACACCGATACTGTAATATGTGGTACATTAGAATATATAGATAACTTGAAGTATGACATTGCAGGTGTGCCAGAGGGTAATATCTCTTTTTCCAAAAATTTGTTTCGTGCAGGTATATTGTCAAGAATTAAGAATACATTCGGTATAGATGCCAGCAAACATCCTCATTGGATAAATGGGGGGGTGATATATGCAGCAGATAATGACTTTACGCATAAATTCTATCGCCATTGGCATAAAAACTGGGAGTGGTCTTCGCGGAATAAGGGCATGAGTCAGGATATGCCAGCCTTGTTGAAGGCAGAAATGGATATGAATTTTGTAATGGATGAATTACCAGGGTATTATAATGCCCAGCCATTTATGAGTATGCAGTATTATGGCGAGGCAAGAATTATCCATTATGTGCATACCTACTTTCCTAAAGACCAGGGTTTCTGTCCATTTTTAGATAAAAGTATCTATCAGGAAATTCATGAGGCTGGTGACATTACGCCTGAGATAGCAGAGACAATACAACATGCAAAATCAGCAATATCTGCGCCCTCAATAATAGTAGGGGAGAAGACTGTAAATTTTATGACATCGCAAGCAGCATCCATATTTGAAACTATATATATGGAAGGCGGTGCTGCTAGTTGGCTGATGCAGAAAGCTGCTGTCTGGTTGGAGTGGTTGCATAAATACACAAAGAACAGATGATTAGTGTAGTAATACCTCTGTATAATAAGGAGGCAATAATAAAGAAATCTCTGGAGAGTGTACTCACTCAAGACTATGGTGATTTTGAAGTCGTTGTAGTAAATGACGGTAGTACAGATAAGAGCGTAGAGATAGTTAAATCTATTCATGACCCTCGGATGACGCTTATAGAGCAGGAGAATGGAGGACCAAGTAAAGCTCGCAATACAGGGGTGAAGAATGCTAAGGGAGAGTGGATATTATTCCTTGATGCAGATGATGAATTGTTGCCTGGAGCATTAAAGATATATTCAGATGCGATAGAGAAATCGGAAAATGCTGATATGATTGTTGCGCCTTTCTATAACTACAACAGAAATGGATACACTTTGAAGTTTCCATATAGAGAGGGTATCATAGCAAATCCAATGAAAAAGAATATCTTTGGGGAACTTTTACCACGTACAGGTGCATTCATATATACAAAGTGTCTTGCACTTAGATATCCATTTAATGAAGAGATAAGACGTTTTGAGGATTTAGATGTATTGTTACGCTTGTATTCTACTGCAAATATCTATGCCATATCCCAACCATCAATGAAGGTAAATGTGATGTATGCATTTGCAAGCGACAAGCGTAAAGCAATATCAGAAGACTTCTTAGGGCATCTTGATTTTAAAGGGAAATCCTTTTGGGAGTATATGTCCTTATACAAATTCTATCTGGGAGAGAGGGAACGATATCCAGAGGAGGTTAAGAAGTTATATCCTAATTTGCATAGACGATATGACTTGCTGATACTATATAAACTATTACTTCTATTTCATAAATTTCATGTTGTTTAAGTCATTCATAAAACATTGTACTTTGTATCTGTATCATAAGGTGAAAAATCGTCACCTTGTGAGGTTCTCTTTTTCTTCACATCTGTCACATCGATGTGTGTTTGAAGGTATGAATGCCATTGGAGAGCATACAGACTTTTATGGTAAGATGGGAATAGGGACGTATATTGGTTCCGATTGCCATGTTAGTGCAGATATAGGCAGATTTTCTTCATTGGGAAATAGGATCTCTCAGATTGTTGAGAGTCATCCTTATAAAGCACCTTTTGCCACAACATCTCCAATGTTTTTCTCAATAAAAAAACAAACAGGTTATACTTTTGCTAAAAGACAGATTGTAGAGGAATATAAGTTTTATGACAAAGAGCGTGAGATAGCTTTTCTGATAGGTAATGATTGTTGGATAGGCAATGATGTATGTTTTATAGGTGGAGTTCGTGTGAGTGATGGAGCTGTCGTTTTAAGCCGTGCTTTAGTAACGAAAGATGTTCCACCTTATGCTATTGTCGGTGGTATACCTGCAAAAGTGATAGGTTATCGTTATGATGAAGATACAATAGATTTACTATTGCAAAGTAATTGGTGGAATAAGTCTATTGATTGGCTAAAGGAGAACTGGGAATTATTTTTGGATATAGATAAGTTGAAAAAAAAAGCAGATGTTAAATAAAATCTTACTCAAGATTCGCAATCTTCATATGCTAATAAGGTATAGTAGCAGGAAATCCATGTATGGTGATTAGAAAACTTTAAGATAAAAGGATTTGGCTAAACGTATTCTATATATAGACCTATTAAAGACATTCGCTATTTACTTGGTGATATGGGGACATGCTATCATGCATTTTCAGCCTGATTATGCACAATCATATGTCTTTCGGATCATATACTCATTCCACATGCCGCTATTTATGATGTTATCTGGTTACTTCGCTTCCTCCTCAATGTCACTGGGAATCCGGGAATTCTTTCCTAAGAAATTCAGACAATTGCTACTACCTTGCATCTCCTGGGGCGTTTTGTGTTGGCTTGTCATTACGAGTGGATTGATAGAGGGAAGGTTTCATTTGGAAATGAAGGGACTTTTTACTGGATGGCTTGGAATAGTTGACAATTTCTGGTTTTTTAAAAGCTGTTTTATATGTTACACTTTATCCTGGTTCTGTTATCGATGCGGACGTTATAAAGTTGTAGCAATGCTAATTATTTGGGTACTTTGTACGATGCAAGGAAGATTCCATCTTAACTTGATGTTCCCCAGTTTCCTGCTTGGATTATATCTACGTAATAACCAGTGGTTACAAAACTGCCTTAAAAAATACCGCTATATGTTATATATCATCTTTATTATATTACTTGCCGTCAGTCTTTTGATGTCATTGAATGAGTATTATCTCTTCAAGTTAGCTCTTGGACTATCAGGTGCATTGGCCTGCTTCGTATTGTTTCAATCGACTATAAGTAAGTTACAGCCGACACCTACGCTTGAATGGCTGGCACGGCTGGGGCGGGCAACTTTGGGAGTATATGTCTTACAAGCTATTCTTTTAGAATATTTGTTGCCTCGTTACATGAATCTTACAAGTTTACCATATGCTATGATAATTTTGTTGATGCCATTCATGGCACTTATAACATTACTGGTTACTTATACAATAGCTCAACTCATTAGTCGCTTAGAATTGATGGGGTGGCTTTTGTTAGGACATGCTTACAAAAGATGAGAAAGATTGTAAAAGCTGTAGCTCCCTATCAGTTCAAAGGGGATATAGGGTTTAAAATGAAGTGTTATGAGGCATGGGTTCGTGCTGGAGGCCAAAGAGCAAAAGAACACTATCCACCTCGATGGGCACATTCTTTTGCCCATAAATTAGAATTACCTACTATATGGAGCAACAAAAAAGAAGCAAGATTGCGTTTCGTGCAACCAGTAACGCTACGTTTTGATACTTTTCCAGATTATACTCATTTCGAAATAATCCCATTTATGTGGGATACATGGGAACCCTATCATGATAGAATTGCAGATTTTTTTATAAAGTATCAGGTTAAAACAGCCATTTTTTGTGCTTCACAAACAGCTGAAGTGATGAGAAAAAGGTTCCCTGAGATGAATATTCTGACAATTACAGAAGGGCTAGATACTTCGTTATATTATGAAGGGAAACCACTATCTGAAAGAACAATTGATTTGTTGGAATTTGGAAGGCAAAACAAGAAAATCTTTCATGTTAATTTACCTTCTCAATATTATCATTTGTGTAGTCAAAGAGGCAAGAAATTATTTTCATCAGATGAAGAATTTCGCCAAAAATTGTGTGACACTAAAATTACAGTGGCATTTCCTAAATATGACACATGTCCAGAAGAGACGGGTTTTGTCGAGACACTTACTCAAAGATACTGGGAGAATATGCTTTCCAGAGTCATTATGATTGGCAGAGCTCCTCAAGAATTATTGAGGTTGATTGGATATAATCCGGTTATTGAACTAGATAAAGGACGAGAAACCGAGCAAATAATTGACATCTTATCTCACCTTGAAGATTATCAGCACTTTGTTGACAAAAACAGAAGTATAGCATTAAAGCAAGGTGACTGGGGGAAACGTATGCATGAGATATTTGAATGGCTAAAACATATAGGATATGTTATTTGACTTTTTAAAGAGATGAACGCAATTGTATTTGGTCATAATGGGGTAAATGCAACAGGACTTGTTCGGAGTCTTGGTAGGAAAGGTCACCATGTATATGTCATATTACATAGCGACTTAGTAAATTTTACCGCGACATCAAAGTATGTTAAAAGAGTATGGTTTGTTGAATCAGAATCAGAATGGTTAGAAACGATCAAATCTGCGTGTAAAGAAATTGGAGGCTTAATTGCATTCTTTTCTGCAGGTGACGATGAGGCGAAATTTATAAACTTGCATCAAGAAGAATTAGAAGGTTTGTGTGTTGTAGAGGGCGTATTGGATAAGGAAATAAAACATTTGTATTTCCAGAAGAATTATATTTATAAGCTTGCTAAAGAAGCCGGTCTTCAATTGATAAACACTTATGTTTTGAATAATAGCCAAGAACCTTTGCCTAACACTATAGACTATCCTGTTATGGTAAAAGCATTAGATAGTACTATGGGTGGTAAAGAGGTAATGAATGTTTGTGGAACTAGAGATGAATTAACTGCTCATATTAATGATGTGGAAGTAGATTTTTTCCCTATCCAACTACAGCCATTTATTAAAAAAGAGAAAGAGATAATGTTACAAGGTTGCTCACTGAGGCATGGACAACAAGTTCTTATTCCTGTATGTTTCATTAAAACACGATTCTGTGGATGCGGAGATGGATATGGTTCCTATGGCTATAGTACAGACTCTTCAAAAGACAAAAACCTATTATCGATTTCCCAGAAAATATCTAATATAATAAGTAAAATAGGATATCAAGGCTTGTTTAGTGCGGAATTCCTATATGCTCACGGACAATATCTCTTTCTGGAAATTAATTTCAGAAATGATGGGACTTCAATAGTATCAACTGAGTCCGGTTTCAATCTTCCAGATATTTATTGTAAGTCAGTTGAGTCCTCATTTTCTTATGAAATTGGAGATAATACGTTTCACAAAATATACTATATGTGTGAAGATGACTTTAAGCACGTCTTTCATGGTGATATTAGTATGTTGGAATGGATAAAAGATGCATTGAGAAGAAATTGTTATTGGTACATGACTGACCGAGATGATTGGAAACCACTTCTTTCCTATGTCTACTTCCGTATAAAGCGAAAAGTATACAATATAATAAAGAGATGATAAAAGAATTATATAATAAATTAACAGATAGAAGGTGGACAGTAGGCTTTCTGCGTAATTCAATTGAAGAAGTTATTAATGGCACACAATTGAAAGTGGATTGGATGCGTCATTCGTATAAAGATAGGTGGTTTGCTGATCCATTCATTCTTGATGTGGACGAAAATTATATTTATGTCCTTGCTGAAGAATACTATATGCCTATCAAACGTGCTTATATTGCAAAACTCACTATAGATAGAAGTAGTAAGGAACTAATCTTTACCAAACCTGTCTTAGAGTTGAACACTCATCTGTCTTACCCTGCTATTATTCGGCAAGGAGATGATGTATATGTATATCCAGAAAGCGGCCAATCAGGTAAACTGATCCTATATAAATATGATAAAGCTTCAGACACACTATGTGAATATAAGGAATTACTCCACGAAGATGTGGGGGATGCAACAATTACCAACATGTTTGGCGAAAACCTTCTGTTCTGCACAAAACCACCTTTGTATAATGATGAATTATTGCACATATATCGCATGATAGATGGTGGATATGTAGATTCTGGCCAAGTTGAGTTCAGAGATAAAGTTGCAAGAATGGCTGGTGATTTTTTTACTCTTAATGGTAAGATTTACCGTCCTGCACAGGATTGCAATAAATCCTATGGCAATGGTTTGGTGATTCAAGAGGTGAAGTGTCATGAAGGTAAATGGATTTTTAAGGATATTCATCGTTATTACTCTCCTAATCCAAATTATCCATTAGGTATCCATACGTTGAATCAATATAAGGGTATTATCGTAGTTGATTCTGTTGGCTATTGGCATCCAAAGATTGCTAATGTACTGGTTGCATTAAAGACTATAATCAAATGAGAATTGCGCATGTGGTTTGGGGTATGAAAACGGGCGGCGTGGAAACGATGCTCGTAAACATCATTAATGAACAGGTGAAGACAGAAGATGTGCGGCTATTCATCATTAATGATTTCATTGATAATTTCATTGTAGAGAAAATATCGCACCAATGCAAGATTTTTCGTTTGAACAGGACACCTGGTGATAAGAACCCGCTGAAAATATTGAAACTGAACTATTGGATTTGTAAATATAAGCCAGATATCATACATGTACATTCATACCGTGTGTCAAAATTGATATTTGGGAAATGGAATATTGTGAGAACCATACATGGTATGCAGAATATTGCGGATGAGTATCCAAGGATGAAAGCCTTGTATTCGATATCAAATGTTGTTCAAGATTTTACGAAAGACCAAGGGTTCCAGAGTACGGTCATTATGAATGGTATAAATACTTCAGCAATGAGGTTGAAAGACTACCAAAGGACTCTGTCTGGAACTTATGAAATAGTTCAAGTTAGCCGCTTGTATGTTAAAGATAAAGGACAGGACATCCTCCTGAGAGCATTAGGGAAGATGGCTAAAAAAGGCGTACGTAATTTCCGAATGCATTTTATCGGATCCGGTCCTTCAGAAGAAGAGCTTAGAAAACTTGCTAATGAACTTGGTATTTCAGAACAAGTGATTTTTGAAGGACTGAAATCACAAGAATACATATATCAACATCTTTGTAATTATGATCTGTTTGTTCAGCCTTCTCGTTGTGAGGGCTTTGGTTTGACTGTGGCCGAGGCTATGACTGCAAAACTACCGGTTCTTGTCAGTGACATCGAAGGCCCCATGGAAGTAATTGGCTATGGAAAATATGGTATGTCATTCAAAACGGAAGATGTTGATGATCTTGCAGAAAAGTTGTCAATCATTCTGAAGGGTGGTTATGACTATTCTCTCATAGAAAAGGCATACAAGCATGTATGTGAAGAGTTTGATGTTGCTACGACTACAAAAAAGTATTTAGAAGAATATAAAAAAGTTTTATGATGAAAAATTTACTTATTCTTTTTTTATCTTTCTTTCCTGTTATTTTATCTGCACAGGATGAAAGCAAACGGGAGTCAAATTTCCATCTCGGGATAGACCTCCAGACAAAGTACATCTGGCGTGGTATGGAGATGATGGCTATTGATGCAGCACCAGTATTATTCCCACAGTTGAATTACCAGCATAGCGGAATCTATGCTTACGTAATGGGGGGGTATGCCATCAATGGCAAGTATAGTGAAGTGGACTTGGGAGTGAGTTATACCTATAAATGGCTGACAGTAGGTGTCAACAACTATTATTACCCAACGACAACAACGCCTGAGGATCAGTATTTCAACTTCAAGAGTCATGAAACGGGACACTGGTGGGAAGGAGTTGTGACGATAGCACCCGAGAACATTCCCATATATCTAACTGTCAGCAACTTTTTTGCCGGTGCAGACAAGGATTTGGAAGGCAGGCAGGCATACTCAACCTATGCGGAGCTTGGCGGTCACTATGATTTCATGAATGATCATAGACTGGCCTTGGCTGTAGGTGCTGCTTTCAATAAGAGTTGCTATAATGGCTATGAACATGACTTTAGCATCTGCAATGTTGAGTTGAAATACACCTACAATGTGGCGATGAAGAATTTTACGCTCCCCTTGAGTGTAGCCTATATCATCAATCCCGTCTACGAGAAGTCACACGTGAATCTGACAGCTTCTTTTGCATTCTAAAATAATATTATGAACGCCATCATCATGGCTGCGGGCATGGCAACCCGCTTTGCTCCTCTTTCTTATGATACACCTAAAGGCCTTCTTGAGGTTAAAGGTGAAATTCTTATCGAACGGCAGATATGTCAATTAAAGGAAGCTGGGATTTCTGATATTATTGTAGTAGTAGGCTACTTAGCTGAAAAGTTTATGTATCTGAAAGACAAGTTTGGTGTGAGGATAGTCATGAATGAAGACTATAGCCGCTATAACAATACTTCTTCAGTCATTCGCGTTATTGAAGACCTAGAAGATACTTATCTCTGTTCTTCAGATAATTATTTTCCTCATAATGTATTCTTAGGGCAACCGAAGGATAGTTATTATTCTGCACTCTATGCAGAGGGGAAGACTGGAGAATATTGTCTGACTACAGATAATGAAGAGAATATTATCGGTGTTACGGTTGGTGGAAGTGATGCTTGGTATATGGTAGGGCATGTGTTCTTTAACAAGGATTTTTCGGAAAAGTTCCGTGAAATCATGAAGATGGAATATGTCAATGATGAGACGCGTCAAGGTTATTGGGAGGATGTTTATATTCGTCATATAGACGATTTGCCTTCAATGAAGATTCGCCGATATCAGCCTCATGATATTGAGGAGTTCGACAACCTCGATGAACTTTGTATGTTTGATCCAAGCTGGAATGAATACCGCAGTCATCTTAAGCGCTCGTAAGGAGCGGGATAGCCAGATACCATATCCTTTATTGCCCTTTTCCGAGGATGTGACACTACTTGGTCGTAGTATTGATATCCTTCGTGAGATAGGTATATCGAGGATCTATGTTGTAGTAGGGTATCAGGCAGAGATGTTCAATGCATATCAGGCGAAAGATGTTCAACTCATTGTTAATCCCAACTATGAGTTTACATCATCCATGGCATCTTTGGCCATGGTTAAGGACTTGATAGACGATGATTTCTTACTGGTCGAAGGAGATACCTTTTATGAGAAAGAAGTACTGAAAAAACTATCAGAGATTCAAGAAGGCAATTGCTTTGTCATGACTGAAGAAAGTGGTAGTGGCGATGAATGCTTTGTTGAAACGAAGGCCGGTTTTATCACCAAGATTAGCAAAGATCGCCATCGAGTATGCAGATTTGAAGGCGAGCTGCTTGGCTTGTCTCGCATTTCTAGAATTACTTTCAAAATGATTGTTGATAAATGGGAATCGTCAGATAATTCGTTTCTCAACTATGAATACCTGATGATGGATGTGACTGATGTTCTTGACAGACCTGTACTTAAGTTCAGAAACCTGATATGGGGTGAGGTAGATAATATGAAGGACTTCAAACGTTTAAAGGAGGTCACTTATCGCATACTTCGACGTAAAGAGGATCCTTTTGATAAAGAAAATCTGCTGCAGCATCTTGTAGAAATATTCCCAGGCAAAAATGTCACTCAAGCTGAGATTATCCAAATAGGTGGAATGAGTAACAAGAACTTCAAGGTCAACTTTGAAGGAAAGAGTTATGTCTTACGAGTACCTGGCCCTGGAAGCGAAGGAATGGTGGAACGCAGCAATGAAGAATTCAATGCCCTTGAGGGATGCCGTATGGGTGTGAATCCAGAAATTAGGTACTTCAATGCCAAGACAGGAATCAAATTGGCAGATTTCGTAGATAATGCAGAGACACTAAATGCAGGTACCATCCAACGTCATGAAAATCTTCGCAAGATTGCAGAAATCTATCACCGAGTTCATGATTCTCACGTGCGACTTAAGAATGAATTCTGTGTTTTCCAAGAAATAGAAAAATACGACAAACTAATTAAGAAAGCAAATGCCGTAATGTATGAAGGATGGAAAGAGTTTAAGCCAGAGGTGATGGCATTAGAATCTCGCCTTAATCAACTTGGAGTAGAAATGTGCGCATGCCACAACGATGCAGTGCCAGAAAACTTTATTAAGGCAGAGGATGGTACTATATATCTGATAGATTGGGAGTATAGCGGTATGAACGACCCGATGGCGGATTTTGCGGCTTTTTTTCTTGAAAGCGAGTTTTCAGAAGAGTCTCAGGATTATTTCTTAAGGCAATACTATCAAGATAATATCCCTCCCCACACCAATGAACGTATTCTGTGTTATGAGATACTATGGGATACCCTTTGGGCGCAATGGACAGTTATCAAAGAAGCTAATGGCGATGATTATGGAACGTATGGAATAGACCGTTACAATAGAGCAAAAGAATTATTAAGTAGAATTGATCATTCAAAGTATAGACAATAATGGAATCAAGAGAAAGTTTAAAGGGACGTATTGATTGGTTAACCACGTTTATACCCTTTGTGGGGGTGGCGGCTCTTTGTGCCGTATTCATGGTTGCACCAGAGAGTTCAAAGACAGTATTGGAATTAATCCGTAAGTTTATAGGTGATGACTGTGGCATCTATTATGCCATTTTAGGAGTTGGCGTGTTCTGGTTAACCATATGGACGGCTTTCAGCAAAAAGTACGGAAATGTAAAATTGGGGGGGGGCAGAAAAACCACAATACAATAACTTTATTTGGGGGGCCATGATATTTACATCTGCATTGGCTGCTGATATCATGTTCTATTCATTAAGTGAATGGGCTATGTACGCCAGTGATCCTCATGTGCAGTCTATGGGTAAAATGCAAGATTGGGCACCTACGTTCCCATTGTTTCACTGGGGACCGATTGCATGGTGTTTTCACATGATGCTTGCTATTTGCTTCGGTTTTATGATCCATGTGCGCAAAAGAGAGCGTCAACGTTTTTCGGAAGCATGCAGGCCGATATTTAAGGAAAAGATGGATGGTAGTCTGGGACGTGTAATTGATGTCATTGCCATACTTGCCATGTTAGCTGGTATTGCTACAACATTCTCTTTGGCTACCCCCCTTCTGTCAGCAGCTATCTGTAAGGTGTTCGGTCTGTCAGATAGTGTACTTCTTACCATTTCTATACTCATACTTATCGCCTTTATCTATACTTTGGCAGTATGGTTTGGTATGAAAGGTATCTCAAAGATGGCTAAGTGGTGTATGTATTTCTTCTTTGCTTTCTTAGCATATGTATTCCTGTTAGGTGGTGAAGCGAGATATATCCTTGAAACAGGGTTCCAGTCCATCGGTAATATGATGCAGAATTTTATAGGTCTCTCTACCACATTAGATCCATTGCGTGAGACGTCATTCCCACAAAACTGGACACTTTTTTACTGGGCTTACTGGATGGCATGGACTATCGGCACGCCATTTTTTATTGGTATGATTAGTAAAGGACGTACTATAAAGAACACCATACTTGGTGGTTATGGATGGGCATTGGCCGGTACATTCACATCCTTCATTATCCTTGGCAACTATGGTCTGGCACAGCAGATGAAACATGGGCTTGATGTTGTTGGACTTATTGATGCGGGCGGTACTTACTACGATGCAATTCTCCAGATACTTGGAACCCTTCCGATGCCCAATGTCGCTCTCCTGCTTTTAGTCATAACAATGGTCATGTTTTACTCTACCTCATTCGACACTTTGACGCTCATCGCATCCATATATTCATATAAGCGTATGGAGGAAAATGAAGAGCCACATAAGGTTATTCGTGGACTTTGGGCTGTGATGTTTATTCTTTTCCCTATCGGACTGCTATTCTCGGAGAATTCCATGTATGGTCTCCAGTCAGTGTCCATCATTGCAGCTTTTCCCATGGGCATTATTATTTTGATGATGATTTGGGCGTTTTTCAAAGATGTAAATGTTTATCTGAAAGAAAAGTAGAATGAAAGAAATAACTTACGCTGAACTCCGTACGATACAGTTGGATGTTTTGCAATGTGTTCACGACTTCTGTCTAGCGCACAAAATCAATTATTCTTTGGCCTACGGCACCTTATTGGGAGCCGTCCGACATGGTGGTTATATTCCATGGGATGATGATATCGACATAGCGATGATGCGAGATGACTATGAAAGGTTTGCTAATGAATTCAACAAGGTTGATGGTCCTTATCATTTCTATGACTGTAGAAACGATAAGGATGTGCACATAGCTTTTGGAAAGGTAGCAGATACACGTACACTGATAGAAGAAGGAGCCAGCACTAAAAATCTAGGTGTAGCAATAGATGTTTTTCCGATAGATGATCTCTGTGATACATACGAGGATAGCCTCCAGTATTACAAATCCTATAGTTTTTCAAAGAATCTGCTTGTACTGAAATGTCGAAATGTTTCTGATGTACGTAGTTGGTGGAAAAAAACTGTCTTTGCGATAGTAAAGGTTCTAACTTGCTGGTATCCTTTGCACAAAATAGCATTGAAAATGACGGAACGGGCGATAGCTCATAGACACACATCCTCAAACTATGTGGGACTAATCGTTGATGGTTATGAAAATGAGATTATGGAGAGAAATATCTGGATGGAATTTGCTAATATCATGTTTGAGGGACGCATGTTTGTTGCTGTAAAGAATTATGATGCATACTTGAAGCATGAATATGGTGACTACATGCAGTTGCCGCCGGAGAAAGACCGTGTACCGAAGCATGATTTTTTCAAAATGTACTGGTTGTAATACGTATTTTTCTAAATGAACTCGATAGCGAAATTTTTTACTATATACTGGATTGTCTATTTCCCGACATGTATCGCATATAATGACTTGCCGGGATTTCAGAGTGTAGATGAGGTAATGACGGCCATTCTCATTGTTTATACGTTCATAAAGAAATGGCATCCGGACACAAACCCAGAACCATGGAAAGAATACTATACGTTTCTTTGGATATTAGGATTCTATGTGGTCTATTCTCTTATCAGACAAGTGAATGTGCCAGGAGCCGTGTGGATAGAGTTCGTGCAACAGATGAGACCATATTCCATCATCTACTGTACATGGATATTGAATCCGCAATTTACGGAGAAACAGAAAAAGTGGATGTTGTGGGCGATGGGGGTGACCCTGACATCGTGGATATACTATCATCCTGAAACCACACAGAGTGGTGTACAGGCGGAGTTCCCTGTATTGGGACAATTGGCTATCTGTACGGGTATGGCATACTATCTCTTCACAGAAGAAACCCCAAAAAACAAATACATTGCTTTGGCCATTGTGCTGACGGGAATGTTGGCTCCGAAATTCAAGTTTATGGGCGAGGTGGTATGCTTTATTGCATTGGTCTTCTTTATTAAAGATAGATTAAACTTTAAGTCTGGTAAGACTGTAGTTATTGTTACATTAATTATGATTGTTGTATTAATCGTAACATGGACGAAGTTTGATGCTTATTATGTTTCTGGGTGGAAAAACGAAGCATTGGCACGCCCCATGACCTACAAAACTTCGCTACAAGTACTTTGGGACTATCTGCCTTTTGGGCCGGGAATGGGAACATTTGCGTCTTGGGGTGCGGCTGAATATTATTCACCTCTATACTATACTTACCATTTGAATAATATTTGGGGGCTACAGCAAAACTTCAATGTTTTTATTGCTGATGCGTTCTATCCCACATTGTCACAGTATGGTATCGTGGGAGTAATCTTGTTTTTTATTTTCTGGAAACGGAGGCTGATGGCCTTCAGCCAGATAGAAGATATGAAGTTTTACCGTATTGCTCTCATCACCTTTTTCTGCCTGGCGATAGAGCAGACGGCAGACACCAGTTGGCTGTCGGGAAAGGGAATGGGATATTGTATGTTGATAGGGTTGTGCTTGAATTCTAACCTTAACGATAACTCTAACCTTGTCTCTGACGATAATGATGAATTTATTAGATTATGAAAATAGACATTTTATTGTATCGAATGACCCTACTGCCTGCATTTGTTTGTGACAGGCTGATGTTCCTTATATGGAAGCGGAATATGAAACATTGTGGGGAAGGTGTGAATTTTCATCCTTTGTCTTCAGTAGTTAAAGGTCTGTGGAATCTATCAATAGGAGATGGTGCGGTAATATCTAGAGGATGTACTATCTATTGTACAAATGCACCATTAATCATTGGCCGCAAGGTTGGATTGGGGCCTAATCCAACTATTATGACTGGAGACCATAGAATAGATATTGTAGGAAAATTTCTTATGGATGTGACAGAGGAAGAAAAACTACCAGAAAATGATCAATCAGTTATTATAGAAGACGGGGTATGGTGTGGTTCGAATGTGACGATTTTGAAAGGTGTTATCCTAGGACACGATAGCATTGTCGCTTCAGGTGCTGTAGTAACAAAATCATTCCCCCCGTATTCCATCATAGGTGGTGTTCCTGCAAAGTTGATTAAGATGCGGTTCACAGAAGAACAGATTCGGGAACACGAGAGGTTGCTGTATGGAAAATGAGAAGCAGAAGGTGCTGATAGTTGCGCCCTCGCTTAACGTGAAGAACAACGTGAGCGGGGTGTCTGCTGTTACGAATTTTATTATTAGTCATAATGGGGAATGCGAATATGAACACTTCCTGCAAGGGCGAGATGATGGGGAAAGAGGTGCGCTGAGACGTGTAATGAGGGTGTGGCGCAATTACAGGGCATGGAAGAAGCGCCTGAAGACCATAGGGGATGTCGTAATACACTATAACTACCCATTGGACACACCGTCGATAGTGCGCGACTATTGCTTTTTGAAGGCTGCTCACAAGCAGGGACTGCCCATGGTAATACACATCCACGGTGGGTTATATCTGTTCAAGGACAAGAAGCCGTTTGTTATCAGGAAGATTCTTAGCGAGGTGTTCAGCTGGGAGAATCCGTTCATCGTGTTGAGCAATAAGGAGCGTAGTCAGTTACAGAAAGTCTATGGTACGAGGAATGTCTCTATACTGCCGAACTGCGTGGATTTGCCGGAAGTAAACGTTAACCGAAACGAAAACAAAGACCTTAACTTTTTGTATTTAGGCAGGATAGAACCGAACAAGGGAATGGACTACCTGTTGGAGGCAATGAGGATGTTAAATGAGGAAGGGAGGCACTTCGTGCTTCATTTAGCAGGTATTGAGCAGGGAAAGAACCGGTATGTTGAGCGCTACCAAGAGTTGTTGGGCGATAGATTCGTATATGAGGGAGTCGTCTCGGGCGAGAAGAAGGTAGCACTGCTAAAGCGGTGTCAGGTGTTTGTGCTGCCGTCGCTGTATGAGGGACTGCCTATATCGCTGTTGGAAACTATGAGCTACGGGTTGGTGCCTGTGGTAACGGATGTGGGCAGCATCGGTGAGTATGTGAAAGACGGAGAGAACGGACTGCTGTTGAAGGTTAAGGACAGTCAAAGCATTGTAGAAGCAATAGACAAACTTGGAAGCGATGGCAAGTTGCTTCAGAGGTTGTCTAAGAATGCACGTCAAACCATTTCCGAACGATTCAATCCTACAGAATATATCAAAAAGTTAAACTCTATCTATGCTCAAACTTTCAAATCTTAATTTAGTTGGTTCCAAAGAAGAATTGGCACAGATTCCTGAGGGGAAAGTGCTGATAAATACCATTAATGCGCACTCGTATAATGTGGCCCAGCAGGATGGGCTATATGCGGAAGCATTGGTGAATGGTGACTATCTGATTCCTGACGGGGAGAGCATCGTGAAGGCGTGCCGATGGCTGAAAGGAAAGAGTCAGCCCAAGGAGAGGATTGCTGGATGGGACTTGTTTGCCTTCGAAATGAAAAGGCTCGAAAGAAAAAGCGAACAGTTGGAAGTGAATAGTGAAAGGCATCTGAAAGTGATGTTTATGGGAAGCTCGGAGAAGGTGCTGGAACTGATACGGGAACGTTGTGCTAAGGATTACCCGCACTTGGAGGTGCTGACGTACTCGCCTCCATATAAGGCAGAGTTCTCAAGGAGGGAGAATAGTGAAATCGTTCGTGCTATCAATGAGGCGAAGCCCGACTTGCTGTGGATTGGCATGACGGCACCCAAGCAGGAGAAATGGACCTGGAGACACTGGGAAGAGCTGGATATCAACTGCCACGTGGGTACCATCGGCGCGGTGTTTGACTTCTATGCTGGCACGGCTCAACGCGCACCGATATGGTTTCAGCGCAATGGGCTGGAATGGCTGTACCGACTGGCAAAGGAACCGAAGAGAATGTGGCGGAGATACGTGATAGGTAACCCGCTGTTTATATGGAACATCTTGAAAGAATACTATGGAAAGAAGGAACAACAAAACTAACGGTCTCATCAAATGGTGCATCCTGGCTGGCGACCTGGTGATGCTGAACGGGCTGCTGCTCGTCTTCAGACTGGTGAACCCGTACATGCAGAACTGGACGAGCGAAAGGACAGAGGTGCTCTGTGTGGCCTGCAACCTGGCAATGGTCATTGCCATGCTGAAATACAGCACCATCATCCACCAGCGACTGGTGTCGGGGGGAGAGATACTGCGAAGAATATTGTCGCTGACGGTGATACAGACCATCGTGGCATACCTCATCATGAAAGTCATCGACGTGAGACAGCCGGTAGGATGGCTGCTGATGGAGATTGGGGCGTGCCAGTTTGGCGTCATGATACTGATACGCTACCTGGAGCGAACGCTGGTGAAGCGGATGAGACAGATGGGACGAAACACCAGGCAGGTGACCTTCGTGGGCTGCGACCCGGAGCTGGAGTATCTCTACGTGAAACTGATGGATAACCCGACATTGGGGTATCGGTTCTTAGGCTACTATGCGGATAAGAAAGGGGACTGCTGCAAGTGGGGACAGCACCTGGGGACGCTGAAGGAACTGCAGCGCAGCATGCAGCGTGACGAGCAAATAGACCTGGGCGACGAGCTGTATGCCTGCCTGCCGAAGACCAACAGGGAGATGCTGCAGACGCTGTCGAACTACTGCGACGGTCATCTGATACACTTCTACTATGTGCCGACTTCGGTGGAGAAGCTGGGCATACCGCTGAAACGCGAACTGCTGGACGATATGGAGGTGTACACCACGCATAAGATACCGCTGGAGAACAATGTGAACAAGGTGGCGAAAAGGCTCTTCGACGTCGTGATATCGCTCATCGCTCTGGCTTGCTGCATACCGATACTACCCGTGGTGGCGCTTATCATCCTGATACAGAGTCCGGGACCGCTGTTCTTCCGACAGAAAAGAACGGGAGCGGGCGACAAGGAGTTCGTGTGCTACAAGTTTCGGTCGATGCACGTGAACAAGGAGGCAGACACGGCGCAGGCGACGAAGAACGACCCGCGCAAATTCCCCTTCGGCGAGTTTATGCGCAAATATAATATCGACGAACTGCCGCAGTTCTGGAACGTGCTGAAGGGCGACATGAGTGTGGTGGGACCAAGACCGCACATGCTGTACCATACTGAGAAATACAGACAGGCCATCAGGAAATACATGGTGAGACACTTTGTGAAACCGGGCATCACGGGATGGGCACAGGTGACTGGATTCCGGGGAGAGACAAAGGAACTGTGGCAGATGGAAGGGCGCGTGAATTGCGACATCTGGTATATCGAACACTGGGACATCTGGTTGGACATACGCATCGTATGGATGACTTTCAAGACGATGTTCATACATGACAAGAATGCATACTGAACACAAAGACCATGTGGTTACTATCAAATAAGATACCGTTTGGCGACAGTGGAATCCTGGAGGGATACTGCGACTGGCACTGCCATCTGCTGCCGGGGGTGGACGATGGGGTGCAGGATATCGGCGAGACACTGCAGATACTGGAGGAATGGGAGATGCTCGGGGTGGAGACGGTGTGGCTGACACCGCACATCATGGAGGACATGCCCAACAGACCTGTGGACTTGCGGAAGGGCTTTGGGGCGCTGAAGACACGCTATACGGGGCGCATCAAACTGCACCTGGCGGCTGAACACATGATGGACGGGCCGTTTGCCAAGCGATTGGAAGAGGATGACGTGCTGCCGATAGGCTACAGGCATAACAGGCTGCTGGTGGAGACTTCGTACTACACGCCGCCCATGAATCTTAGCGAGGTGATAGACAGTGTGAAAGCAAAGGGATACGAACCGCTGCTGGCGCACCCAGAGCGTTATCAGTATATGGGCAGGCAGGACTACCACCACTGGAAGAATCAAGGCGTGCTGTTCCAACTGAACCTGCCGTCGGTCCTCGGCGCCTACGGACCGGAGGTGCAGCAGAAAGCGGAATGGCTCCTGAAAGAGAATATGTATGACTACTGTGGTACTGACACGCACGCCATAGAACAGATAGGCCTGCTACTTAACAGCAAGATTAATAAAAAGACGGCTGAGAGAATCAAAAGGATATCAGCAAGCGCAAACAGGCTCTTATAACCAGCGTTTGCGCTTGCCTTTTCCAAACAGCGAGCTATAACCCTTCATGAGTTTGCGTACCAGCAGTATTGCATCCACAGCCATAAAACCATTGCTTACCAAGCTGGCAATA
>OCTW011616090.1_pt1 | contig 44443 bp, 46 predicted proteins | sample 1539671 | NCBI WGS metagenome assembly OCTW01 (sample SAMN02144230, study PRJEB22623) | gut metagenome | biome: sheep rumen | host: Ovis aries | place: New Zealand
TGATTGAGAAGTCATATGTACCATACTATTAGCATTACTATAATAATGAGCTCTAGTATCTACTTCATGATCAGCTATATCTTGAGCAATTTCAGTTGCTATAGAAGCGAGCATGTTGAGACTAGTATTAGTCAAGATCTTGAGCATGCTAATACGAGATTCGGCCTCAGAGATTTTTGCATCAGTACCTTTACTTCTACCATCAAAAGCAGGTTGATACTGAGAAGTAGTGCCATTAGTAATAGCTTGCAATCTATATGTAGGACTACCAGGAATTCGTACAACATCGCCAATCTTATAAGAATGGGAAGTACGATGCATCAAATCTCTAGTAATACTATTCATATGAGTATAATCACTCTTTAAATGTTCTACGAACTTGGTCTCTACGTTAATGAGTCTATTGATAAATACTACCAATGGATCTACCTGACCAAGGATTTCTTGACTAGAAGATTTACCAGCCGTGATACATTTGAGTTTATATGCTCTATTGAGTATTACCGTCTTGCCAACCGAATATTCAGTATCCGGTATACGAAGAATAGAATTAGCAAATGCATTTTCATGAGCATTACTATCTTCATCATGCTTATTGAGTTCCTTCCTAATATTGGATACGTACTCCTCAAGACCTCTAGCACTAGTATTACCAGCCTGTTTAGGCGTAGGATGTGCTGGACTAATAGAAGACGGAGGATTCTCAGATGTATAACCAGGACTGATACATTCCAATGCATAATTCAAATCAATATTGGGAGCATACACAATATCACCAATAGAATAGTGACGGTTAGGAGTATGCTTCAAACAAGTAGAAGCCGTATAGTAATGAGCATCAGGAACTACCTCATGATCATTGAGAAGCTGAGCTACATCTTTAGCATGGGTAGTAAGGTCATTATCAGTAGGATTATTAAGAGCCTCAATCTGAGTACGCTTATTAATCATACCAGTATAACCTCTATCACCAGCCATTGGTTCTTTCAAGAAAGCAGGCTTGATAATAGAAGTAATACCATTAGTAGTTGCTTCAAGCATCAAACTACTGCAAAGGCCAGGAGCATGCACAGTTTCTCCAGCCCCATACGGTTCATTTGGTTTATGCATCAAACGATTAGACAATACTTCTCTATGAGAGTTATTGTTAATAGTATGATTCATCATATCATTGAGGAGGTTGATAAGAGCCTGCTTATTAGTCTCTGCATCAATATCCACAATCATGACGTCATTAGCAGTAGTACCTGCCTTGATACACTCAAGTTTATGTGATGGATTCATATCCTTGAGCCATACACTATTACCAACACTATAAGCTTTATTTTTTGCTCTAAGGAGATACTCACCGAATCCATCGAAGTGAGCATCAACGTCTTCTTCATGAGCATCTATATCTCTTATAGTATCATTAATATAATCATTATACCCAATCTGACTAGCCTCACCAGCATCTTCAGGATCTACAGTATTAGCAATCAGTTCAGGAGCTACTTCTGAGCTAGTACCTTCCTTGATACATTCTAATGCAAATCCAGATGGTAAGTTAGCTCCATATACTACCTCTCCTAATTCATAAGCATGATTAGGAGTATGAGTCATAGTAGAAGCAGAAGTAAAGTAGTGAGAATCTGTAGATACCAAATGATTCAAATACTTCTGTCTAATATCCTCAGCTCTAGCAGCAATCTCTGCAGGAGGAATATTAGTACCCTCAACAGCTATCTTTAAGAGAGTAACCTCATCAATCAACTGATTAATTTCAGATTTGTTAGTAATTCTCTTACCAAAATCTGGTTCGATAGGAGCACTCATACCATTATTAGTAGCTTGAATTACAAGATTACTTGGAGTACCAGGTACTCTGACTTGGCAACCAGTTCTATAATGAGTATTCGTGTTATGAATCAGGAAGTTGGTAACAGATGCTTTATGCTTATTCTCGAAGAGAGAAATATGATTAGCCCATTTAGTACGCAACTCAGTAAGAGTACCGTATTGATATTTATTACCAGTATCAACAATGAATTTGTTGAAAGACTCATAAGTCATACCTTCAACAGCTGCAGTACCATCTACTCCACCATCTACAGTATTACTTCTACCTACTACTTTAGCAGATAACTTATTGTGATCTGTAGGAGTGATGAGGGTAACAGTATCATATCCTGTTTTAGAAACATTAAACAAAGCTTCTAAACTATTCAAACCATGATCAGTAGAAGTCATATGCTGAATAAGATACAATTCAACATCTTCAAATTTCTTAGACTGGTCAGAAGAATTCACATCAATAGGAGTATAAGAGGGAATGGGGAATACATTACCAGAAATACCTACCATTGCTAATGCTTTACTAGGCAAGAATGCTTTATATCCTTTTTCAAACACAAAGTTCACATTCTTACCGATGAATACTGATTTATTGAAGTTATGAGCAGAAGTGGACCAAATATGCTCAAAGATTTCCCGATGTAACTGCTTAATAGCAGATACAACAATATCGGACTTAGTATCAATGAATTTAGAAATCCAAGCTTCTAGAATAGATTTTAGAGTCTTTTCATAATCCTCTTCTTCTACTACATCAACACTTCCTAAGTCATATGAATTATATAAAGTAGCAGAATTGGTAATACGATGATCTGCAGCTTCTAATTGTAAGAATGTTTTAAGATTTGGTACACTAACTTTTCTCCATGCACTATAGTAATCATTACTTTTAGAGCGCATAAGAGTATCAATAGTAAATTTATGAGCATTAGGATCAATCTTATGGAATTCTAATTTGGCCTTTAATTCCAAAACTGTCCTTAACAGAGAAGATTCACTTACCCTATTAAGAATATCTAATTCATTTAGGATACGTTGTATAGTCTCTGCATGAGATCCTGAGGCTTCTTCAAGAGCTGTTACTCGATTATCAATTTTATCAGTTTTTTCAAGATTTTCATCAACTTTGGTTTCTAAGTTGATATTAGCGTCAGAAATAGCTTTGATAGTATTCTGTAATGAAGTACTTAGTTCGTTCCAGGTAATCAAGTCTTCTCTATTAAAACCCATATCTATCCCTCCCTCTTTTTATCATATTCGTACCTTCTAACTCTATCTACTCTGTATGATTTGGGAGTAGTATAATCAGAATGACGTGTTATATCTAAATCCAAAGACATTTTGTCTTGGCGAGATACTGTATTAACTTTTCTATGTTTTACTATCTCTAAATCATCCGTTTCTGGATATAGAGAATGGGATGGTTTGTTACTAAAAGACGTAGGATTTTCTATAGAATTAGTAATAGCTAGCTCATCAATTTGGATAGTGGTATATGAATTATCACAATTGCCAACACATAGATTAGATAATATAGGAACCCCATCTGTATATGGTTTACTAGATATACGTTCTCCATTTAGTGATAATAATACACTTCCATTAGAAATGTTTATAACTATTTGACAAGCATTGCCATAACCTATAGAATCATACCTAATTAATCCTCTAAATAATTTATTACCAATAGTAAGACCAATGCATATAGTATCAGTATTTTCATAATGATCTAACACATTTAAGGATCCATTATCCCATTTTAGAATTACTATTGGATCTAAACTTCTCATAGCTTGATATAATTGATCACTATCAATCATATATCTAATAGCTATAGTCATAGTATCAGTATTAGACTTAATAGGTTTATTGTATTTAATATAGGAATATGGGGCAGAGGCTGTGAGACAACTATGCTCATCATCTAGTTCTCCTAGAAAGGTTGATTGAGAAAAATCTAGCCCATTGCCCCAATTAGATACTAAATGGTTATTTTCATATAAACCAAAATCTATACCCCTATTTTCTGAATCAATTGCTGGAGAAGAAGAATTTCTAAATAAAAGATTACTTAAATATTCTCTAACCATTGCTCTCATTCCTTCCGAGAACAAATGATTGCTGTTCCAAAGGTTGACATAAGTAGATACCATCCTCTTCACTAGCATCTTTATCTTGTAGATAATAGATAGTAACGTTCTTATACTCATATTTAGTAAGAGTCATATTATACTCTTCAGGAACTGTAGATCCATTATCCAATTCCTTTATAAGTTCATGACTATAATGAGGCTCTTCTCTACCTAATACTTTACATCTAAGATCTCTTTTGTTAGAGGTTCCTATTACTAATAATTTTTTAGGGCATTCCTCTAAACGCTCCTTAATGAGTTCATTAGTGGTAAAGGCAAGATTATGAAGATATACATCTACTTTATCTACTAGCATTGTAGGAAATGTCATAGATCCATCATTCCCAATTTCAGGTAGGTTCCCAGTCATCGATAATATCCCCTTTCTGTGCTAGTATTTCCTCTCTATTCTCTGGTATCATCCATACATGTTTACTCCAAGTAATTGTACCTCCATTATTTCGTTCAGTCGATACTGTCCATTTAAATAAACATACATCATGGCCTTTTTCAAACTTATTAGCAGAAAAAGTATAATAAAGAGGACTATTATCTTTGAACTGTCTTGGATTAGATTGTAAGCGGCCGATAAGTCCATCTACACTATCCTTAGATAGACCGTATCTATCGCATTGTAGAATAGTGCGTACTTGAGTAGATGCTAGTATTACATCTCTTTTAGTTTCATCTATTTGACCGCCCATAAGTCCTATTAGTACTGGAGTACGAGATACTGGATCTAAATCATTATCCCCAATATGGCGTATTTGAGCAACTATATAGATATCGCTAGGATCATCTACATAATCATCACCATACAATTTGAGCCTATATCTTAGTCTAGTCTCATCTGGGTTGTTATGATTGATTCTAGTATGGATTAGATTGATCCATAGATCTGGATTGGATAACAAATCAGGATCGAAGTAAACTGGGTTAAATCCAAATTCTACAGTCTTTCTACCTTTGGGAATAGGATATGGAATATCTATTCTGCATGGTAATTCATAAGCTGACGATTGTACTGGGACATCTGAAATTGGTTCTAATCTCTTATAATAAGGAGCTAGAGAGTTTACCCTAGGAGATAATGATAATACATTCAAATCATAATTAGAACCTATATTTCTAGATATCTTATAGATACTATTAGATACTCGTATAATATCATCTCTATCTACTAGTTTACCATTTACAAAGACAGCCATTCTATCTTTGCTATAGTTTCTATCTATCTCCTTATTATTGAGATAAATATATCCAGACTCTGGAAGCTCTTGGATAGACTTGGAAGATGGAGAAGATTGGTAGATGACCAATACATCTACCTTATCTCCAATATTCCCTCTAAATTTCTTAGAGAGAACAACTAACTTACCAGTTGAATCCTCAAACTTATAAAACAGCCCAGGAGATTGACGTTTCCTATTAAAGAAAACATACATTCTTCTATTCAAATCTATTAGCTTAGAGAAGGGGGTACCAGGAAGTTGAAAAGTCCTGGTACCTTCTTCTGTGATGGTAAAGTGATATTCTTCTTTTCCAACCCATCTTTTATTCTTTTGATGAATAAATGTGAATTGCAATTCACTTTTTTCATTTATCCCTAGAGAGTTATCTATAATCTCTATTCTAGATTCATCTATTCTTCGATACACATTATCAGGAATGAATAGATTATCACCTAACCTAGTTTCACTTAGAAAGAATTGTGTATCATGGAATTGAGAATATGAGAATGGTATATCTACTACAAAATTCCCGGGTGAGGGTCTAATAGTAGGGTATTTCATGTTCTCCTCACCTCCTCAGATGATAAAGAATTCTTTTCAAGCTGGATAATAGAATACTTAGTATTAGCTACGAGTCTATTATAGCCCAATAAGGTTACTTTGCGTAATATAGGATCCCAACTAAACTCATCTCTTCTAAGCAATACTCCCTCATAGAATAATAATATCTTATCAGGATCTGACTCTAGATACCTATCAGGAATGATTGTATTGTTAGAAGCCGATACTGGGAATGATGATTGAATTAGTTGATACTTATATCCGTATTTAGAGATAGTAGACTCAAAGTATACTAATATTAGCTCATCTCCTACAGCTAGAGAATCAGTATTAGCATTCAATTTGATTTGATTAAAAGCTACTGAATAGCCGTAGAATAGAGTAATGAGATTAGTATCCTTATTCTTACGGAATACCAACAAAGAGCTATTATCCATATGATCTATTACGGGGATGTCAAAGACTCTAATATTAGACTTATCTACGGGGAGCGAGCTGAATTTAAATATTGGGGCTACGTAATCATAGTAGTCTACGTCTGATGGTAAGAACTCGTCATATCTGTTGTTAGGAGCAGACTCTCTATCCTCTTTTGAGTTAAAGTGGATATAGTTATCAGTATAAATAGTATATCTAGATTGCTCTACTAGATATCCATTCTCAAACAGTAAGACGTTATTATCATTGAGAGTATAGTCGTTGAATGTAGGATTGAACTTAACTACACCATGAGTAGTAATACCATCAGATGCACATCTTAAGAGATCCACTTCTGTAACCTTAGTAGGAATATCTGGATTTACTGGTTTCTTGGAATCTACGTATGGGTGAGTATATCTGTTCTCGAATATAAACCCATCTACACTAATATCATAAGTATCATCTACCTGATCGGTTATGAACTGTTCATAATCACCGGCATTATTGGTAGTGAGATATACCAAAGTATATAGACTATTAGGAGATACAGTGTAGTTACCATCCTCATTATAGATATGGCCATCTGAGATAGAGTATCTAGAAGGATGAATGAATGTACCATTTAAGAATAGCATAGTCTTATCTTTATATAGGCTATCTAATAGATATACTGAGATATCGTCTGGGATGATTGTTTTATAACCATCACATGGGAAGGATAGCTGATTCCAATAGGTTTCACTATCACTATTAGTCTTAGTGCTAATAAATACAAACTGGAATCTATCTCCGACTATAGGAATATCAGCAGGATTTACTATGTTGAATTTATGGTTAGTATCATCCACTTGATATCTGCTATTATCAAAGAACGGTTGGATTAATCCATTCCTAAAGACGATATAAGACTGATAGTCTTCATCAAGAACTGGTAATTCAAATTCAGTCTGTCCTTCTTTTTCTACATAGACTGATCTTAAAGCATATTTAGTCTTAACATAGCTAAGAGGACCATACTGTTTGATAGCCTCATTATTAGTAAAGACTAGCATGTAGAATTTACGCATCTCAGCAAAAGACTTATCTTCTGGGAAGTATAATAATCCATTACTGAGAACCTCAAACCTCTCTGGGTCTATCCATATAGATCCCGAGAATAGTAAGAAGTTATATTTAGTTAGGGTATATCCTGTGAAGGGTGGATTGAACTCTACAAATCCAGTACCAGTAACATCATCTAATGATTTTCTAGTAGATTCTAGTAATTGAAATTTTAATCCTAATGAGGTAGGATGATCATCATCAGGAATAGGATCTTTCATATTACCAGTGATTACTTCAATAGGTTTCTTCTCTTCTGATTCATCTAGTACTAATGAACCAAAGTATACTAGGGTTATAGTAGCTCCATAAGCAAACTTGTCTTCATTTAATACATTGATGATCTTATTATCATTGGAGATTGTATAATCCAAATTAGGAATACAATATTTACCATTAGAGAATACCAGATACTCTGGAGTAGAGTAATCGTCCTTAGTCATATCATAATAGGGAATATATATCTCACCACTTGAAGATACATCTGAGAAGCTATACTCTATTAGATATGGTTTACGTCTATCTTCATTATACTTATCAATGATGGATACTATTACAACTGTATCCTTATTCTTAAAAGTACCAGATACTAGATGAATATAAAAGTCATCTACAGTATATTCATCATTAGGAATTAGAACACCATTAATGAACAAGATAAAACTATCTCCACTATTGGTATAGAATAGACTATCACTATCCTCATGAATATAATTAACGTCATACTTCAAGCTGATAGGAATCTTATTCCCTTTTAATGTATTCTGAGATAATAACTCCATGTAATGGAAATCATTAGTTGATATAAAGAATCTCAGCATATCATTATTTAATACTTTATATGAGTATGGGAATACGTAGTTACCATCATGATCGAATAGCATGAAGCTGAATATATTGATAGAGAACTCATCAAAATCTGGGAAGGTGGTTAATCCATCAATAGTTTCACCAGTCCTATTAGTGAATATAAATCCTTTAGGATCTGTATCTTCTTTTCTTTCTTCTATTTTGAATCCTGCTAGATCATCTTCATGAACAGTAACTAGATGAACTATCGTAAGTACAGAAGGAATACCACTAATTAGAGTGATATTATTATCTTGAACAATATACTCATCTGTAGGTAGTAGTTTGCCATTCTTAAATACCATCATATACTTCTTTTCGAAAGAAGTTGTATTGTATTGGCTAGTAGGAATAGGAGTAGGACCATTTACTTGTATATTATCCATCAAGAATACTGCTCCGTATTTTTCATTCACTATAGAATTTAGGAATACGAAGTCGATCTTATCACTAGGATATACCTCGTCTAGTATTAGATTAATGGTATCATAAACGAAGTCAACCTTAGTTAGATCTACTATAGATCCATTGATGAATAGAAGGAATGACTTATACTTCTCCTCTACTTTTGGGATGGTAATTATATTAGTTTCACTATCTACAGTAACAGATATGGTCTTGGTCTCTGTAGGATAATTATGTATATAAGACTGATCTACATTATTGACCAATACTCCCATATTAAATACACTATTATCTGGCTGGATTGGAGATCTGCTATTGAACCAAATAGATCCATTATCATATAACTCATAGTATTTAGGATCTACGAATAATCCATCCTTAAATAGCATAATGCTAGACTTAACTAATTTATACTCACTAAAGCAAGTTGGGAAGCTGACTACTTGTCCCTCATTATCGAAGTATGGTGTACCTGTATAATTCTCTATATATACTTCTTTTACATTATCTACTGGAGATATTGGATAAGAAGGAGTAGTGGGCATAGTGAAATCATATTCCCTAACTTCACTAAGGAAAGTGATTAGATAAACTACGGTATAGTAGTATCTATCGAATTGAGCATCAGCTAATAGATATCCAGATAGATATATCTTATTATCACTTATAGTATAGAGAGACTGATCCAATATTCTGCCATTTAAGAATAGAGCGATTTCGTTCATTTGATACTCGTCATCTATCAATGGTTTAGGAAGCTTTGTAATACCACTAGAATCACAATCAAAGTTGAACTGCATTATTTGGGTTTCTTGTTGTGACCTAGTAAATGCATCCAAGAATACAAAGTATAGAGATCTACCTTTGGCTAGATAATCGAAATCATTTAGCAGTTCTATCGTATGATCTTCCTCATTTATCTTGTATCTTCCTACTTTAGACAAGAATAGATTACCTCTAAAGATCATAAAGGATTTATACCTCTTAGCTACATCAGGAATTTCGAATACAGACTGATTATCTTCGGTAGCGGTGACTTTCTCTATCTTGAAAGAAGAAGGGCAATATCTATCATCTTCCATATAGTCATCTATGATTAACAGAATATAGTTAGTCCATTGAGCTGTTTTTCTATCATGCTCATTATTGAAGATAATAGTACCATTGTCATAGATCTCCCATCTATCTGGATGGATCCAAGTACCATGCCCGAATAATAACATGTTTCTCTTATGCAACTGATACTTATCAAAAGCAGGATAGAAACCAATAATACCGCTTTCTGTTTTGCTAGCCCATTCTTTAGATTCATATAATCTAAATACTTGACCACCAACATAGTCGTATTTAATCTCTTCCCATTTCTGTTTATAGGATCTAGCTTCTTCCTCACTTACTTTAGAAATACCACTAGTAAAGATAGATTCTAAATAAATCACATCGAGAGGATCAGTAGAGATATCTATAATATTATCGTTATCATCTATGAAATAGGACTCATTGAGATATATCTTATTAGCTATAATCTCATAGTCTTGTCCCATCTTTAATAGCTGACCCTTATAGAATAATAATAGATACTTCTCCTCTAGTTTCTTATACATGAGATTATAAGGTAGAGGTATACCCATTTGAGGTTTAGAACCACATAAAAAATGGTACTGTAAGAACTCCCTCTCCATATCAGTATTATTAATCAAACCATTTATGAAGAAGAAAGAGATCTCATCTCCTATTGGGTAATTGTCATACAGCTCCACTGTATTAGAGTAATCATCGAAGATATATCTATTATTATCTATTATAACTCCATTATCAAAAGCTACTAGAGTATTATAGTTCGCCTCTAATTTAGGAATCTTAATAGTATTATTACCTTCATATTTAATAGAGTAGTATCTATGATTACCAGGAATCTGATGACTTGTGTGATCACTATCATCATTATAGATAACCATAGTATACTTCTTCCCTATACAAGATACCTTATCTAGTTCTGATAAGAACTGAATAGAGTTATTCGTATAGATATCATATCTATCTGGATTAATCCATACACCATTACAGAATAAGATGAAGTTCTTCTTAGTAAGACGATAGTCTGTGAAGTTGGAATCGAATCTAATGATTCCAGTTTCATCTCCTACTTCATTATCTAGACTATATGCATAGTTGAAGTAAGCCGTTCCTACATCTAAAGGAATCTCATCATCAATATCATCTAGATTCTCAGTCTCATTGGGTAATTGAGGGAAAGCAAAGACGATATAATCTACATTAGGTTTAACTAATGCTTGTTCCTCACTTAGAGTAATATATTCACCATTAGCAGATACAATGTAATCATATCTATTATCCAGTAATTCTCCATTATCATTAAAGACGAAGAATGATTGTTCGTTTCTAGCAAAGTTGCTATTAGGATATGGGATTACAATAACCCTCTCATTACGCCTACGTGCTAGATACTTCTTAGCTCCTACATACATATCTCTAGATATGCTAACTTTAGAGAAGTTATCATCACACTCAATATAGTAGATATCTATTTTATCCCCCTTATTAAGGGGAACAGTACTGTAGAAATACTTCCTTAGATATTTATTATCAAAATTAGGAATTATGAATTCTAAGTTATTTGAATTTAGAAGATATCCATTTCTAAACACAACATACTTGGATGGATCCCATCCAGTAACAAATGTATCATTAGTTAGTTCTACCTTAATAGTATCACTAGGAATGACTATTCTCTTATGTAGGAATTGTCTCTTAGACCCAACAAATAACTTACAACCAATCAAATTAGGAGAATCAGCTACTCGAATATATCCTTCATCATCGATATGAGTTTCTATTGGTATATAGCTGTAGTCTGTCACTGTAGCATACACTACTAGATTCTTAATATCATAATCAGGATTGTTTCTGAACCGTTCGTTCAGTTCTGTTTCGAGGGTTTGAGTATCACTCCAACTAATCGAAGACATATTATCTCTCCTCCTAATGATATTTAGAGGAGGCAGATAAGTGCCTCCTCTAGATTAAACACTTTTTACATTAATAGTCGATCTAAACTCTCTAATCATATTAAAATGATCGAGGTCTATTTCGGTTCCTTGTGGTTCTTCACTTACTTCGATACTACTATTAAATGCATCTCTAGAGTAATTGAGACGTACTGTAATAGTAGCAGAGAATAGATCATCATTCAATGGATTATTAGCTTCTATGAAATCATATCCGAATGGTACGTTTATAGTAGCAGGCATATATGTATTGTAATCCTCTGTGATAGTTATACTAGCAGGAATGAGATTTACTAATTCATTGCCTGTTAGTATAGTGCAATTGATATCAGTATCAGAATGCATATCTGCTTGTGGTATGTAGTTTAGCCCTACTAAGAAATTACTCATATTCTTGAAGTTGATACTTTCTATTTTACTAGAAGGATCTAACTCCTCGTCTAGAATAATCTCTAAATAATTCGTAGTCTCAGTAATATTATTATTCCAATCTGCTAGTTTACCATCTTGAAAAAATAAACTACAAGTTCTACTAATGTTGCTATCATATTGATCCCTAGGAATAATCCACTTTAGAGTTCCATCCCCTTGGGGTAATAAAGAACTATTTATCTTTCTAGGATTTAGTTGTAATCTATTAGCAGTAGCTCTCTTATCATATACATCATCTAGCCTATTTTGATTATACCCCATAATGTAGTCTAATGAGTTAGATAGATTTTCTCCATATGATTTATCTGTAGAGTGATCGAAATCATACTCTTCAAATAAATTATTGAAGTATCTATCCATCTCGTAGAATTCTTGTCTACCCTTTAAATACTCTCTAAGAAAAGTATCATTCAATGGTAGATTCGTATTAGGAGTATATTCTGGAGAATCAGTTCTATATACACAAGTTAGATATCTTACTACCCTCTCCATAGGCTCTTTAGTAGACAACTTCTTTATTACATTTAGATTGTAGATATATCCCATCAAGTCATTGATTAGTCTACCATCCTCATCAAAACATATTAAATTGTCTAGGGTTATCTTTATCTTCTTAGATATTCCTAAATCATATAAGACGAACCTATTTCCTTTAGAGTATTCCCTAGAGATCATAGATTCTCTCCAAGAATCTGGATCATCATAAGGAGATAAGATACGGAGCATAATGCAAGTGAGATTACACTTATCAATTGGTAAATCGTCATCACCAAAGATAATAGTATTATTATCTAGAGTGAATCTATTTGGGTTAACATACGTACCATTCCTAAATACTATTAGAGTCTCTTTAGTTGCTATTACCCCATTAGGAGGAGTTATAGTGGCTGTATGAGTTCCAATAGGAATGGCTAACATAGTTATTGGTTTAGTAATAAGAGGACCTCTATAATCTACTTTATTCACATCAATGAATACAAATAGTAGATGCCTTCCTTTACTCATATAATCCTTAGGAGAGTTGATGGTTACAGTACCAAGGTCGTAGTCTATGGTATATTGTCCTTCTGGATTCAATAAGACGTGACCTTTAAAGAGCATAAATGTTCTATAATCTATATTGTTACCATCAGTTATTTCAGGAATTTCAAATACAGATTGATTGTCTACAGTAGCCTCTACAGTAACAACTCTCATCTCTGTAGTATCTTGGAATAACATAGTCCTTTGAGGATTGTTAGATTCCGTGATTAATTGCATGGTAAGCGTTCTACCATCCATGACTCCTGCTCTTGCTAGATCCTTGAATAATAATAGATCATAACCTACAACTTCATATAGATCCTCATCTAGTAGAGTAACCCCATTATATAATAAGAATCTATCCCCTGGTTTAATCCAGCTATAATCTTCAGATTCGAAGATCATATAAGCACCTTTACCATCATCAGTGTATCTACGTAATTCTAGTTTTCCATACCTCCACACGAAGTTCATGAAAGAATAATCGTTAGAGGTATCGTTTTTTGGGATTACATTTTCTCTGATTCCTATATGCTTGGTAAAGGTATCTTTACTATTATCTATATAATAGAATGAGTGTCCATGAGCAGGATCGAATCTACCATCTCTAGAGAATGCATATAGAGGAACTAGATCTCCGCGTTCACCATAATCCTCTTCATATACTATTGGGAATGGTAGAAGAATGATATCTACAGAGGTTACTGGTGGTTCTTCGAATCTATTTCTATCATTTATTCTCAGGCAGTAATATGAATCACTCTTAATGATATCTATTTGAGATAGTCGGATAAATACACCATTTATTAGAATAATAGCAGCTATTAGTTTGCCACTATCCATTCCTACGTTGTAATTTCCCTCGTAGTACTTATCCTCGTCTGTTAGAATAGTCGTATCTAGTCCATCTATATTAATATAGGTAGCTTTATCACTAAGACGTATTCTAACCCACCCATGTTGACTAAAGTAACCATGAGATTCTTGATGCCAATTGAACTTACAACGTTTGGGTAGCCATCCTTTTTGTCTAGTATTAATGTAGGAGACTGCATTTTCTCTATTATGTTCTATACTAGACTTAGTTTCTTCTTCTAGTCTATCGGTATCTGATCTAGATAAGTGATGGTAATTGGATTTAGTATCATAAGGATTAATATAATCCGTAGGAGATATAAAATCATCAGTATATACCAATCCTCTAAATATATTGAAATCATCTATATACCAACCATTAAGAACGCTACTACCATTAGCACCAATGAAGAATGTATTAGTAAAAGTAAACTTATCAGCTTCAGGCATTTCTAGCATACATTTACCATCTAGATATAGTTGGAGTGTGTGATACTTGTCAAAGTTTATGTAGAAGCTATGCCAATTACTATCAAAGATAAATTCCATCTTTCTAGTAAAGTATGTAGCATACTGATGAGGATTGATTATGAATTTATCTTTCTTAATGGATATTATATTCAAATCTTCACTAGCCAATATTGGGAGTAGCTTATCACTCATCTGATCAGTCTTAAATTTGAAATATAAAGACCAAGAACCATTATTCTCTAAACAACTCCGGACTGCAGGAGCTGTGACCTGCAATCCAGAATTAGAGTTATATGGATCGAAGTAAGCACATTTCAATTTCTGATCCCCTAGACTAGAAGTGGAATCAAACTTAGTACCTCCTAGATTACGCACTCTCTTATCAGTACATCCTTGAGGTCCAAATTGTAAGCTGAGGATCGAAACAGCCAATGTTCTCACCCTCTCTTATACCAGATTTTCTAACAGCTGTAAAGCCTTCTTAGTATAATCAATCATATCGACCTTGCAGACGTTTTCAATACTACGCTGATTATTCAGGTATGCTCCTACATAACAGTCAGTCATCATAGCACTAAAAGCAGGGAAGTATTCCATACCGAATATAGTGGCTACACCATAATGGCTCATCCATCTTTCTACGACAACATCTAGGGTTACCGTATGTTGATTGAAATGCATAGTCTCTTTAAGAGCATTAACGAATACCTTAATATCAGCATATGGATCGATATCACTATTCTTCAGTGCTTTAGTCTTACAGGCACGTTCCATCATCATATTCAGCATGACTGCTTCACGTTCACTGATCTCAGCAATCTTTTTAGCAATAGGAAGTGCTCGATCCTCATCAAACCCAAGAACATTGGAGAGGAAATACATTGCACTCAAGTACAACACTTTTGCTTTACTAGTTTCTTGAATAGAAACCTTTACCAAGTAATCAATGATAAATGTGAAACTGCGAGCAAAACAGCTAGTAATAGAATAAATCAAACCACTGTTTCTAGTAAGAGCATCTACCTTCTTATGATAGATCATAGTAATACCAGCATTAATTAGATAAGATACTAGTTTCATCTCATCCACTACATAAGCATTACCAGACTTATTCTTAGTGATAACACCAGAACAATCAATAAAGATTCTAGTGGGTTTATCCTTAGCTCTAAAGTCTTTAGCACAGAATACTTTGAATGCTTTAGGAAGAGGTTTATCACAATCCAAAAGGATTGTATTAGGACTCTTAAGGATACGTACAAGAGAATCACTTACTCTAGTACGTTTAATATCATGGATTACATCCTCAAACATATCCGTCTTCTTATCAATCATCGGGTCTTGCATGATCGCATCCAAGAGCTGCTTATTATACATAGGATATTTAGAATAGAGATACGAATCACCGTAACTCTTAAGACTTTTCTTACCAGTCATATCCTCTCCGGTAGCCTCATCTAGAAAGGTATAGTCTACCATAGGACCTTTAGGAATAAAGAATTTTTCCATGGTTATCCCCCTCATTTGTTATATATTAATACGCCCCTGGCTAGGGGACTGAAACCTTAGTTAGATGTCTTGGCTGTGCTTTTATAGGGGTCTAAGAATATAAAAAATATATGGGATAGAAATGGATTTCATAGACAACACAAAGGTAAAGAAGTATGATCTCTCATTATATGATAAGGGATGTGTGTTCTATGAGTTATCAAAAAGCATCTAAATCAGTCGACATCTCGAAAGAGATTCAGAATCTGAAATCCAAACTCGATGGTCAACAGACTAAGCTTTATAATAGTATCATCGATAATCTGGTTACAATGTGCAATGCTCGAGCAGGTACTGGTAAAACAACTGTAGCCACTATGGCTTCTTTTGACCTACTCGAAAAAGGATTAGTAAGTAAAATATACTACGTCCGCTTCCCTGATAAACTGGTACAGTCTCTTGGTGCTTTCCCAGGAGATAAAGACCAGAAAGAGGATTATTATTTCCTACCATTCTATCAAGCCTGTGCGGAAATAGGTTTGAGTAGAGAGAGATTAGAGAGAGAATACTTCGAAGAAGAAACAGTCAACTTGGAGACTATCATTAGTATGCGTGGTATCAATATCAAAGATGCTGCTGTCATTATCGACGAGAGTCAGAATGCCAGCTTTAAAGATATGAAACTACTCTTGACCCGTATCCATGATGACTGTCACGTAGCCCTTATTGGTCATAGTGATCAGGTAGACAATCCTCATTCCATTAAGGAAAGAGCCTTCTCTGCTTATATTGAGCACTTCAGTAAAAAACAGTGGGCTCAAAGAGTTGATCTTAAGAAGAACTACCGTGGTAAGTTGAGTACTTATGCGGATGAGCTATTCTTAGATGAACAGACTATGGCCATCTATGAAAAAGAGAATAAGTGATTAGAGTGGGGTAGAGGATAATTCCTCTACCCCTATCATATCGTGATTCGTAAAAGTCGGTATATTTAATTGTATATTATCGAGGTGAATAGAGGTTCCATGGATATATATCTATGGGTAAAAAGCTATGATCCCTCTAATATATTGCCTAGAAGAAAGGGGTAATCAAAATGTTCAGATTGTATGGTGAAATGGATGCTCATCGTGACCTCAATATCATTGCACTCTGTCCTCTCTGGGAAGATACCAATACGTTCGGACCTGGGCAGAAATTCTATGTAATGAAAGAGGATATCCAGGAAGCTAAAGCCTGGGCAGAGGAAGGAACAGGAAAACGATATGGAACTCTTCAGGGATTCCTGTCGTTTATAGTTCCTGGTCGTTCTTAAGCAGTAAGAGGAGGAAACAAAATGATTATGAATATCAATGGAAAACCAATATCCGTTAGATTGCAAGAGGTACGTTACAGAAAAGATGGGAGATTACACGTAGGATTCCGTCACGCACCCATCTATGAAGATGGAGACAAAGTTGTTGGACGAGGGTATGTGTTCGAAGTATACCTTGACAAGCAGCAGCTGAAAAAGCTTGCTTCGCATTTACTCTCATACAAGGTAGTATCGTATAAACTGATCAAACAGCTTATCAACGATATCAAATCTGCCGCCTAATTATTCCTGATGAAAAGAATAGCTACAGAACCTGGCTGGTTATAGAGCTATTCTTTTTTTTTTTAATTAAACCTTCATTTATATACTATAGAGATGAAAGGAGGGTTAGTGTGAGTATCGAAGAAGCAGAAAGAGAAATTAATAATAAGATAAAGGCCTTATGTGAGAAGATTAATCGTGGCGAATCTGATAGGGAATTTATCGAAGTATGCTATCCTGGTCCCAAATCTTCTGAAGGTTATGGAATGTTCACATTCTATCTCGGTATAGATGTATACCAAGAATACAATCTAGATATGGTAATAATAAATCCTGCCGGAAAGAATGATTCTTCTCATACCTATCTTCAGATATTCTTATTCAAGGATAAGGATGATAAAAGAAAGTTCCGAGAAAAAGTACTTAAGATGCATATGGAACTAGATGAGAATGTAGTTAAGATGTTTAATGAAGGTAATAAAATTAATTAAAGAGGTGTAACGAATGTTTGATAATAGAGATGATCGTTTTAAACCATACGAATATAGTGATAGCGATTTAAGTCAAGTTTGCGATGATCTGATTAAAGAAATGGTAAATGATTATGAGAATGGAGATCTCGATTTTAAAGTTATATCTATAACTGCAAAAAAGGATTCTGAAGAATTTATTAGAGTAGAGTGTAGTTATGTGTATGATGCTGAGGAGTTTGAATATAACGCTCCCAGTATATCATTCCTCATTCTCTCTTATGTTGAGAATGAACCATTGGAAGATAGGATGTATGATGAGATTGTTGGTATGATATGATGGATAAAGTGGGGATACATCCCCACTTTATTTTTTGCCTTGGAACTAGGTTTTAATTATATTAAAGACAGCCCTATAAGGAGGTAGATCGTTTATGACGTTTGACTTAGAAGACGTATTCGGACTAAATATAGAATCATGTTTAGATAAGACGTATGAGTATAATGGGAAACCAGTTCCTAGAGTAACTGCAGTTATATCTAAGATGATTGAAGAACCGGGAATTACTAAGTGGGCTAATAATCTAGGATTTCAACATATCTCTCATTCCAAACTATTAAAGGAATTAGCATCCTTAGGGTCTAGAACCCATCATGGTATTGAGGTATTCTTAAATGGAGGACAAATTCCTCTAGAAACTCCTCAGTTTCCTATGGACTCTTTTCGTCTGTGGTGGATGGAAATGAATAAGTTGGGAGCTATAGTAGTAGGAACTGAGAATTCATTAGTATGTGATTTATACGGAGGGACTTACGATTTGCTAATGGAAGTTGATGGGAATACTATATTAGTTGACTTTAAGACGTCCAATCATGTAACCTATAAGTATTGGTTACAACTAGCAGCTTATAATAGAATTCTTAAAATGAATAAGATCAAACTAGACGGATGCTTAATTCTACAGATATCTAAGTTTAGAGTAGCATTTAGAGAATACTATTTAGATTTACATTGGAAAGGTCATAAGACCTATTTTGACATATGTGAAAGAACATTCATGTCTCTTTTATATGGTTTCTATCATATTAACTACTTGGAAAAGAGGTTTAAGTATGAGTGGCCAATTATCAACCCTAAACAACTATCTGGAGAAGTATGAACCTAGCAAAATTATTCTAGAGATGGTGAAATTACAGAATGCTTATAATAGTACTAGAGTATACTTTGGTTTAGATATCCCTCTATTTGAGAAGATAAGACTTTCATGGATAGAGAAGGTTAGATATCCTATCTTTAAAAGGAAAGTTTATAAGATGACTAGGAAGATGGTTAATATGCTATACGACCATCCAGATTATTTATTACTTCTTAGCCAAAGGTCTGTAGGATTCTTAATCAACTACTGTTATGCTTATGAAATAGACTATAGAGATTATCTCTATAGCCTCTTTGGAAATAACTTATCTTTTAATATGAAAAGTGAAACTACCAAGGACGGCATAACTAATATTCAAGCATATACTATAGTAGTGAGAGCTCCGATACCTCTAGTTGTAGATGATCCTGATAAAGATAAGTATAGCGTCACTACTTTAGACGCACAGATGAGTGATAGGACTTACGTCATTAGTCAAAAAGTATATGATTGTCCTAACGAACAATTAGCCTCTACTTCTAAGATACTATTCGAGAATACTTATAGATTGGATAATAGTGGTAGATTGGTCAACCCAAATTATTCTATATCTAAAGAGCTATTCGATGAGGATTTAGAAAATTATCGTCTCATAATAGGTCAATTACTGCTATTCATTAGTGGGATGATTGAAGAATCTACTAACCTAGTATTTGTTGAGATGAATTTTCATATAGAAGAATAAAGCTCTTTAACTAGTAATCTTGTAGTTCAATATAATAAGTAAGTGTATTGTCACACGTAAAACCAATATTATGCGTAATGAACTAGTTAATTGATAAACAATAGTACTTACAATGGACTTGTCCAAATAAACCAATATAAAGTTCAACTGTACTGCATGCTTTCAATACCCAATAAAGCGGAGTGAATGATTAAATTCAGGAGAAGATTTTCTATAGAACATGCAAATGGATTTCATTGAAAAAAGCCAATAGACGCAATTAAATGAACTAATATCTTAGAAAACAATAATGCCTATAATTGAATGAGTCTAAGTATATCAATATAACTATTTAATGTTGAACTGTCGCCTAATAACACAATGTGTTCGCTTACTGAACTTGAATAGATTAAGACAATAGAGACACCTAATGAACTAGATACATATATTACCAATGTATTAATAAAATGAAACTGATAATTGTGAGATCAATCATGTAGGATACTGAAATGAGAATACTACAAAACCGATAAAATAGCCAATTGCAATACTGTGACTCAATTCAATAAAATCGAGGAATGAATAAATTGCGAAAACACCAATCTAAGGAAATAATGTAATATGTCATTCCATACCAATAAAGAGCACAAATGAAATGTATTAATATTAAAACCTATAGAATGTATTAATGAACTTGTGATATCAAACCCAATAAAACTACCCAATAAATAACAGAAATGAGACTATAGAACGGGATACCAATAACTCATACTAATGCACTTTTAGTAAGAAATACAATTATAGAATGAAATGAAATGAATAAAATCTAGGTCAATATGCACAGATAATGCACTTATTAAAATCAGACCTATAATGAAATTAAATGATTCTTAATAATCTAATCCCAATTCAATAAGGTAATGAACTAATAAACACCAAAACCAATATATACCGATAATGATATATTATAATAATGAGGAGGGAGATAGGATGTGTTAACACAGATAGTAGAAAGGGTAAGACCTCAAGAATTTTTTGTAGAAGCTCATATAGCAGATATTCATTTTGGCACTATAGATCCATTTGTAACTCAGAAAATATTGATGGAACAATTCATTCAACCATTATCTGAATTACAAGTACTAGATATCGTATCAGTAGATGGTGATCTATTTGATCATAAATTCATGGCATCATCATCTGCTGTTATGTGCGCTATATACTTCGTACAATCATTAGTAGAACTTTGCCGAGCTAAGGGAGCTACGTTACTACTAATAAGTGGAACTGGTAGTCACGACTCAGACCAGATGAAACTGTTCTTCCCATATATGAGAAGAACGGATGTGGATGTAAGAGTAATCATGTCAACACAGTTCATATATATTAAAGGTAAGAAGATTTTATGCATACCAGAGCTATACAATAAAGGAGAAGAGTATTATAATAACTTCTTGATTAGATCTGGATGGTATGATGCTTGCTATATGCATGGTACATTTAAAGGAGCAATAGTAGGTAAGAATGAACGCACACTAGATAGTGTAAGGGAACCAGTATTCGATATAGAAGATTTTGGTGGGTGCTTAGGTCCGATCATATCGGGCCATAATCATGTACATTCTATATATGGGAATGGTTCATTTTTTTATTGTGGTTCCCCAATAAGATGGAACTTCGGTGAAGAGAAACCAAAGGGATGGATATTATTACTGCATAATATTCGTGAGAAGTGGTTTAGAGTCCACTTCGAACCTATTCAGTCATTTAGATATGATACTCTCCAGTTAGGAGAGATTATGCAGTCAGATCCTAATACAATAATACAATACATAGAGCAAGTAAAAAATGCTGGTGTAGATTTTCTAAGAGTACAGTTTACTGTTAATGATGGAGATAAGATAGCTCTATTGAGATCTTATTATAGAAATCGTAGAGATATTAAATTAGAATCTGTCTTTGATAAGCAACGTAGAGATCTTGTTCAAGACAAATTAGATGCTATGGATGAGTCTCAGAAGCAAATGGTAAATGTATTGACTGATAATAATCTTACACCAGAAGAAAAGCTAGTAATCTATATGAATAAGAAGAATAATGATTCTTATTGGAATATAGATCTATTCAGACAGTTTATGGAAGACGTAAAGCGTCTATGACATCCGAGTACCAAATAAATAGAAGGAGGTGAGAGTCGTTATGGATTTTGGTGCTAGACAACAGCTATATTCAGCCCCTGCTAACAAGACAAAAAAGAAGAGAAATGATAAGCCAATCATCTTTGGTATAGATGATGTATTGATGAATCTATTCTGTTCTTATGCTGTTAGTAAGAATTCTACTATCCATAAATTCAGTATATCTAGCTTAGATAAATTAATGAGATCCATAAGCGTCTCAAACTTCGAAAGTAGTCCACTGATGCTACTAAAGTATCAGTTCCTACTGAGAGCGATTAAAGACAGAGCAAGTGGTTTAAGTTGTGACTTGATTGTATCTGATGTATCTCGTCACATGGATACAACTGGGTTATTACAAGATCCGAATTTCTTAAGAGAACTATCCAATGAAGACGTTGAGTATGTTGAGGGGACAACTGCGCAGTTCCTCAACACCATGCAGTTTGATCCTTATGTTCAGCAACTAATGACTCTATGTAAGGATTATGTGCATGCGGATTATCGTCAAAGAACGGATGTTCTTGGAAACATTAGAGGATTGATGACTAATGCCTTGACTGAGTTTAGAAGGAATGACGTGGCCATGCATTCCCCATCTACTCGGTTTAGATTATCATCTATGCAGGATACTGTAGAGGAAATCCATAATTATATCTGTAGTCCTAGTTATAAACTAGTGACAGGAATGCAAGGATTTAATGGTCTATTAGGAGGAGGATTCCAAAAGACCAAACTCTATTGCTTATTCGGTATGGCTGGTGAAGGTAAGACAGTCTCGATGGTTAATCTCTTATATCAAGTATGGAAATACAATAAGGGATATAAGACCAAGGATCCAACCAAGAAGCCTATCATAATTCTATTAACTATGGAAAATCTGGTTATCGAGTATATCTGTAGCTTGTTCCACGTTATTACTAGAGGTGGAAATATCAAGAACTGTCAGTCTGCTCAAGCTTGTCTTGATGAATTTAAGGCTAGAAAGTTTGAGTATATGGGAGAAGACGATATTGAGCTGTTGATAGAATATAAGCCAGTAGGATCTATAGATACTAGATATATGTATCAGCTGACTGAGGAGATGGAAGATGAAGGATATGAAACTATATGCTTCTTCATGGATTATCTTATGAGAATCAAACCGTCTGAAGTTAGTAGAGATCCATATCAAGATCTTGGTACAGTAGCAAACGACTTTAAGACGTTTGCTATTATGAAAGACGTTCCGTTTATTACAGCTTCTCAATTAAATAGAGAGGCAGCAAAGATTATTGATGAGGGACGAAATTCCAATCAAGCCAATATTATTAAGAAATTAGGTCGAGCCACTATAGGCGACTCGATTCAGATTGATAGAAATATTGATGGTACTATCATTCTAGTTCCAGAAGTCTCTGCTACTGGAGAACGCTATATGGCATATAAGTTAACTAAACATAGGTATGAGATCTATACTGATAAGGTTTCCATCTTCCAGCCTATGTATCCTGGTTCTTATATAGCTCTTGTAGAAGATATTTATGATGCTAAACCTGCCTTCAAAGAGTCTCTTGCTAGAGATACTGAAGAAATGAGAGAAGCATTTGGTGGAGTAGAACGAGTTACTATCAATACGACTATTAAGAGTCTTACTGAGCTTACTAGTAAGAAGAATATGGCTATGCCTCAATTGGTTGATAGCCAGAAACCTGAAGAGTTTAGGTTAGAATCTACTAAATTGGTAGAGACTACTAGGACTCCGATAGTATGTAGGATTCCTGTTCAGTATAGAGGAACTATAACGGAATATGATGAGAAGTACGCAGTAGTATAAACAGTAAGAAAGTAGGAACGGTTTAAATCCGTTCCTACATTTATATTGTTCCACTAAGACGATCATTAGAAACCACTGTTTTAGTTTGGAGTTTACTGTGAGCAGTATTATAGTTTGATATAGAAGTATGCTCTGCATTATATATCTCTGTTATTAATGAGATCAAAGTAGGTCTAGGAACCAGTCTAATCAGATTGGTACTTAGAGTAAACTCATGGATATTACAGAGATCATTTACTCTGAGAATAAAGTGATGGAGGAGGGTTGTATCATATAGCTTATAACTAAGCTTCTTAGGGTTATATCTATATTCGATAACTTGTTTATCGGTTAGCTTAACCCACAAAGAATTATTCTTTAGATCTTCCATATAGTCATCTAATACATTCAATACCATAAAAGTATTACCATCAATATTCTCATTCATACAGAACTTAATATAGTCATATCTGGTGATTGAATTACCCATATCTAGAAATTCACTAAGACTATGAGTATGCTCAATACAATCTATAATATCATTTCTTGCCATCGTCTTCCCACTCCCCTCTGATAATAACAGGATCTTTGCTAAGGTCTCCTCCAACAAAGGATACTATAAATCTTGTACCAGCAGGAATGAACTTAGCACCTGGAAAAGTACGAGTTACAGATACTGGCAGTTTCAATTTAAGAGATGCACATTTCTTTACTGGATTGGTTAGCAATCCAGCAGTATCTCTATTCATTAAATTTGAATACTGACAGTACTCAGTAGTAAGGACCTTAGAATCAGGTTGTAGGCCTGAAAGAGACTGCAACTTGAATACTTGTGTACCTGGATGGTATTTATCAACATAATCATCTAATAGGATAGCTACGTCATCGGTACCTGTAAGATTATTGATACTCTTAGACAAACTACCTGCATCACTTACTAGTGCCATAATAATCACCCCTATTATATGATTGTCTCTGTATGTAAAACTAAGGAGGAATTTAATTATGATTATCAACCGCAAGAACGACTATACAAATCACTTCATTGTTACTGAATATCGTACCGATATTGATGGAGTGGTTCTTGAGTCTAATATGATATTTAAAACCAATGGTAATGTAAATACTAGTGACATCATCAATCTCATTAAGAATCGTCGGAGCAAAGTGGCTAGCCCTCATTTCGAGGAATTCGATAGAGAACCATTTGATGACTGCGTAGTACGCTTGGACTACAGAGAAAATGGGAAAGACTACAGTAACTACTATTGTATGGACGTGGTAGATGATGCTGATAAGATCATCCCTCTCCATAAGTATGATCTGGATACCTTCGTTGCTGTGGTAAAGAAGTTCTATCCGTATCGTCTTAAGAATGCTCTTATCCTCAATACTAATGACCGCGTAGAACCGGAGATTGAACTTCACCGTCATGAGAGAACCTATACCATTAATAAGGAAGGGCATACTCATATCACAGGAGATGTGAAGAACCACCTGAGGGCTAGTTCCAAGCCTGCAGTAATCGTAGATGCCATCTTCCAGGATGTTAAGGAGCTTTATTCCGTTGCTCCTAATGCATTGGTGCAGATGGTGACTGGGCAGGATGGAGACAATTCTCTGGTAGTATTCTGGAATAGTACTGATGAAGAAGGTAATACCATCGGTCATAAGGTCAGCTATTCATGCGAGTACGTAACATTTGATGGTTATGAAGAATCACTTCTGCCGTTCTACGATCTCAGTGATAAGGACCAGGATACTCTGGAAAACATGTTCACGTATATCAAGAATATGTACTGCCGGAATAGTATTCTGGATAAATTCTGCTAATAGGAGGAAAATAATGTTAGCTAGTAAACCAATGGTATTAGGCCAAGTAATTGGGAAAGAAGAGGATGATATATTCAAAGTAGTAACATCTTCTTTGATTGCTGTAAGCGAAGATACTGATAAGGTACTTAAGTGCTTAGATAAGTATCTGCGCAAATTGGTCAGTGATGATATATATGACTTCAAGTCTATGAAATTAATAACTGCATCACTCCCGACTCATAGTGTTATTATGCACGTTGAGTCTAAGGAGATTCGCATTGTATTTGTACTGTCCCAACCCAATGATGAAGGCAGTATGATGCTTGGCGATGTACTGACTGCAGAGAATAACAAGGAAGATATTCAAGCATATTATGAAATCTACCATGCTATTAAGCAGACCTACGGCAAGTATAATACCTTGGCTGATTTCAAAGAAGTATTGGATTAAGTATTAGAAAGAGGGAAATAAATATAATGGCTGTTACTAATCCACTAAAGAAATATCAGGGAATAGACTTGTTGAATATAACCAACAAGCTAAATGACAACAATGACTTAGCTTCTAGATTCATTGATGATGTAATCAGAATCACTGGGTTTGAGATCGATGAAGAAGGCTATGTTGTTGATGCTGAGGATGATCCTATTGAGCCTGAGTATATTGTTATTAGAGGACGTGTATTACGTCATACCAATAAAGGTATACTCCATAATAAGGATCTTATCTTCGACCCCTATAATAATCCAATGATTATGGAAGAGTTGTTTAGACGCTATTTGGAGACAACCCATCCAGACGTTGTTTCTCATCAGTTATTTCCAGCGAATCCCAACAATAAGGAGAAGGTAAATGCATACGGATACATTACAGTATTATACTATAATGGGGCTAAGATCAAATCTGGTCTTCACTATAAGGATAGCACCAAGTATCTGGATGCATTTATGAGAATGGAATCCATGACCGATCAGATGATCAATGATACTCTTAAGATCTATGATGACTTTGAAAAGGAATGGTTCTCCAATCCAGATAATCTCAAAGTAAATCAGATTAAGTGAGGGTTAATATGAATACTCCATTAACTAGGTCACAAATACATATTCTCTCTAGAAAGAAGGCAAACTACAAAGCTCTTGGACTTCTGAAGAGATATTTCCTTCATTGCCCTCAGACTAGCCCATTTGGAAAAGAGTGCCAAGTGATCTTTAGAACAAATAAGAGAGGAAAGCTACGATCTGTTTTCAAATATAATGTTCCAGATGGGTTTATGTACATTAAGAAACTTAATGGTGAATTTAGGGGGAAATATCGTGTCTATAGAGCTAACTGATGAACAAGGGCAGTTAGTTAATCTAGCATATAAATGGTTTAATGAATCCAGCGAACAAGTATTAGAATTCTCTGGTGCTGGTGGTACTGGTAAATCATTCGTATGTAAAGTTATCATTGATAGACTAGGATTAGATCCCAGTACAGAAGTGGCTGCAATGGCATTCTCCGGAGCAGCCGCTCTCGTACTGAGACGAAACGGGTTCTCTCAAGCTAAGACTATTCATTCATCTATTTATACTTACCAGTATGAATATAATCCAATAACTAATAAGACTACTAGAGGATTTATATTCACTGGATTACCAGATAGGGTTAAATTAGTAATAGTGGATGAAGCATCAATGGTTCCGATGAATATTAAGGAAGATCTATTAAGATGCGGGAAGAAAGTAATAGCTTGTGGTGATCTAGATCAGTTACCTCCAGTAGTTGGAGAACCAGCATTCTTAAACGATCCTAGTAAGGTATTTAGATTAACTAAAATAATGAGACAAGCTGAGGGATCTGCCATAGTACAGATCTCTCATATGGTGAAAAATGGTAGAACTCCTCAACCTGGATATTATGGAGCAGTAAACGTAATAGAGAGAAGAGAATTATTCAAGATGCTAAGAGAATTTGTATCTGAATATGGCATACTCATAGTAGGTACTAATAAGAGTAGAGATAGCCTCAACGAACGTATTAGAACTGAGATTTATGGGTATGAATCTCCTCTACCAGTAAAGGGAGATAAACTAATCTGTAGAAAGAACAACTGGGAGATAGAGATAGATGGTATTAATCTTGTTAATGGGTTATGTGGTATATCTATGAGTTCACCATCTATCTCTGCCTTTGCAGAAGACAGTTTCCTAATCGACTTCAAACCTGAGTTCATGACTGAATATTTTAAAGCACTAGACGTAGATTACAAATATTTTGTAGCTGATCATGCTACTAGAATGAAGATGAAGAGTATGAACACAATTTGTCCTCATGAGAAGTTTGAGTACGCATATGCTATAACAACTCATGTATCTCAAGGTAGTCAGTTTGACTCTGGAATCTATATGCAAGAATACTTTCCTACCCATTCAAATAATCTAAACTATACTGGTATATCCAGGTTTAGAGAAAAGGCCTTGTATGTAGTTCCAGATCAGAAGAAGTTTTGGAGAGGAAGTTCTTTCCATAATCATAGGAGATACTATCAAGATTGTTGCATCTTGACTAAGATACCAGTTCCTAAATTGGACGGTACCATCTAAAAAAAGTAATAGATATATACTATATAAGTGGAGGGACGGTTCTCCACTTATATAGTATTATTTTTAGTAAAGAGGAGTGAATTTTTAATGCCTATTTTTAAGAAAGTTACTAGCATTGTAGAAAGATATGATACCAGCACTGGATTATCAATGGAGATAGACAAGCCCTATCTACTCCTAATGGTTCCACAAGGTGAGATGGAAGATACTATCGGTGAGTTCTATGCCATTAAAGGACGCAAAGCTGTCTATGATGAGCTGAAACAGAACTTCGTAACCGGTAACTATAACATCTTAAGGTCACATATCTTATCTGGAGGGATTACATTTGGTAATGAAGTCAGTGTATATACCTTCTTCAGATTATGTATAGAGAAGTTTAAGTACGGTGGAGAAGAAGATCTTGAGCTCTTAAACGATATGGCTGTAGCTACATCGTCTGATCCTGATTCTGTTACTGATACTATGCTGAATATACACTATGCTAATGAACTAGCAGCAAGTCCTAAAGGAGAGTAAGAGATGAGACCGATACGTCAAATCATTAATCAGAAGCCAAGAAACTCTAATTTCTTTGATAGATTCATCAAGAAATATGGAGATAAGGGCACGATGGCTGCTGTAGATAAGGAGATATACGATAGTATAAAGAATTTCTACAAAGACCTAATTAATGGTAATTGTCAGCAAGAGAAATATGAGCCTTATTTAAGAGGAGATATAAGACTCTTGCAACTGGCAATTCAGGATAGTGAGGCGAGAATGACTAGAGAGTGGATTATACTATCTGCTCTTCAGTTTGGATTGTCTAACGGACTAGGAGCATGTGCTAATAGTCAGTTTAATAATACTATGAGTTCTACTCAAGCTAGATATAGAGCATATAGTCTGATCAGTCAAGGTTTGTCTCAGTTCTTACAAACAGGCAATATGCAATATCTTGTAGCAATTAGTGTTCAGATGAATGATCCTATGAATCGTCAAACACGACCTGAATTGTAATATCTACCTCTCCTGACATCCGTGTGAGAGAGATAATTATCCTCTCGAAACATGGTAGTAAATTGAAAGGAGAGGATTTAGATATGGATAAAGAACGTGTTGTCGCAATCAGAGACAAATTCAAAGCTCTGAAATTCAAGCTCTACAAAAGAGATGGAAGTGGGGAGAAAGAATTTACTCCTCTGATTCAAATTGTCTGTGATAATAGTCTCAATGTAGTAGATGATAACATGGGCAATGTAATATGGGATGACGATAATGCTATATTCTACTGGTTTAAAGGAAACTGTCAAAGCAGTACCTCTTATCAGGCTGGAATTAGCAATGGTGTTGCTCTAAATACGCCGTATCTCTGTATTGGTATAGATTATGATGAGATTCAGAATATCCGTGTAGCTCTAAATCAAGAATGCTTTGATCAGCTATCTCAGTCCCTAAGTCTAACTGACGATCAGAAAAAGTATATCGAAGATATGATTTTGAGTGAATCGGATATGAGAAATGTAATTGTACGCAAACAGAATACTAGCTATGTGACGAGCGTACCAGACAAGTATACGATTCCTGTAAAAGACGACAATAAAGTCTACGATAAGACGATCCACGCAGGGCAGTGGGGAGCAGTTTAATTGATTATAAAAAATAATCAACGAGTAGACTAAATTGTAACAATGCTTTGCGGAGCGTTGTTAATAGGGTCTCCTAACAGTAGTTTGCTATTAAGAGACTCAGTTATATACTATATAAGTGGAAACCGTGTGTTCCTCTTGGTCAGCCGTGGTGGGCTGGCCAAGAAAAACTACAAACCAAATTATTAGGAGGTATTTTTTATGTTACAACAGCAGTATTATCCAAACGGGGGATATCAGATGATGGGAGCAGGAGTAGGCTATGGTCAGCAGCAGCCGGCTCCGGTATTGAACAACTTCTTGACTCCGGAGCAGATGAGTGAGATCCAGCATGGTAGTAGCCAGTTCCAGACGAAACTGACTCGCGATGAATATATGCGTAATATTTGTACGCATAAATCCAACAATCGTATCATGTTGGAAAAGCAGAATGATGGTCAGCATCATTGCGCTATCTGCGGAAAAGCATTCACTCTGTTCGATACCAATACTCCGGACGAGACTATTTATGGTGTATGCAAGAACATGCATGACCTTATGCAGTCCATCAAGACGTACTTCTTGAACGTTCCGGAAGACTTCAAGGATATCTACATGATGCTTGGCTTCATCGAAAAGATTCCTCTCCTTTGGAAAACTGCAGTTAAGTCCTTCGAGACTGCATCCAATCAGACCGCTTTCGGTCTCCAGAACAATCCTCAGCAGGATAGCTTCCAGATGCTCGGTCAGATCTTTGGTGGAACTGGTATGCCTGGTATGATGGGTGGTTATTATCAGCAGCCCATGTATAATCCTGCACCGGTTAATGCCTATGGTATGACTGCTCCGGTTGCTCCTCCTCCGATGGCTCCTCAGGCTCAGCCTCAGGCACCGCTTGCTCAGAACCAGCCTCCCGTATATGGCTACAATCCGAGCTATGTTATGAATCAGCAGCCTCAGCCTGCACAGGCTCCGATGGCTTATGGTCAGACTGCTCCGCAGAACCCGATTGGTTACGTTGAACCGAACCAGGGTGGCGTAGCACAGACTCAGATTAACATTGCTCCGACGGCTCCGAACCAGGCTCTGCCGCTGAACCAGGATACGGTTAATCCGAATCTGCAAACTCCGGAAAAGGTAGATGTAAATAAGTCCTTCGCTCCGGCAGTTTAATCATGGTAAATCATTAGCGCTAGTGATCTACTATGAATAATAAGTTCAGATAGGGGCCCTGTCCCCTATCTGGATTTTTTTGAAATAAATTGTGACTTAACAGCAGATTAAGGCCACCAAAGATAGGAGGTAATGCAATTGGCTATAACAAGAGATGATCTGTCTTTTAATCCTTATACGTTCTGGAATAGTGAAGACTATTGGACAGTACATGCATTGGATATTCCTAAGTATGCTGCTGTTAATGCTAAGCTAACCAAAGAACAGATTAATGCTATTAAGAACTATGGTAAGGAAATACAGACCATAAAACTGTTCGTAGACTCTGTTAGACAGAATCCTGGAGAATATCTATCTTCCATAGGAAACGAAGGATGGATGAATGGTGTTCGAGAAGTTATTCAGAATAGTACTGATGAAATGGATAGAGACATTTCTCCATGTAATTCAGTATGGGTTGAGTATTTCGAAGGAACTCATAGATGTATAGTAAGTGATAATGGTCGTGGTATACCAGCAGATGATATAGTTCGAGTATTTACTAGAGAGCATACGTCTACTAACTTTAAGAAAAAGGAAGGCGTATTTAGTAGTGGTCTGCATGGTGTAGGTGCTAAATGTACCAATGCAGTATCATCTAGATTTACAGTACAATCTTATATATTAGGGAAAGCATATCAGATTGATTTTAGTGAGGGCAAACCTCTTCCTAAATATAAGAACATGAAACCGAAAGAAATCCCTAATAAGGGTGATAGACAGGGTCTGGTAGTAGACTTCGAACCTGACTTTAAGGTTATGAAAGAGATTACTTTAACCTGTGCGGATATATTACAGTTCTTAGAGAATCTGATTCCTCTCTTAAAGATAGGTGCTCATATTGAGTTCATTGGTCATCTTAAGAATGGTAAGATTGTTAAGAAAACATTAGATAATAAGAATGGTGTAATAGACTTCATTACTAGACAAGAAGTCAAGAGTTTAATAAAGCCTATTGTATTTGGGTATACTAATGGTATCATGAAAGTAGAAGTAGCAATGACCTATGTAGGTAATCTAAACTTATCTCCAAATGTATTGACGTTTGCTAACATGACTCCAGTAGATACACAGAGAAGTACTCCTTCTAAAGGATTCTTAGATGGATTATCACAGTTCTTCAAGAATCATATGAATAGAGTATATCTAGCATCTAGTAAGAGAAAGATAGAGGTTACTAATGGTGATGTATTAACTGGCTTAGTAGGAGCAGTTTCTGCTTATCATATGAGTGTTATGTTCGATGGCCAGGCTAAGAACGTATGTAAGAATCTAGACTTCGTAGACTTTGTAAAACAAGTCACTATGAAGAGTCTAGCAGATTGGATTAAGGATAATCCTGATGATTTACAGAAGTTATGCGAATTCATTAAAGATGCGGCCCTAGCTCGTATTAGAGCAGATAAAGAAAAGGTCAATATTAATAAGAAATATAAAAGTCAGTCATTCTGGGATCTACCAGATGGATATAGGAAAGCAGAAAATAAGGACCATCTTGAATTATTCATAGTAGAAGGATTATCAGCAGCAGCTCCTTGTTCTGCAGGTAGAAATAGTAAATATCAGTGCATCTATGCAATTCGTGGAAAAATGGCTAATGCTATGAATACGACTCCGAAGAAGATGCTTGAGAATAATGAAGCACAAGGTATAATTACTATATTAGGAGCAGGGTATGGTAAGAATTTTGATATCTCTAAATGCAAATTTGATAAGGTTATAATACTGGCCGATGCAGACTATGATGGTTTTCATATTCGTACTCTAGTGCTTAAGTTCCTACTCCTATATTGCCGTCCGTTAGTCGAGGCTGGTAGAGTATATGCAGCTTTGTCCCCACTCTATCATATTAATATTCATAAGAAGAATTGGAGTTACTTCTTGGATAAGACCGACTTCATCAGGTATGTAAGAGATGAGTTCTTTAAGTCCCATAAACTTGTTCATCAGATGAAGAAGAAGCCATTTACAAAAGCAGAGTTGAGTAGTCTTATAGTTCATAACAACAATTATGACACTATGATGGATACTATCTCTGGTAATTATGCTATCTATCCTGTTTTGTTAGAAGACGTTCTTCTATTAAGAAAGAGTAGCTTTGCTCAGATTAAGAAAAATCTTGAAGGTAAGTATGGTAAGTTCATCCACGTGAAGCAAGAGAAAGGTGTTGTTATTGTAGATGGTTTGGTAAACGATATGTCTCATCTATTTGCTATCAATCAGAACCTGATCAATGCATGTGCTCCTCTACTTCCTTATATTGATAAGAGTGAGAAGAGATATATTCTAGATGGTAAGAAGATAGGATTATATGAATTGCTTAAGTTCTATAGAGAAAGTGAACCTAAGAATATAGAACGAGCAAAAGGGTTGGGTTCATTGAATGCATATGAGATTGGGTATTCTACTTTGGATCCAGCACGTAGATTACTTATCAGATATACTACTAAAGATATCGAAGATGAGATTGAAGAGATCAGAAAGATTAATGATGATCAGTATCAGCTCATTAAGGATCTTGATATATCACAATATGAATTCTAATAGACATATAGGGTAGAATCAATCTACCCTATATTCTTTTTTGGTTATATACTATAATAGTGTATAGTAAATGAACCTTTGGATATGAAAACCAATCGATACCGACAATGGAAAATGATTCTTCCTACTCCGATTAAGAAAAGCAATGGATTACTTAATTCTATTACAATATTAAATGATAACTGCATTTAAACAAACGAAGTCAATAGCTATTATCAATGAAATTGGAATCGTATATCAATAGCTTATGTAAATGAACCGACTCTGGCCAAACCAATTATTCATTCCAATGGATTTATTCATCCTAACCCAATACCAGTGATCAATGAACGGGTATAAATTCACTAATAAAAGAACGAGTGTATTAATTCCTTTCAAACCAATAGTGCAGTGAAATGAATCATCTTATTATAAATCAATATTGAGTGATAATGCATTAATTTCTTTCAAATCAATAGGATATGAAAATGTATTATTTTCGTTAAAACCAATAGAGTATGTGAATGTACTGATCAGTTATAAACTAATAATAAATTATAATGAGTATAAAAATATGAATATTCAATATTAATATATAATGCACTACTTACTCCGAAACCTATATAATGTAATAATGACTAATTTTTGATATTGAGCATATGCTTAATATAAATTTATCTATCTAAAAGGAAGAAGGAATTTTAAATGAAAATCAAACAAATGCTAGCGTCGTTAATGGCCGCTGGTACTATCTTCTGTGTAGCACAGCAAGATAATACTACTGAAGCTGTTAAAACAGTATCTCAGACTGATAAGGGAAGCGTATTAGTAGATGAAGCTAGTATATTCTGGCAGAGTGATAAAGAGTTCAATGCTTTGATCTATTTATTAAGCCCGAGCAATGAGGTACTAAAAAGAGGAATTTTTACATTTGAATATTTGAAAGAATATAAGAATTGGTATTATCATCCATTGAATGATAAGGTACAATATATAAGAGTGGATGTAGACAAACTCGAGAATGTACCCAACATAGCAATGGAAGAGAAACAAAAGAAGTATAAAGAAAAATTTAAGAAATAATGTAACAATAAACGTAGGCAAGGGAGACTGATTCCTTGCCTATTATTTTTTGTAATTTATATATTTTTTAAACATATATTATTGTAGTGAGAAAGTGCATAATATATGTATGCGCTAAAGGTTACCTAAAGGAGGTAATTAAAATGGCTAAGAGTAAAAAAATTGGCGTAATGGAAATGGTTGATTTGGTATTCAAAACTGGTTATATTGATGACCAATTTGGTACCGAGTGTGAATGCGAATTTCTGGGAATAATTATGGATCCCTGGAAAGACAAAATCTATGTAGTTCCACTTGCAGAAATAACGACACTAAATCCGTTGTATTATGATGAGGACGAAGGAACAGTTCATCTATCCAAGAGGAATACAATGGGTAGATTCGATGCTGGGATTACTTCCAATACTGTAGGATCAATGGCATCCATGTTACAAAATGGAGTTGAGAGGTTTAATAGGGAGAATGTGTTCAAACATAGTGTGGAAAGACACTCTTATTTCCAGGCTATGCAACTAATCTCCAAGGAAGATTGGATGGCGGCTAAAAACAAAGGAGGAAAATAAAATGCAATATAAAAAGGATTGTTATGAGAGTGGCAAGATGACAGCAAAAGTAGGCATCGATTATTTGCGTGCCTTGAAGAGAAGACATTATATTTATCAGACAGTATACCAAGATGATACAGGGATGATCTCAGAAGAAAAAGCAAAAACATATCCAACTTGGGAAATCTTCTTCTATGACTTTAGTGCCAACGATAAGCAGGTTGTCGTCTGTGTATCATAAGATGCTGACCTCCTAATAATATTTACTTTGGAAGGCTGTCTATATGGCGGCCTTCATTTTTTTATATTAACAGCATTATCAATTATATACTATAGAAGTGAGAAGAAAGTGACTGGTATAATATATTTATTCTTCTCACTCCTTATTACAATTATTATACCTACTGAGTTTCCCCAGATGAGCTATTATAGCTCATCTAAATCCCTCGATAGACGGATTGACCATCCGTCTTTTTTTCGTTGACCAATCCCCATAGACATTACGTCTATGGGGGTGATCATATATACTATATAACTTATTAGGAGGAATAGTAAAGTCGGGATACTATATACATTTCAGCAGCTAACGTATATTAGCGTAGGGCAATACGCTGTATTCAGACTATTCCTATTACTTCCATGTTGAGGAGGAAAATTTATGTCAAACAAAAATGGTCTCACAGGTGTACAACAGTTCATTATCTCTACTCTTACTAATGTTTTCCAAGATAACAGTGATAGATCTGTATCTGAAAAGTTAGCAAGAGCTGCTATTACCTCTATACCAGAGAGTATTAATATTAATACTAAGGATGTGTATAATAGGGTAGCTAATCAATATCCTAAACTGGAATTATCTCAATATAATCAGCCAAAGGATGTATTGGATATGAGTAGAATAGCTACTCAAAATGTGATCAATAATGACACAAAATTACGTACTGTAGCTTACTATGTTAAAAAGTAATATGACTGCTACACTATAATAAGTATTAGAGATCTTAAATAAAGCACAGGGGTACCTAAAAATAGTACCCCATTGCTTTATATTTATTTTTATTAGGAGGTTAAAAAATGGCATTTGAATTTGTTAAGAAAGAAGAATGGGTACGATTTGCTAATTCATATGAGATTCAATACTATACAGCTAATAACAAACGTCTCCCATTATACAAGCATCTGATTGAAGGAGAACTTCCTTGTAGATCTACCCTGCAGTCTGCTGGATATGACTTTCGTATCCCATACGATCTATCAGTAAAAGCAGGAGAGACTTATGTAGTAGGAACTGGAGTAAAGTGGAATGCATCTGATACTTGCTTAGTACCTATAAAGAAAATGATATACATTAATAATGATATTACTGGATTTTCTAAAGATCCAGATATCCAAACTGATCAGACTTTCTTAGCTCTATATCCACGTTCTTCATATGGATTTAAGTATGGTTTCCATCTCTTAAATACTACTGGTATTATAGATGCTGACTATTATGCTAATCCAGAGAATGATGGTCATATCATGGTAGCATTCAGTACTACTAAGGATATGGAATTGAAAGCAGGAGATAAGTTCTGTCAAGGCATCATAACCCCTTACTTCATTTGTAATAATGAAGTTACCCCCACTTCTGTAAGAACTGGTGGTACTGGTTCTACTGGTAAATAAAATGCTGTATCTCCGGTAGGTTCATGCGGCCTACCGGATTGTTTATTTGGAGGGAATTTAAATTGATGGATGAGATTAAAGAATATTTAAGGGATAATAAGAATTTATTGGCATTATTACTTCTAATGAGTATGATGCTAGGAGTAATGATATATGCTGCTATGTGGATGCTATCCAAGGACGGAATTGAAGATAGAAGAAGAATAGAGGAAAAGAATAAATTGGGTATGGTATTAATAGATAATATAGATAGGGATGATAGTCGTGTCCAATGGATATATAAAGGATAGGGATGAATTAGCTAATAGGATAGCTAATTTTGTTAGTGAGAGAGTAATGAGAGGAGTATATTTAGGGTTCTTATTATGGATAATAGGACTCTTCTTCTCTCCTACATTTGCATACATAGTGTCATTTTGGAGTACCTTCTTTTGCTTCTTCTTTGGTATTTGTTTACTACTATTCGGACTAATGGTGTTTAAATTAGAGTGGAGGAAAGATATCCTATTTCCAACATGTATTAGTTTTGGTATTCTTCTATGTTGTCAAGGTATTATATTCGCTATTATTAATCATATACATATAATATAAAGAATCGTTATAAATTATCTAATAAAGAGGTGAAACACTATGACTAAAAAAGAATCTATGAGTAAACTCAAGACTGCTTTTCATGATGTAGTCTCTGCGAATAAACTGAAGAGTATTAAATCCACATACTCAAAAGTTAAGAATCTAGAGATCGATGATGATGCTCAGATTCCAGCCAGTGTTGAGAAAGAAGTTAATGAATTGGTATAAATATAGTCCCATACTCGTTATGAGTATGGGATATTTCTTTTTTGACTTCTAAGTAATTAGGATAAAAGGAGAGATTAAAATGAGTTTTTTTGTATTAAATGAAGCTAATGATAAAAGTCGTTCTATTAAAGATACTAACGTAAAAGCTAATGCGAGACAAGCAGTAAAACCAAATTCTAAGGGAGGAATTAACAGCCCTGACACTATGGATAAGATTGACAAAGCCATAGATAACTTTGGAGTTCAAACACAAATACAGCAACAACAGAAAGCTCTATTGGCTAAGAAGAAACAACAACAGGTTATGGCTAAAAAGCAGAAACAGATGCAATCGTTCTATCAACCACAACAACCAGTTCAGCAACAGCCAGTACAACAACCACAAATGACTGCACAGCAACCAGTACAAGCAGCTCCAGCACCTCAGCCAGTACAGCCTGTTCCTCAACCTGTAGCTCAACCAGGATTCTATCATCCTCAACAACCAGTACAACCTGCTCCTACACCTCAACCTGTTCAGCCAGTACAGCCTACTCCACAACCATCTCCTCAACCGGCAGCCCAACCAGGATTCTATCAACCCCAACAACAACCAAAACAGCAACAGTATAAACCTGGAAATACATTCTAAATAGAGTCCCATACTCTTAAGAGTATGGGACCAATTACTGTTAGTGAGTTACAGTTACTCTATAAGGAGCTATGTTAATAGTAGTACCATTAGTAGAATTGATATTGAAATCAATATCAATCATATCATTATACAGACCATCAAAGGCATGTGAACTACTAACTACAAGATTACAATTAATCTTATCTCTATCATCATCATAGTTCTTAAACGTGAGTATGATATTAGGTTTACCACTCTCTGGAATTGTGGATGGTAGATTAAACCGTACCTTATATAAGAGAGGAGTTTTATAATCAGAATAGTTAGTAGAATTACTGTAGCCGATAGAATAACCTTTAGTCTCTAGATCAAGCTTAACAGTCTCTCCTGGAGCAATGACAACGTCCGAGGATCCATATCTAGATAAGAGAGCCTTTCCGATATTTCCATTCTCCAATTTAGAAAGTTCACCATAATAGGTAGGAGAATATAGGGATATATTGCTACCGTTAGTACTACCTTCTGGTAAGGTAGTTAAGTTGATAGTGATGTGAGAGAAGTTACCATTTTTAATCTCAAAGAACCAATAGTCTGATGCTCCAAAAATGTATACACCATCTTTAGTATATTTAATAACCCCATATGCCTTGAGGTTATTATTTTCTATAAGATGGCTCATATAATCCTCAAGGCCTACAGTAGTATCTCCATAATCATCCACTAGCTCAGCATGATGAGTGACATGATATAATCTATCTCCTATTCTAATGGGACTGTTCTCATTATTTGGGATTACTATATAATGAAAATTACCATCTCTAATTTTAGGATCAACGATATTATCATTAAGAACCTTTCCTAACTTAATAAAATTATCGTACTGCATGAGTCATTCCTCCTATGAAAAATCATGATTATATAAGGATATACTATATAGGTGAGTAGATTATCTATATCTACTAGATTGTTAAAAGAAGTTTTAAAAAGGAGTGTTTAAAATGTTCAATTGGTTGTTCAAATTATTTAGTGGTGATAATGGTAGCAGTATCATAAGCAGCCTAACTGATAGTAACATCATGATTATACTGCTAGATGAGGACGATTGATTATCCTCATCAGTGATAAAGAGGAGGGGTTTCTTCCCCTCCTCTTTTTTATCCCATCACTTCGCTTACATCATATACACTATTAGGACCTAAATTAAAAGGTATCTTAATACCAGTAAGATGACTATTAGAATCCAACACTGGTTCAAATTCCTTTTCTATTATGAAAGGGAATGGGTAATCTGTAAGAAGGTAGAAGTATCCAAATAATACTTTTTTTGGATCTCTAGTGCAGTTACTGATAACTAGGTTATACCCTAATGGACAGTCCATATTATCTACTCTATTGTAGTCCATATGTAACACCATAGTATATCTGAGCTTGCCTCCTTGATAAAAGAGAATAGGTTCAAATATAAAGTCCTTAGACATATCACTAGCACATACGTCCATAAGATCTAGTATATCTTCAAACTCAGAATACATAGCATCATCTTCAGGCATCATCCTAGACATAGTTCTAGTATTAATTGATAAAGAATGAAAGTACTCTGGTTGCTTGATAGAATTAGTTCCGTTTAGATAGTACACGTTATTTTTTAGTATAGCGATGTCATCAGTATTATATAAGGAGATAAGAGTTTTAATAGTATGAATCTTACCAGTCTCCAAATCTCTAATATAAACTGTATGATCACTAGTAATGAAAATGTCATAAGTAATCCCGTGCAGTGTATTCTCTATAGGAAATTTGATAGAGGGATTAGCATATGCTGGTTCTTTTGGAGCTTCAATGTAGCCATCCCCTTTAATAGATCTGATATCAATAACCTTACACATAGATCAGTCACCCCCATATTTAAATGATTCCTTTCCTATGTAGTTGATTTCTGACTCTCTTAAATCTATTTTTAGGAATAAATGGAATAATAAAAGGTTTTCCAGAATATCTTATAGGAGTATGAGTTAATACATACTTTAAACAACTCTCATTCCATAGCCTACTTAATTTAATTATCTGACGCATCCTATCATTCATGACCGATTCCTCCCTATAGTGTAGTTTATCTATTAGTTCTGTAAAAATGATTATATACAAGCATATATTATTGTAGTGAGAAAGTCATCAATAGAAGATGGTGACTAAAGGTACCTAGAAAGGGGTATGCATTATGTTCGCAACTGATATCGGTATCACCGCTAGAGAAGCTCTGGAAATCTCCTGCAAGAAGGAAAAAGAGATTGAATTGAAGAAGCTGGAAGAAACGATTGCGCATCACTGCTCCAGATTTAATCGAAAAGTGCAGATCCGACAGGAGGATTATTCTGTTATCGACGTGAAGAAGGAACTCGTAGAACACGGTGTCCCTTTCACCGATAATGTGATGAAATCATATGATTGTGATTTAACGGTTACAAATTCAGCCAACAGCTGGTTTGCCAAAATCGTTAAGAATCGCGATGAAGATGCCAGAAGGATCTTGGAATCTGTAAGGGCGTATATTACCAGAGCCGCAGAAGAATTTCATCGTAATTGTGTATGGAGCCCTGATGGTAATCATCGGGACGATTATAATTACAGATGGCTTGTTAAATCTCTTGAGGCAAATGGCTTCTCCGCGTGCATTACCGATGAAGGTAGTGTTCGTATCGACTGGTAACTAATGAAAAAGAATAGCTACAGAACCTGGCTGGTTATAGAGCTATTCTTTTTTTAATTATGATAGTTTTATAAACGTATATATAAGGAGAGTGGTAATATGATTGATATTAAGTTTAATCTAAAAGCTGAGACTCTTAATAACAGTAAGAGTGACTTAGACAGGATAGAGAAAAGAATCTTAAAAGAAATTAATAAATGTGTATTCAGATTCTGTGCTGATGCTAAGGATAGGAAATACTATGAGAAATACATATGTCCTCTTGGTATTAGAGAAGAGAGAAATAATACTATAGAGGTATGCTTGAGATTCACTAGAGATGGTTCTAAACTATGCAAAGCCGTAGAGGATAAGATTGTTTTGTTAAATAAAGATCTTGAATTAATCGAAAGATATATAATGAAGGCTGATGAGAAAGGGAGTAAGCATATAGAAATAGCAGTTAGTGAATTGAACTGCAAGAATATATCTACGATTGAAGAGATCATACATCAATATGGGTTTAAGGTAATTATGTCTCCACATGAGGATGACTATATAGTTATCAAATGGTAAACGTAGGGAGGAGTATATATGATACAGACTGTAAAGTATACGGTTAAGATCTATGGCGAGACAACGGATAAGTATAAAGAAAAGATAAAGGATTGGATGGATAATCACGTAATTCCTCTCATTGAAAAAGACAAATATACTTTCTTTATACTGGATTCAGATAACTTCTTTGCTAGGTATGAGAAAGAGAATTTATTGGGCAGAGTATGTGTAGCTCCATCTGAAATAGTTGGTCGCGTTATCTCAATTACAACTAGAGAGGATGAATGCGATGTAGAGTTTGAATACAGCAATCCTCATAAAGAAGAGTATGCTAAGAAGTACGACCTATCCTCACTCCGGTTCTTCATTCCTATGATTGGAGATGATGGTACTATTAGTTGTCCTAGACTGCTTATAGACGAGAATAAGTAATCTACTACAAACCCCTAGGGATTATCTCCCTAGGGGCACATGTTAGGTATAATATCCATTCAAACGAACTTTAAACAGCTTATCTCCAGGATCACTATTCGGAGGAGCAACTGCTCTCAGTCTAATAGTGGAAACATTCTCAGGAGAGTTGGCAGCAACACCATCATTCATAGTTCCTTTGATGATATTCTCTTCGCCTACTCCCGCATTGGCTCGTACATCTTTACCGATAGTACCACCAATAGGAGTCCAAGTGTCTTCATTTCCGTCAATACTAGGAATATTCACCTGAATCCACTTATCTCTAGCTACATCATCTACTGCTGTATCACCACTATTATCCAGTACCATCAGAAATGCTTCTTTCAAGTCAGATACTGTGGTAAGACCACCCCTATTATTCCATACGTTAACAACAAGGATATCACTAGGAACCTGTGCTTTAAGAGTACCAATGTTCCAAGTAGATACAAGAGTAGTATCGGTAGCGTCATAAATAGCTATTTGTGGGCCCATTATTTACTACCTCCTTCCCATTAGGTAAAGTAACCATTGATTCTCATCTTCCAGTTACGGATACCAGCTTCTACCCCTGCCGGTACCTTAGTCTTAAGATTACAAGTACAATAGTTCTCAGTAGCATTGGTTAAAGAACCATCGTTAGCAACTCCTTTAATTACGAAACCTTCAGATGCATCTACGCCATCAGCACGAAGTGATTTAGCAATAGTTCCTCCTACTGGAGTCCATACAGCAGTAGAACCATCAACAGCAGGAACATTTACTCGTACCCACTTATCAGTTACCACTTCGGTGATAGCTCTACCATCAGTATCAAGTGAAGTGATATTAGCTTCTTTAAGATCACTAAGATCAGTAAGACCACCACGATTATTCCAGATAATGATCTGTAGTATAGCGCTTTCTGCATTTGCTTGTACTACTCCATTATCCCAATTCGTGACAGTGCGATCGCTAGTATCGACAACTGTAATGCTAGGTGCAGCCATCTTAATTCCTCCTATCTATAAGTATTTAGTATATAGACTACTAAGTCCATTACTACTAAGTCAACTAAATAGATGGCTGTATATGTTTTGTATTATGGTTATATACTATAGTAGTGAAAGGAGGTAGTTGATTATGAAAAGAGTTTTAAAGTAAGAGGTGCTGTATTTTCTCTTAAAAAGAATAATAGAGCACAACAAATGAAGAAGGTAATTTATGATGGTGAGAAATGATCCAAAAAGCATTAGAATAGGATCACTAGTTCTTGATGGTTGGATTTGATTTAGGAGGTAATTAATTATGGATACTAATAAAATAGACGCAACTCATCGCATATTAGAGGAGGAGTTCATTCGTGAGAATGAAATATCTAAGAAGATGTATGACGTGTCCAAGAAAATGATGGATGAAGTAAACAGACGTCGAGATAATGAATTATTGGAAGAGGTAGTGCAGGATAAGATTTAACTTAGGAGGTAAATAATTATGAGATCTATATCACAGTCATTTGTATATTCGAGTACAGGAGATGCGTCTAGAGAAATAGACTATACGATCATTGTTAAGGATAAAAAGGGAGTAATAATTGGGAAAGGAAGCACATCAGTTATAGCTCTTGACCTTAGTTTATTGAATAATAGCATGATCGTTCTTAATTATAAAGAGTTATCAACTACAGGTGAAGCATATAGTCAGTATCTTAAGTGGATTGGTAAAATGATTAAGGAACCTAGTGATTCTAGGTATTTTAATCAAAAGAACCTATATCAATATACTACGGAAGAGAGTTGTATCAATTCAAGTAACTTGACAGAAGCAATAAAATCTGCTATTGATCGAGACCTTGAGATTAACAAATTCGAATATATTGTAAGCAGAGATCAGGAGGGATGAATATGTTTCAAGAATTGGAAAAATTTGAAGAAGAACGAAAGATGGCAAAAACTAGTAAATACTTAGAAGCTATTAATATTAAGGAAAGGGGGTTTATGGAAAAATCCTATTATGAGGCCATTATCGAAAGAGCTAATTCTGAGGAGGTAAAAGAATCAGGCTATTTCATTTATTGTATCCCAATAGATATAATTGAAGGACTGGCTAATCGATTATATAAAGACAAAATAAAAATAGAAGCCGGTAGCGTAGTAGGTAAAGATTTTCGCAAGGTAGATATGAAAATATGCGCCATTTGTATTGGCGGTAATACTCCTATTTCTTCAAAAGATAAATTAATAAATTCATTAAAGAGTATTATAAAGGATATAGAAAAACAGAATTAATAGGAGGCAATTTAAGGTATGTGAGCAACCCTACGGGGTTGCTCTTTTCTTCCATTTTATTTTTTATTTGTTTTTAACACGGTTATTAACTTTATTAGTAATTTTAGAAAAGGAGGTCTATTGATGGATATGATTAGAGATGGATAGCTAATATAATATTATATGTGAACTAAGAGGAAAACAGTTAATGTTCCGCGATGAATTCCAAGTAGTAGCCAAAGGCTCCAACGAATGTACCAATATATCCGGATCCCGAGATTATGGTACTACTGGAGGACATGTAGATACTAATAATCAGAGAATGATATCCC
>OCTW013434253.1_pt1 | contig 44403 bp, 32 predicted proteins | sample 1539671 | NCBI WGS metagenome assembly OCTW01 (sample SAMN02144230, study PRJEB22623) | gut metagenome | biome: sheep rumen | host: Ovis aries | place: New Zealand
GACAAAGACGGGAATTGAGAACGTGCCCAATGAGGCACAAGTGGAGAACTTAAAGCGGCTGTGCCGTTGGCTGGAGCAGTTGCGCAGGCGATGGAACAACCTGTACGGCGAGGGTAACGACCCGATAGTCATCAACAGCGGGTTCAGAAGCCCAGAGGTGAACAAAGCGGTAGGGGGCGTGCCTACGAGCAACCACCTGACGGGCTGTGCCGTGGATATCCGCTGCATCGGGATGGAACAGGCATTGCGATATGCGGCGATTCTGTTGGACATCAGCGATCTGAACCATGAGGACTATGACGAGCTGCTGATAGAGAAGAAGAGCACCGTCGTCTGGATTCACTTCGCGGTGCGACCCTCGGGCAATCGCAGGCGCACAAACTTCAAACGGTAAACAAGACAAAGAGGGCTGCATCCACAAGGTGCAGCTCTCTTCTAATGTGACACGTACCTGGTGCCTGTCACACTTTTCCAAACTTCCAATTTTTTTCGGATAATTGTGCGATTTATGAGCGTTTATTTGTATGTTACATTCTTGCCTTCTGCTTATCGCCGGCGCCGGAACCGCGGTACTTCGAGCGAGCCTCGTTGAACTTCCACGTGAGGTCGAGCATGAAGGTGCGACGTGCTGGATTGTGGCTGGTGAGCTCGCGATAGCCAAATATGACGGCATCGGTCTTGTTGGTGTTGAAGAGGTCTATGCAGCGCAGGTCGGCCGTCAGCGAGCCGAGACGATGCAGGTTGAAGTCCTTCTGGACACCGAGGCAACCAACGATGCGCGGTTTGTTGATGCGGAAATTATTGTATTCACCCTTCGTGGCCCATTCCAAGTCGGCACTGAGGCGGAGGGCATGGGGCAGCTCGAAGGTGTTGCGCCAAGAGCCGTTGAACCAAGGCTGGCTGAGGGTGGCGACTTCGCCTGTGGCGGTTGGCGACTTGTAGTTCTGGAACATGGCTACCACAGACCATATGGGATGCCACGTTAATGGAGAATTGAAAACTGAGAATTGGAAATTAGGCCGTGCGGAGGCGACGACAATGAAGCGGTCGTAAGACTCTTTACTGTTGATGGGACGCACGAGACTGACCAGCGGGTCGGCAGAACCGGGATAGGGTTCGGTGGACATGGTGACAGCATCTTTGATGCGCCCATAGTTCAGCGTCAGATTGACCCACTTGTAGGCGGCATTCAGCACCAGGCTATGGGTATAGGTCGGACGCAGGTAGGGGTTGCCGCTCTGGTAGGTGTAACGGTTGATATAGACCGTCGAACTGGTGAGGTTGGCGTATGCCGGACGCTCAATGTCGCGACGGTATGACAGCGAGAGCTGCACCTTGCCAACAGGAGCGGAGACGACCGCCGTAGGGAACCAGTCGCCGTAGTTGCGGCATAACTCGTCCTGGCGCTTGCCAAAATCGAAGTAGTCGTTCGTCAGGTGCTCATAGCGCAGTCCCACCTGGGCGAACACCTTGCCGAACCGGCGACCGTACTCTGCAAAGAACGCGGCCGACTTCTCATTGATCTCTATGTCTGTCGTCTTCACGGGAACAGCATCGGTGGCCTTGAAGTCGTAGGCGTCCGTACGATGGTTGTAGCTGTACTCGCCGCCAAGGGAGAGGTTGCCCTTCCAGACGGGATAGCCGAAGATAAGCTTCGAGGCCCAGAAGTTATTGCTGCTGAGGGTGGTGCTTTCGATGCTCCGATTGACGGGACTGCCGCCTGCTTCCGTCGTGACTTCACGGGTGTTGCCGGGCGACTGGGTGTCGTCGAACAGACCGTCGATATTCAGGTCGATGCTCAGCTGTCCCACCTTGCCATTGTAGTAGGCATTGAAGATATGCTTCTTGAACTCGTCTACCTTGGAGATATGGCTCTCGGAGCGCTCTTTGAAAATGCCGTTCTCGTAGCTGTCGGTATAGAACATACTGGAGCAATCGCCGCTCGGATGCCGGTCGTATTTGTAGAAGGCACCGAAACTATGGTTCTCGTTCACCATGTAGTTGACCTGCAACTGCGGTGACCAGCCTTTCCAGACGTTCTTCGACTCCTGTGTACTGACGCCCTCGATTTTGTCTGGTCCGGCATAGTAAGTAAGGGTGTTGTCCTGTAGTGACTTGCCGTGACCATAGCGGCCTGCCCAGAACGAGGCGGTGATGTCGAGACCACCAGTGCGGTAGTTCACATCGAGGTTGTTGGTTAATGTATGGCCATACTGATACATGCCACCGAGGTTATCCTGAAAACTAATCCCCTCACCTTTTGCTTTCTTCAGTGTGATGCGTACGACGGCCTTTGTCGAGGCGGCATAGCGGGCTCCAGGGTTCTGCACCACATCGACGTGCTGAATCTGGTCGGAGCGCAGACGAGAGAGTTCCTTGATGTCCTGCACCCGTCGGCCGTTGATATACACCTCGGCATCGCCACGTCCCTGCACCTTCACGCCCCCGTCGCGCTCAGCCTCCAGCGAAGGAATCTTCGACAGGGCATCGCTCACCGTTCCGGCCTTCTCCAGGATTGTTCCTGCCACCGTAGTGCGCATGGCGTCGCCTTTCACGCGCGTCTTAGGCAGGCGTCCCTTTACCACTATGCCACCCAACTCATGGGTCTGGTTGAACCACTTTGCCGTATCTGTCGACAGACTGTCATGCTGTTGTGCGGACGTCAGCATAGTTATCATCATGGCTGCCATCAGCGTTGCAAATCGTAAACTTTTCATGGTTTTTACATTCTTTTTCATTTCTCAGTTCTGACAAATTAAACATTTTTCTGCGTGCAAAAGTACGACACATGACACATTCTTCCAAATTTTAGGGACAAACTGCACGAATTTGTGACGAATGTCACATTTATTTTGTATCTTTGCCGCCGTATGGACAAAAATCACAAAGAAACCATCAGCATCCGGTTCATCAGTACCGCTTTCATGATACTGGCGATTGCCATCTTCAAGCCCTTCGGACTCGAAATTGGGCAATGGCAGTCCTACCTGCATCTGCTGAGCCTTTTTATATTAGGCTTGTCCAGCTGTTTCATCACGGAGCTCATTCTGCGATACATCGTACACATGCCTCGCTCCTACGAACATGGCATTAACTATATCATCAGCCGTAATCTGCGCTTTCAACTCATCAATACGCCGTTGGTGGCCCTGTTTATCTGCCTGTATCGCCACTTTGTGATGAGCAGTCTGGTGGAGAGCAATCGTCTGTCGGTGAGCAACTATCTGGAGACGCTGGCCATCATTGCCTTCCTCTCCTTCGCCATCGGGCTCTACTGGCGTTTCAAGTTCCGAAGCAGGTATCTGGCGGTGGAACTGGAAGAGACAAAACTTCTAAACGAGGAACTGAAGAAGATGCAAATCCCTGAGCATACATCTTCGAACGAAATGGAACAGTCAAGCGAAAAGCCCCTTCAGCAGGAGCTTACCCTCACTGGTACGACCAGCGAATCGGTGATGCTTCAGATTTCACACCTATTATATATAGAGTCCGTGGGCAACTATGTCAAGGTTTGCCATCTGCGCGACGATAACGTGCGTACCGACATGCTTCGCGCCACGATGAAACAGATGGAGGAAACGCTGCAGGACTATCCGATGATAGTCCGATGCCATCGCGCCTTCCTGGTCAACCTTGGGCAGGTAGAGCAAATCGTCTCCCATTCCGGTTCCACGCAGCTGCTCATCAAGCACTGCCACGAATCACTCCCCGTCTCGCGCAGCAATATGTCTCAGGTCAAGGCCGCGATTAAGCGAGAGATTTATGTACGGCCAGAATACGGTGTTTATCTGGAAGAAGAAAAGTTGATTAAGTGTACAGTCCACCGTTAATGTTGATCACCTCGCCAGTGATGTAGGCTGCATCGTCCGAAGCCAGGAAAGCCACTACTGCGGCCACCTCCTCGGGATAGCCGAAGCGGCCCACAGGAATCATCTTCTTCAGTTCGTCCTGAGGCAGTTCCTTGGTCATATCGGTCTCGATGAATCCAGGAGCCACGGCATTGACAGTAATACCTCGTGCAGCAACCTCCAAGGCCAATGCCTTCGTAGCACCAATCAGCGCAGCCTTGGCGGCACTGTAGTTGGTCTGGCCCTGAATGCCCTTCAAGCCCGACAGGGAAGCCATGTTGATGATTCTGCCGCCACGCTTGCGAGGCATCATGTGCTTCAGCAGACGGCGCGTCAGGTAGAAGAAACCGTTCATCGTGGTGTCCAGCACCTGATGCCACTCCTCGTCGGACATCATGAACATGACGTTGTCGCGGCGGATACCGGCATTGTTCACCAAAACGGCAAAATAATCCTCCGGGTGCTTCTGCTCCCACTGGTCTATGGCCTGCTCGACCTCGGTCTTGTCGGCAACATTGAACGGGAGCAACTCGGCCTGTCCGCCAGCGTCCTCGACGAGTTTCTTCGCCTCTTCAGCAGCCTGCGTATTCGAATTGTAGTTAATTACGATGGGCATGCCCAACGACACCAATTTCAAGCATATGGCTCGTCCAATGCCTCTTGATCCTCCGGTTACTAAGATATATTTCATAAATAATTAATGTTTGTTCGATGTCTAAATGGATTTGTTTTAATTGAATTCACCTGCAAAGGTACGACAAAACAGACAAATCACAAAACATTCCATCAAAAAAATCAGAGAAAGGAATGAGGGGGATAGGCAAAATTTGTGCCTCAGCAGCCGGTATACGGTCTGAAAATGCAAAGGGAGAAATAAGGGAAGGGACGAGAAAGTATCTCGTCGTGCTGTGCAGTGTGGTAAGCGCCGGGGTTGCCAACATTCTCGAAATAATGGCACTCGGCGGCAGGATGCTGACGAAGGAAATCCTTCACAGCCTCGGCACACTGCGAGAGTTTCATGACGACCACGACATGATGGGTGTCGAGCAACTGCTGAAGCGTTGCCACATCAGCATCGCCAGGCAGAACGGCGAGGCGCTGCTGCTGACTGATGAGCGACAGGTCGGCCATAGCGGCTGCAGCGATAAAGGATGGTATTCCCGGGACTTGCTCCACAGGAATACCATCGGCCTTGAGTTGACACAACACGTAATGAATAGAAGCGTAGATACTGACATCGCCCTCGACAGCAATGACCACGCGGCGACCAGCTCGCTGCAGCTCGACAGCCTCGCAGCGTATCTGTTCATAGACCTGCCGGGCTGCGTCGCGGTTCTTGCTCATGGGCAGCGGATAGAGGCGCATCTGCTCCTCTGTCACCCATTGGCCGATGATGCTGCGGGCACGCGACGACACTTGCCCGTCAGCTCCTCGCGTAGCAGGAATCATCACTACGTCGGCCTCGCGGAGCAGTCGCACGGCCTTGAGCGTCAACAGCTCAGGGTCGCCCGGACCCAACGAGAGGAACGTCACAGCAACGGCGCTACAATTCATACGCAATATATAGAGTCTGAATGAATGTGGTTTTTACTCTTCGAAATAGCGAATCTGTTCGAAGTAGTAGCCTGGAGCCAACTGGGCACCCTGACTGACGACACCTGTAGCCACGTCATAGACATAGATACGCTGTTCGTTGGAAGTGTCAACGCCCACGTAAGCCTTGTTTTCATGAGGATTGTAGACAACACGCTGTGAGAAACTGCCACCGCTGTAGCCAAGGTCTTGGCCCTTGTATTGCAAACGGGTACTGCTCTGGCTGTTAAGGTCGATAACAGAATAATAGTAAGCCGGATCCTGAATACCAGTGCCTTTATCATTGTCGCCAGAATAAGCCATCACCTTGCCGTTGCCCATATAAATGGTGCTCAGCAACTTACCTTTTGCCTCAGGGAAGGCATTGTAGCCCTCCTCAAACTGGTAGCTTCCCTTCTTGATGCGTAGCAGTTTACCTTTGTATTTCTTTGTACCTACCTCGTCAAAGCAAGAAAGATAGAGGTTGCCCTGCTCATCATAGAAAGAGGTCGTCTGCAGGAGTTCACCAAACGACGAGCTGTTCACTTCCTGAGCCTCAGTGTTCACGAAATTCTGTTCGATGGTCATGTTATCAGGGTTGATGACGGCAGTACGGAACTTACCCTCATTCTTGGCATTACGTCCAGTGCCGTCCTTGAAGAAATAGAAGAAGAACACCTTTTTGTCACTCTGACGATAACTCAACAGACCGCTGGTGCAAACATAAATCCATTTCGTCTCACCATCTGCAGGAGCAATGTTCAAATCACCTTCTGCGATAATCTTCATGTCAGTAGCGTTGATTTTAGTCCACTGGAACTTCTTATTTGTACCATCAGCAGAAACGATGAGCAGTGTCTTGCCATCCAACCAAGTATGTGCATACTTGCGCTGAAGATAGGTGTTCGCAACAAACGGCTGATCTTGAATCACCTGCAATTTGTTGTCCTTGAACTGTAACTTGGAAAAGTGGGTATTGGTGTTGGGAACCTGATACATGTACTTGCCGTCATAGATGTTTTCCATGGTATATTCAGTAATCTCAGCACCATTACCTTCGAAGTTGATGACTTCATCGGGATTGCTCAATGAAGCGATGCTCAGTGTGTAGTGCTTGTCGTCCTGATTCATGCCACCATGTTTGCCTACAGTGACTGTCAAGTCATAGTGAGCAGTACCAGGAGGGGGAGGAGGAGTCTGGGAATCGTCACTGTTTGAACAAGAAACCAAGGAAGCGCTTAAGCCAAGGGCTACCAGTGCGGAATAAAAAAATTGAATCTTTTTCATAGTTGTTAATACTTAAATGAATAATATGTTATTGTAATAATAGTCTGAACTTGAGGAACAGCGAACGACCAGGTTTCTGTAATTTGTAGTTGTCATAGACCGTCTGGTCGAAGATGTTTTTGCAATCGAGCGATACGCTATAGCGCTCCTTCATCCATGAGTACGTGATGTTAGCACCTAAGATGCTCTTCTCAGGAATACGTGCCTTGGTATCTTTTGCCCCGTAAGCCTCCCACGACAGATAATACCAGTGAACCCACTGATAGTCAGCACCTACATAGAGATGAGAGGTATGTGGCAAGAGGTGAGCGATTTCTTTCGCAAAGTCGTAACGCACCTCAGCATTAGCATAAAGCCAGGGGCGGTTGGGGACGCGATTATTGAACGTTGCCGAAGGCTTGCCGTTTTCCAGGTAGCGATTACGGTCTCTGGCATCCAGCCAACTGAAGTTACCGACAATGAACAATTTATGGTCATAGTCGTAACGCAACTCACCCTCCAGTCCCTTGATGTGAACGGCAGGCTCGTTGGTGTACTGCATCATGCCTTCTTTCTCTGTAATCTGGGGCTGGATGTAGTTGTCGACAAAACGGAGAAAGCCGTTGACCTCGTAGTACAGGGTGTGCAGTCCTGTGCGGAAGGTGCCGAAGACGCCCAAGTTGAGGTTGTCACTCTGCTCGGGCTTTAACCCCAAGTTGGCATAGACTGTCGTACCATTGCCCAACAGCTCACGCGCCAAAGGCAGGCGGACGCTATGCTCGTAGCTGAACTTAACAGCCAGTTCGGGCAGAATCTCGAACTTGCTCCCTACTCCACCACCCAGACTGTTCTGGGTATCGCTTCCCACATGCTCGCGAGAGCCTGTAATAAAAGGAAGGTCGGTCTGTTCGGCAGAGAGATAGTTGATATAGTCTTTGAGGAAGAAGGTGTTATACAATCTGCCACCCAGGAACGACTGGTTATAGGCCAGTCCGAGGATGTGCTTGGCCAGCACGTCGTTGGCTGGTTCAAAGCCCTGCTCCACATCGTCCCAGCGGTCGTTGCCCGTGCGCTGCAGCTGGTAGCTGAGGTTGAGCAGGTGGGCATCGGAAATGCGGTAGTTCAGGTCTGCGCGGGCAATGGTCAACGGACGCTTGAAATGGCGTCGGCTGAAGGCGCGCCCATTAATCTCATTGCGCGCACTCTTGATGTATTCGCCGTTCCAGTCGTACTGACGACGGGCGGTATCGGTTGTAATAGAATGATCCCACGTGTGCGAGAAGGAGAAGTTAGCGCTGAGGTCGTCCAACAGGAAGTGTCGCTTCTGATAACGGGCACCCACACTCCACGACTTCGACTCACGGTCGGCCATACCGATGACACGCGTCTGAACCTGTCCTGTCTGCAGGTCTTTCTTGACCTGCTGGTAGGAGGCACTGACGAAGAACTCGTCGGCCCACGACTTATCCGTCACACCCACCTCGACCTGTCCGAGAATGGACAGATAGTCGTCGTGGAAACGGCGACGGTCTTGAGGCAGGTATTTGCGACTGGCTTCGTCCCAAACCTCGACGCCTTTCATCATATAGTCGTTCTTGGAATAGTTCAAACCGAAGGTCGGCCGTATGGTCAGACCGTTCTTCAGTACATACTGTCCGTTGATGTCGGCCTTATGGGTATGAAAGGAGCCAAAGCCGTAGGAGACATCGAGGAAGTTGGTCTTCTTGCGCTGGGTAACGATGTTGACTGCACCACCCAAAGCATCGCTGCAAAGCCACGTAGGCACCACACCTTTATATACCTCGACATGGTCTATCATGCTAACGGGCAGATTGGCAAGTGTCAGTCCCGTGCCCTTGGTATCCAAGGGTACGCCATCAATGAAATAACGCACCGAGGAGCCGTTCATACCGTTGATACTCAGATCGAAGTCGGAACCAACACCACCCTCCTCACGAATCTTCACACCGGCCGTGCGGTCTATGATGCTATTGAGTGAATGGATGCTGCTGGCCAGCGAGCGCACATCGATAGCATTCACCGACAGTGCACCTTCGCGCAGCCGCTGGGCTTTCGACTTTCCCGTCACCTCGACCGTCTCGAGCTGAACGGAATCGCGCATCATGCTCTTCCGCTGTTGCTTTTTCTGACCATAGGCAACCGTTAGCACCAACATAGTCAGTACCAGACATATCATTCGTTTTGTCAGCATCATTTGCTCTTTCAATTCTTTACACCTTTTCTTTTTAAAGTGAGGAGACTCCTATCTCACGACACAAGTCTCCTCGAGACTTATATAATAATACACGTTTCGCACTTTGCGGTCTAACCCCAGAGACACACAGCGGTGCATTCTTGATGCAAAAGGCAGGTATTCTGACTCTGCAACCCGGTCGGCGAACGTCTTCCCAATAATATCAGTGACTTGCGTGTTCGCACCGTCAAAAGTTGCTTACAGCTGCGGGACAGTTGGGGACTTACACCCCATTCCCTAACCAATTGCGGGTGCAAAGGTAGTACAATCTGACGGGAATACCAAAGAAAATACCACTTTTTTTCTTTTATTACAGAAAAAGTGAGTACCTTTGCAGCCATTAAAAATTTAATAGGTATATGGAATTAGCAAGTAAATACAATCCGAAAGAGGTCGAATCAAAATGGTATCAGTACTGGCTGGACAACAAGCTGTTCAGTTCGAAGCCCGATGGACGCGAACCCTACACCATCGTCATTCCGCCACCCAACGTGACGGGAGTGCTGCACATGGGACACATGTTGAACAATACCATCCAAGATATATTGGTACGTCGTGCGCGCATGGAGGGCAAGAATGCGCTGTGGGTGCCCGGTACCGACCACGCCTCGATTGCCACGGAAGCCAAGGTGGTGAAGAAACTGGCCGAACAGGGCATCAAGAAGCATGACCTGACACGCGAAGAGTTCCTGAAACACGCCTGGGAGTGGACAGACGAACACGGTGGCATCATCCTGAAGCAGCTGCGCCGACTGGGTGCATCGTGCGACTGGGACCGCACGGCATTCACCATGGACGAGAAGCGCTCGGAGAGTGTCATCAAGGTGTTTGTCGACCTGTATAACAAAGGCCTCATCTATCGCGGACTGCGCATGGTGAACTGGGATCCCAAGGCACTCACCGCCCTGTCGACCGAAGAGGTTATCTACAAGGAAGAGCACTCCAAGCTCTATCACCTGAAATACTACGTGGACGGTCCTGTGTCCGCCGATTCTATCAGCGGTGAGGGCAACGTTGTCCACAAGGACGAGAAAGGATACTATGCCGTGGTTGCTACCACACGTCCCGAGACCATCATGGGCGATACTGCCATGTGTATCAATCCCAAAGACCCGAAGAACCAGTGGCTGAAGGGACGCAAGGTCATCGTTCCGCTAGTGGGTCGCGTTATTCCTGTCATCGAGGACCGCTACGTAGACATCGAGTTCGGTACGGGCTGTCTGAAGGTAACGCCTGCACACGACACCAATGACTATATGTTGGGCAAGACGCACAACCTAGAGACCATCGACATCTTCAATGCTGACGGCACCATCTCGGAGCAGTCGCCGCTGTATGTGGGCATGGATCGCTTTGCCTGCCGCAAGCAGATTGCCAAGGACCTGGAGGCCGCAGGACTGATGGAGCGTGTAGAAGACTACACCAACAAGGTCGGTTACTCGGAGCGCAACCCCGATACAGCCATCGAACCGCGCCTGTCGCTGCAGTGGTTCTTGAAGATGCAGCACTTTGCTGACATTGCCCTGCCTCCCGTTCTGAACGGTGAGCTGAAGTTCTATCCGCAGAAATATGTGAACACCTATAAGAACTGGTTGGAGAACATCCAGGATTGGTGCATCTCGCGCCAGCTGTGGTGGGGCCACCGTATTCCAGCATACTATTACAACGAGGAAGGCGACTTCGTGGTTGCTGAGACCCGTGAGAAAGCGCTGAAACTGGCTCAGCAGAAGAATCCGGCAGTGACCGACGCTGACCTGCGTCAGGAAGAGGACGCACTCGATACCTGGTTCAGTTCATGGCTCTGGCCTATTTCGCTGTTCGACGGCATCAACAACCCTGGCAACGAAGAAATGAACTACTACTACCCCACCTCTATTCTGGTAACGGGTCCGGACATTATCTTCTTCTGGGTGTCGCGTATGATTATGGCCGGCTACGAGTATGTAGGCAAGATGCCGTTCAAGCACGTATATTTCACAGGTATCGTTCGCGACAAGCTCGGCCGTAAGATGTCGAAATCGTTAGGCAACAGCCCCGACCCCATCGAACTGATCGAGAAGTTCGGTGCCGATGGCGTGCGTATGGGAATGATGCTCTCTGCACCTGCCGGCAACGACATCCTCTTCGACGAGTCGCTGTGCGAGCAAGGCCGTAACTTCAACAACAAGATTTGGAACGCCTTCCGACTGGTGAAGGGTTGGCAGGTGGCCGACGTAGAACAGACGGAAGCGGCCAAGACCGCCGTAGCATGGTTCGACGCCAAGCTGAAGGCTGTAAACGAGGAACTGCAGGATCTCTTCTCAAAATACCGTATCAGCGAAGCGCTGATGGCTGTCTACAAGCTGTTCTGGGACGAGTTCTCCAGCTGGTATCTGGAAATGGTGAAGCCCGCCTATGTCAACGGACAGGCTCAGCCCATTGACCAGAAGACCTACGATGAGACGCTGCGTTTCTTCGATGTGCTGCTGAAGATGCTACATCCCTTCATGCCGTTCATCACCGAGGAACTGTGGCAGGCTCTCTACGAGCGCAAAGCCGGCGAGAGCATTATGCGTGAGCCTTTGGTGCTCAGTGCCTTACCTGCAGAGAAAAAGCAGCTGCTTGAAGACTTCGAACAGGTCAAGCAGATCGTGAGCGGCGTGCGCATGGTTCGCAGCCAGAAGAACATTGCTCCCAAGGAACAGCTGGAGCTGCATGCCGTCAACGCAAATCACTACGAGACTTTCAACGCCGCCATTACGAAGATGGCCAACCTAAGTGCCATAAACGTGGTGAAGGAAAAGGATGCCACAGCATCGGCCTTCATGGTGGGAACGGACGAGTTTGCCGTACCCCTGGGCAATATGATTGACGTGGCTGCCGAGATAGAGAAGATGGAGACGCAGCTGAAGCACCTGGAAGGTTTCCTGCAGGGTGTCATGAAGAAGCTCAGCAACGAGCGCTTCGTGCAGAATGCACCTGAGCAGGTGGTTGCTCTGGAACGTAAGAAACAGAGTGACTCGGAAGAGAAGATTGCCGCACTGAAGGAGTCGATAGCAGCACTGAAAGGTCAGGCGTAAGACTATCGTTCCAAAAGGCAATTACAACGACAGCAATTGCTGAATAGTGGTAGACGGGTTCTGTTTCATGAACTCGTCTACATCGTTTACGAAAGAGGTATCAAAAACAGTACGGCCTACCAAACGGTTGACAAACCACTGGATGCGTCCCATGTGCCGGTCGCGCTCCTGCTGAATGGTGCTCTTTTCATGAGAGAGCGGGAATTGACTAAGAATGTAGAATACCAGACAGTCGGGAACAATCATAGAGCGCACCATCATGCGGCGCTGTTCCTCAGTATAATGTTCCTGATAGAAAGGATAGTCCTCCCCCAGGTACTTGTCCAGACTAATGCCCAGCGTACCCGTGCCGACAATGATGCTTTGGTCGAAAGAACCTATCTGCGCATAGACTGCTGGCAGTTCCAGGTCGGGAAGCTCGTCGTGCAGACGGGCAAAGGCAGTCGTCAGTTCTTCGTCCAGGTCGTCGATGTTAGCATACTGCTGCTGAACGTCTGAGAGCATGTGCTGCAAAGTGGAGTCCTGGAAGAAATAGAGGAACTTGGTATTGATATCTGCATCGTTGACTTGTCCCAGACACAACACATCCTCAATGAGCATGCGGGTCTGCATAGGATAAGCGGTGTTCATCTGCTGGAGGGCAGAAAAATCGCCTGTCGTCAGATAAAGACTCTCAATACGATCGTAACGCTGAATGCCCGCGGAATGGTTCTCTGTATCAGCATCGGTAGGTTTCAACTGCCACTGACAGCCAAAACAAACCAGCATAATGGTGAACAATATTCCGTAGACTTTACGCACGATACAAGAGTTTAAATACTTAATATAGTTTAAATTCTGCTGCAAAATTACTAAAAAATATTGTAAAAACCAAATTTTAACCTAAAAAAGATAAAAATCAGTGTAATTATCTGTAATTTTGTAGATAAACAAAACAAGATCAAACATCATGAATAGATTGATTTCACTAATCGCGTTGGCTTTGTCCTGCCAAATGGTGATGAGCCAGAAAGTCCTCGAAGTAACCGTCAAGAACCCCATAAGTGTTCAGCGACAGTCGCAACCGGTTGTCATTCCGCTGCAACAATACGGAATGGAAGTATGCTCGGCATTGGTCACGCTGAACGGACAAGAGATTCCCTGCCAGTTGGACGACCTGAATCAGGACGAGACCTTCGATGAGCTATGCTTCCTGGCCGACGTGGACAAGAAGCAGGCACAAACCTATACCGTCTCACTCTTTAGCGAGGGCACTCCCCGCCCCTATCCGGCACATGTATATGCTGAGATGGTGCTGGCCAATACCAAGAACAAAAAGCTGAAGAAGAATCAGCAGAACAATTATATAGAATCACTGACGGCACGAGGCGATGCGGCCTATACCTATAATGTCCAGCACCACCACGGTGTAGACTTCGAGAGCGAGCTGAACGGTATCCGTATCTATTTCGATGCCCGTCAGACGCTGGATCTCTACGGCAAATACCATAAGCAGCTGGAACTGAAGGAAACACAGTTCTATACCGACGACGAGCAGAAGGCAAAAGGCTATGGTGACGACGTGCTATGGGTTGGACAGACCTTTGGATTAGGTGCTTTCCGTGGTTGGGACGGGAAACAGCCTACACTTGTGGAACCTGTCCGTACTCGTACGCAGCGTATCATCAGCTATGGTCCGTTGCGCACCATCGTTGAAGTGATTGACCGTGGATGGAAAGCGCCTATGGCCTCCGAAACTTCCTCTGATAACGCCATCAACATGACGCTACGCTATACACAGTATGCCAATCATCACGATACGGATGTAGACGTGCTGTTCAACAAAGATGTCAACAACTACCGTTTCTCCACAGGTATCATCAACGTTAAAGGTTCGCAGGAGTTCAGCGACAAGTGCGGACTGCGTGCCTGTTGGGGTACGGATTATCCGTCGACAGATACCCTCAAGTGGAGCCGCGAGACAGTTGGACTGGCGATTTATGTGCCCAGCAAGAACATTGTCAGTGAAGAGCCTGCCAACAAGGACAACTACACCTACGTCCTAAAGGTCGACGGACGCGCTATGTCTTATAAGGTCAACTATTGTTCCGACAAAGAGACTTTCGGCTATCACTCGGCCAAGGACTGGTTCAGTTATCTGAAAGCTTGGAAGCGCGAGGTGGAGAATCCCGTGGTGGTGACTGTAAAAGAAAAATAGTCGTTCTATTCATATATAATAATTAAGGTACGCGCGAATGAACGACTACATCCAGATTAAAGGAGCCAGAGTCAACAATCTCAAGAACATCAGCCTCAACATACCACGTGGCAAACTTGTGGTCATTGCTGGTGTATCTGGTAGCGGAAAATCGTCACTGGCTTTTGATACACTCTATGCAGAAGGCCAACGCCGTTATGTGGAGAGTTTGTCGAGCTATGCCCGTCAGTTCCTTGGACGCATGAACAAGCCCGAATGCGACTTCATCAAAGGTATTCCACCCGCCATCGCCATTGAGCAGAAGGTCATCTCGCGCAATCCGCGAAGTACCGTTGGAACGACAACAGAGATCTACGAATACCTGCGACTGCTGTATGCCCGCATAGGACGCACCTTCTCACCCATCAGTGGGCAGGAGGTGAAGAAGCACTCGACAGAAGATATCATTCGCTGTCTGCAACAATACCAGAAAGGTACGAAGTTTGTGGTGATGGCTCCCATACGTCCTGTCGAGGGACGAACATTGGAAAAGCAGCTGAAGACGTACTTGCAGAACGGCTATGCCCGTATGGCTGTCAACGGCCAAGTGGAACGTATCGACGACTGGATGGAAGCAAATGGTGAGCAGTTGGCTGCAAATCATCAACAGCTGCCAGGCATTTCACCAGAACTGTACCTGGTCATCGACCGCTTGTCGGTAGACGATGCAAAAGATGCCATTTCACGCTTGGTGGACTCTGCCGAGACGGCTTTCTACGAAGGTCAGGGCGAGATGCGACTGATGATTTCGCCATCGGGCATCACCTATGACTTCTCGCAGCGTTTCGAGGCTGACGGCATTACATTCGAAGAACCCTCCGACCAGCTGTTCTCCTTCAATTCGCCTGTCGGCGCTTGTCCCGAATGCCAAGGCTTTGGTAAGATTATCGGCGTTGACGAGCACTTGGTCATCCCCAACACGTCGCTATCAGTATATGACGGCTGCGTCATCTGCTGGCACGGCGAGAAAATGGGCATGTGGAAAGATGAATTCTGCCGCAGAGCAGCAAAAGACGACTTTCCAATCTTTGAGCCCTACTACAACTTGACACAAAAGCAGAAAGACCAGCTCTGGCATGGACTGCCATCGGAAAAGCATAAGGATATTCACGACCAGATTAGCATTGATGCCTTCTTCCAGATGGTGAAGGAAAGCCAGTACAAGATACAATATCGTGTCATGCTGTCGCGCTATCGGGGTAAGACGACGTGTCCCAAATGTCACGGCACCCGCCTGAAGCCTGAAGCAGAATATGTGAAGATTGGCGGACGCAGCATTACCGACTTGGTGCAGATGCCTATCGTGCGACTCAAGCAATGGTTCGACACCCTGGAACTGACAGAACAGGAACAGCAGATCGGTAAGCGACTGCTGACCGAGATCAACTCGCGCCTGCAATTCCTGTTGGATGTCGGCCTGGGCTATCTTACGCTGAACCGCATGTCAAACTCGTTGTCGGGCGGCGAGAGCCAGCGCATCAACCTTACCACCTCATTAGGTAGTTCTCTGGTGGGCTCGCTGTATATTCTCGACGAACCCAGCATCGGACTTCACTCGAGAGATACCGACAGGCTGATTAAGGTGCTGAAGGAACTGCGCGATCTCGGCAACTCGGTGATTATCGTCGAACATGACGAGGAAATCATGCGGGCTGCAGACTATCTCATTGACATTGGTCCTGATGCCGGACGACTGGGAGGTGAGATTGTCTTCGAGGGCAATGCGGAAGACATTAACGAGAAAGCCGTGAAGAAATTTCCAAAGAGCTATACCGTAAAATATCTGACGCACACAGAGCAAATCGTCGCTCCCGCCAGCCACCGCCCCTGGAACAGGAAAATCACCGTAAAAGGAGCACGCATGAACAACCTGAAAGGTATTGATGCCGACTTCCCACTGAACGTCATGACTGTGGTGACAGGTGTTTCCGGATCGGGCAAGTCGTCACTGGTCAAGGGCATTCTATACCCTGCTCTGAAACGACATTTGGGTGAAGTCTGCGATGCTCCCGGCGAATACCAAGGTCTGGAGGGAGACTATCAGGCCATCAGCCATGTAGAATTCGTAGACCAGAATCCCATTGGTAAGTCCACACGCTCCAATCCAGCTACTTACGTGAAGGCCTATGATGCCATTCGCGACCTCTTTGCCGAACAGCCGCTCGCACAACAGATGGGATTCACCAGTCAATATTTCTCATTCAATGCTGATGGCGGACGTTGCGACGAATGCAAGGGTGCAGGTGTTATCACTGTAGAAATGCAGTTCATGGCCGATCTCGTACTGGAGTGTGAAGCTTGTCATGGTCATCGCTTCAAGCACGACATTCTGGACGTCAAATATCAAGGCAAGAACATTGACGACGTCCTGAACATGACCATATCAGAAGCTATTCAGTTCTTCTCGGAAAACCATGTTCCTGAAGCTGCGACCAAGAAAAAGTCGAACAATGCCTCACTCTGCAAAGCCATCGTCAACAGACTGAAAACACTGGAAGACGTAGGACTCGGCTATATCAAACTGGGACAGAACTCAAGCACTCTCTCCGGTGGTGAGAACCAACGTGTCAAGCTGGCCTACTACATAGGACAAGAACGACAAGAGCCCACTCTCTTCATCTTTGACGAACCCACCACAGGCCTTCATTTCCACGATATCAACAGGCTTCTGCATGCCTTTAATGCGCTGATAGACCGAGGTCATACCATCCTCGTCATCGAGCATAACATGGAAATCATCAAGTGCGCCGACCACATCATTGACCTCGGACCGGACGGCGGTGATCGAGGTGGCGAAATTGTAGCAATTGGAACACCCGAACAAATTGCAAGTAATGAAAAAAGCCTAACAGGTCACTTCCTTCAGCAAATGTGTGGGCACACGGACAAATAATTGTAAAATAAGGTAAATAATGTTTGGTAAATACAAATTTATGTACTACCTTTGCAGCTGTTATCCTGAAAACAATCTTTTTACCTTAAAAAGGACTAATACCTATTGAAGATTTAAAAGCGGTTGCCTGTGAGGGTCATCGCTTTTTTAATTTAGGTCGCCCCAATAAGTTAATATTACTTAATTCACAAAGGATAACACTCTATATAAGAGGTGTAATTCACAAAATATTTGTACCTTTGCAGCCGATTTGGTCTGTTTTGGCTCAAAAAAGTTGTCACACGAGGTGACACGCCAGGCAGAAAAACCCGTTTAAACAATTAAAAAACAATGTACGCAATTGTAGAAATCAACGGTCAGCAGTTCAAGGCTGAGGAGGGCAAGAAGCTCTTTGTCAACCACATGAAAGATGTGGAAGCCGGTAAAACTGTTGAATTCGACAAGGTACTGCTTGTCGACAATGAAGGCTCAGTACAGGTAGGTGCGCCCACCGTAAGCGGTGCAAAAGTAGTATGCGAAGTGGTTAATCCGCTCGTAAAGGGTGAGAAGGTTATCGTGTTCAAGATGAAGCGTCGTAAGGACTCTCGCAAGCGCAATGGTCACCGTCAGCAGTACACCCAGGTAGAAGTTAAATCAGTAATCGCTTAAAAACTTAGGAGGAACAACATTATGGCACATAAGAAAGGTGTAGGTAGTTCTAAGAACGGACGTGAGAGTGCTGCTCAGCGACTGGGCGTGAAGATTTTTGGCGGTCAGAAGGTTTTAGCTGGCAATATCATTGTTCGTCAGCGTGGCTCTAAGCACAACGCAGGTAACAATGTGGCTATGGGTAAGGACGATACTCTGTATGCACTGGTTGATGGAACTGTAGAGTTCCACAAGGGCAAGCACGACAAGAGCTATGTTTCTGTAATTCCTGAAGCACAAGCCTAAGAGAACACAAACAAATAATTTATTCCAAACAAACAAGAAAAGGGAGTCCCAAAAGGATTCCCTTTTTCTATGCCACTAATTCACAAAAGGGCATAAAAAAAATTGATTGTCTCACGACAACCAATCTTTTAAATTAACCTTAATAATCTAATACCATGAAAAACACATCGCAAAAGTACAATAATTTATTTCAATTTGCAACTTTTGAGGGTGTTTTTATGCTAATATTTAACTTTACTTAAAGGAATTGTTTATCCATTTAAGTTTTATTGGCAATATTTCTATAGGCTTCTGTTCTTCAAGAGCAGGACGCTCCGTATAGTCGGAAGGAGTCAGCGAAAGCTCAATATGTTCCTTACCAGAACTGATCACAGCAGTGAAGATATGCTGCGGAACAGCCATATAGTCGCTCGTCGGCAACTGGTGCCAACCAAGCGAGAAGAAACGGATGCTACTTTCCTGAATATCTTTTCCATAGGTATCCACCACACATAATACTTGCGAGCAACTGTCACCAGGGATGCCGGTTTCCAACAACTGGAGCTGCATGCGATGTGCTTCATTCAGTTGGAAATCAGCCTGGTGCTCAGACAAGGACAACAACTCCGACTTGCCATCCAAAGCATTGTGAACCTCTGCCTTCATGCCTGCCTCCTTGAAGTCAATGCAATCCAACCGATTGGTTGTTGACAGATAAGGTATGATGCTGTCTGGCATGCTGCGCAAAATATCACGCATCTTCACCTGTGCCGTTGCACCCAACGAACACAAGAGGAATACCGCTAACAGAAACCGTTTCATCTTCATCCTCTACCCGGGCGTAAATCATGAACACGTACAGCCTTGCCGTCACTCTGTGGCAGCGAGCCTTTCTTGACGAGCTTCACACGTGGTGTCAGCAGAATTTCATCTTTCAATGCACGCTGAATGTCACGCGTCATCTTCTGCAACTCAGGATAGACATCCGTCGTCAAACCATCCAGTTCAACCTCGACAGTCATGATATCGTTGTCATTTTCGGTATCAAGAGTAATGAGATAATTGCTGCCCAAGCCAGGATACTGCACGAGAATCTTCTCGACCTGCATAGGGAACACATTGACGCCCTTGATGATAAACATGTCATCGGTACGACCTTTAATGCGGTCAATACGTCGATGGGTACGTCCGCACTTACACTCACCAGGAATGATGCGCGTCAAGTCACGGGTGCGATAACGGAGAATAGGCATCATGGTGCGATCGAGCGTCGTCAACACCATCTCACCAATCTCGCCATCAGGCACAGGCTCCAAGGTGTCCGGGTCTACTATCTCAAGAATATAGTTATCTTCCCACAGGTGCATACCGGCTTGTTCTTTACACTCAAAAGCAACACCAGGACCATTCATCTCCGTCATGCCAAAGGAGTTATAGGCCTTGACACCTAACAACCGTTCAATACGGCGGCGCTGCTCTTCGGTATGCGGCTCAGCACCAATAAACAGCGTGTGCAACTTAGTGGTCTTGGGATCCACACCTTCTTCCTGGAAGACTTCTGCCAAACGAATAGCATAAGAAGGAATGGCATGCAGACAGGTTGTGCCAAAGTCACGGATAAACATAATCTGTCGCTTGGAATTTCCTGCGGCTGCAGGAACAGTCGTTGCACCCAACTTCTCTGCACCATACTGGAAACCCAGTCCGCCGGTGAACATACCATAACCGCTGGAGTTCTGGAACACATCCGTATCGCGACATCCCACCATGTACATGTCGCGAGCAATCATATTTGCCCAAGAGTCAATATCGTGACGCGAATAAGTAACTACGGTAGGATGCCCTGTCGTGCCACTGGTAGAATGGATACGAATAGCATCTTTCATGTCACCTCCTACCAAACCGAAGGGATAGTTCTCACGCAAATCCTGCTTCGTGGTGAAAGGAATCTTCCGAATGTCACTCACGGTCTGAATGCTCTCTGGAGTAATACCGAGTTCACCCAGACGCTTGCCGTAGAAAGGCGACTTGAGGGCAATTTCAATACTCTTACGCAATTTCTCTACTTGCAGACGCTCCAAAGCCTCACGGGGCATGGTCTCCAGTTCCGGCTGCCAATATTCTTCCTTGTTCAACATATTCTAATGGGTTTAGCCTTTGTTTAATATGATAATTATTTAATGTTTATAAATCTTGCATTTTCTATTATCTGACATCCTTGCTAAGTTGCATCATCATGACAGCAGAGAGACACGCCGTCTCTGTGCGCAATCGGCTTTTTCCTAAATGCACCGACTTGAATCCTGCTGCCACAGCACTTTTCACCTCATCGATGGAAAAATCGCCTTCAGGACCTATCAGCACTAACGCATCATCCGTATTGGAAGGCTTGCGAAGTTCATCAAAGAGATAAGTACGCGGTATTTCCTCATAGCAATGGGCAATGTATTTCCTGCCCTGCCAGGGTTCGCGGATGAATCTTTGGAAAGGCATCACCTCGTCCAACTGTGTCATCCAGGCTTTATGGCTCTGCTTCGATGCCGCAATGACAATCTTCTCGGCACGCGGCATTTTCACCAACCGGCGCTCAGAGAACTGACAATTAAGAAAAGATACTTCGTCAACTCCTACTTCAACAGCTTTTTCCAGCATCCACTCCGTACGTTCCATCATCTTCGTTGGAGCCATTGCCAAATGTACGCGACCTTTCCACTGTCGCTCTTGCGGCAACACTTCCTTGATGTCATACATACAGTGATGAGTATGAGCAAGAGTCACCTCTGCCCGATAGTAGTTACCTTTGCCGTCCATCAGCATCATCTCATCGCCGGCCTTCAGGCGAAGCACACGCAAGGCATGCATGGCTTCGTCTGTAGGCAGCTCGTGGGATGAGGCTGCTTCTGGAGCATAAAAGAATCTTACCTCTTTCATCTTTAATGTTTAATTTCCCCAATGGGTTTCTTTTCAGGTTTAAACACCAAGGCGAAGGTGACACCCACTACCAATGCGAAAGCCGCAAAGATAAACCAGCAGGTTTTCCAGTCACCAACGAGGAACGTCTGGACAGAACCGTTCACCTCGAAGTCCTCCCATGAACAGAGAGAATTAACGATAGCACCGGCAGCCAGCGTACCTACGGTAGCTCCGATACCATTGGTCATCATCATAAACAATCCTTGTGCAGATGCCTTGATGCTGGGATCGCACTCCTGGTCGACGAAGATACCTCCGGAAACATTGAAGAAGTCGAAGGCAACACCATAAACGACACAGGAGAGGATGAAGAAGATGACGCCAGGCATTGCGGGATCACCGATGCCGAAGAAGCCGAATCGGAACACCCATGAGAAGAGTGACATCAGCATCACAACCTTGATACCAAAACGCTTCAGGAAGAATGGAATCATCAGAATACAGCAGGCTTCACTCATCTGCGAGATAGAAGTCAGCATGGTAGCGTTGTTGGCAGCAAAGGAATCTGCATACTCGGGAATACCCTTGAAACTGGTCAGGAAAGGACCTGCGAAGCCATTAGTGACCTGCAGACACATACCCAGCAATGCTGAGAAGATGAAGAACAGAGCCATCTGACGGCGCTTGAAGAGCTTGAAGGCATTCAAGCCCAGGCTTTCAACGAGTGATACCTTTCCTTCTTTCTTCTGCAACTGACATTCGGGCAGCGTAAAGCTATAGAGGAAGAGTAATACACTCAAGAGGCCAGACACCAGGAACTGATAATAGGTGTACTGGAACTTGTAAGGATTGTGGCCCAGGGTGTAACCGAAACCTGTCTCATCGAGGAAAGCACAGTTAACAAACCACATGGCGGCAATAAAACCAACGGTACCAATCACACGAATCGGCGGGAAATCCCTGACAGTGTCCATACCGTTATTCTTCAGAATAGTGAATGCTGCTGTATTGGTGAGAGCAATGGTCGGCATAAAGAATGCCACACTCAACGTATAGAGGGTGATAAACAGCGACTTATTAATAATCTCGTTGCCGTATCCTACTTCGTCACCCATCCACCAGATGGCAATCATGAAGAAACCAGCCAGCAGATGGCAGAGTCCCAGCAAGCGCTGTGGCTGAATATACTTATCGGCTACTATACCCATCAGCGTAGGCATGAAGATACTCACAATGCCCTGAATAGCATAGAACCAGGGAATCTGGTCACCTAATCCGGCAACGCCTAGATAATTTCCCATACAAGTGAGGTAGGCTCCCCACACGGCGAACTCGAGGAAGTTCATGACCGCTAAACGTACTTTCAAATTCATAGTGCTAAATTTATTAAGTTAATGGTTTTACTGTTTTATCTTATTCTAATTGTTTTCCTTTATAGTAGGCACGGATGCCGTGCTGATCACGTTTCAGCTCTACCCGCCCCTGCATCCACTCAGTTCTTGGCTCCTCCTTTTCTAAAGGGTGCACTCTTACTACGTAGCCCTCTTCCAACAGGACGACTTGTTGAGTCAACAACTCCCCCTCGGGCATTAACAGTTCGTTGGACGCTATCCGTCTTGACTGAATCTGCTGTTTCATCGGATAATGGTTTTTCTATTTCCTTGTCACGGAATCTGATGAGTTGTATCTGACTGACAAACATCAGGCGGCGAACATCCGATGAGGCATCGTTAGCCAGATAGATGAATCCACGAAGGTCTTTCAGCATGCTCTTTTTATTAGAAGGAACGCGCACCTGCGTAATTCCGGATGTCGATACCGTGCTATAATGCTGCGTAATGCTGTCGTTGTCGTAGCGGGCTGTAAGACAAACTACTGCAGAATGGCTGCCTGCCTGCCAAATGGTCTCAGTCACGAACTGAAACATGAAGGAGTCGCCTATGCGGAACGTCGTATCTGCCTTGAGCACGAAGCTAAAACGGTTGTCTGGAGCATAGGGAATCAACATAAGGTCTGTCGGGGTACTCCAGATGTTTGCCGTATCACCACTGCTTCCGTATTGCGAATAGTGACTGATTTCACCCACTGCCGCTCCTACCCGACTGGCTTCGTTGCCCAAACGTTCGTTGACATGGTTATAGATGTCTATCAACTTATCCAAACGCGAATAGTAGTAAACCAGCGACGAGTCGAAGTCAGCTTCTGAAATCTGATGTTTCTTCAGTACTGACTGGAAATAAGCATTACGCTTCATGTCTACATCAGAGCCGTATTCGTTCTTTGCCATAGCCTCAGCAATGTGGTAGTCATAGAGCACATCCTCCATCTCGTCCGGCTGTAGAATTCCAGCTGGGAGGGTTGGTTTGCAGCTCAACAGCAAAGCAACAGCTACCACGTACAACAACCTATGGCTCTTCATGTTCCGCATTTTTCTTCAAGGATAATTCGCCTATTTCTCTACGATAGAACAATAGCAACGCCACGACGCCCACCGAGATGGACGAATCGGCAATATTGAATACTGGACTAAAGAAAACGAAGGGATTCCCGCCAACCATAGGCACCCATTCCGGCCACGAAGTGACAATGAGTGGGAAGTATAGCATATCGACTACTTTACCCGTCAAGAACGAGGCATAGCCCGTACCGAAGGGGACAAAATAGCTGACATAATACTCGCTGGAAGCATTGAAGATGAGACCGTAGAACATAGAATCGACAATGTTGCCTGCTGCTCCGGCCATGATCAGCGCCAGACAGACGATGTATCCCCAACGAGCCCGCTGACGGACTTGTCGCACGATATACCAGCCCAGAATACAGACAGCCACAATGCGGAAGACGCTGAGCACCACCTTGGGACCGAGTTCCATTCCGTAAGCCATACCGTTGTTCTCGATGAATAATATCTTAAACCACGACAGCACCTCTATCTGTTCGTGCAGGGTCATGTGCGTCTTCACCCAAATCTTGACAATCTGGTCTACAACGAGCACAGCCAGCACAATCAGTACGGCCAAGCACCCACGTCGGATGATTTCTGAGCGTTCTTTCACGGTCTTGCTTCTTGTTCCTTATTTCTTACCAGCCAACTTAGACTCCACGCTCAGCGTTGCATGAGGTACAGCACGCAGACGCTCCTTAGGAATGAGCTTGCCTGTTATGCGGTCGATGCCGTAAGTCTTGTTCTCAATACGGGTCAGCGCAGCTTTCAGTCCCTGGATGAACTTCTGCTGACGGGCTGCCAGAGAGATAATCTCTTCCTTGGACTGCGTAGCACTACCTTCCTCCAGGGCTTTGTACGTAGGAGACGTGTCATCCACATCGTTCGAGTCCTGATTAGTCAGCGCTCTCATCATCTGGTCATAGTCACGCTTGGCTAGTGCCAGTTTCTCGTTGATAATCTCACGGAACTCTTCTAATTCCTCGTCCGTGTAACGTGTTTTTTCTGCCATAATTGTTAGATTTTAGTTATTTTGATGTTAATTTTAAAGTCGTCAAACTCTACTTCCTGACCATCGTTAGCCTCCAGCTTCAGACTGTCTGCCAGCACCTGGCGGGCAATATAGTCGCCAAAGGCCTCGACAGCCTTAGTGCATGCCTCGTTAGGCTCAATGCTGACACGGATATGGTCCGTAATTTCCAGACCGCTCTTCTTACGCATGTTCTGGATACGGTTCACCAGTGTGCGAGCCATACCCTCGGCACGCAATTCGTCGGTCAGGGTGATATCAAGGGCTACCGTCAGGTTACCGTCGTTGCCAACCAACCATCCTGGGATGTCCTCGCTGATGATTTCAACATCCTCAGCCAGAATCTCGTAGCTGTCCAGCATCAGGCGTCCGTTAGTCTCCAATTCGGCTATCTGCTCCTGCGTCATAGCAGCAACGGCAGCAGCCACGGCCTTCATATCCTTGCCAAACTTCTTACCCATGGTGCGGAAGTTGCACTTCACCTTCTTCACCAGAATGCCGGCACCCTCAACGAACTTCACCTCCTTCACGTTCACCTCTTGGAGGAAGATGTCCTTCACCGTCTCGATAGCCTCACGCTGAGCCTGGTCAACGGGAGGAATCATCAGCGTCTGTAACGGCTGCTTCACGGCAATGCCTTCCTTCTTACGCAATGACAAAACAACGGTTGTAATTCGCTGGGCAATGTCCATACGGCCTTCCAGCTCTCTGTCGATGGCAGAACCATCGACTACAGGGAATTTATCCAGATGCACGCTATCCAGAGCGCCACCAAGGTCCTTATACAGCTGGTCGGCAAAGAACGGTGCGAACGGTGCCAACAGCTTGGCAACGGTCATCAGACACTCGTACAGCGTCTGATAGGCAGCCAACTTGTCGTTGTCCATCTCCTTGCCCCAGAAGCGTTTCTTGTTCAGACGGACATACCAGTTAGAGAGGTCTTCATCCACAAAGGCGTCGATGAGTCGGCCTGCACGTGTGGGATCGTAGCCGTCCATCTCCTGCTGAACGCCCTGAACCAGCGAGTTCAGACAAGAGAGAATCCAACGGTCAAACTCAGGACGCTCGCTAACGGGAATCTGAGGTGTCTGCGGGTCGAAGCCGTCCACGTTGGCATACATTGCAAAGAGCGAATACGTATTATATAAGGTACCAAAGAACTTACGGCTGATTTCTGCCACGCCTTCTGGGTCGAACTTCAGGTTGTCCCAAGGCTCACTATTGGTCATCATGTAGAGGCGCACGGCATCAGAGCCGTACTTGCCTATCATATCGAACGGATTGACTACGTTGCCGACGTGCTTGGACATCTTGTTGCCCTTCGCGTCGAGCACCAGTCCCGAAGAGATCACATTCTTGAAGGCTACACTGTCGAAAATCATCGTTGCAATGGCGTGCAAGGTAAAGAACCAGCCACGCGTCTGATCGACACCCTCGTTGATGAAATCGCAGGGGAAGGCAATACGCTTGTCGATGAGTTCGGCATTTTCGAACGGATAGTGTACTTGTGCGTAAGGCATGGAACCAGAGTCGAACCACACGTCAATCAGGTCTGACTCGCGCTTCATGGGCTTGCCACTCTCGCTGACCAGCACGATATAATCTACGTAAGGGCGGTGCAGGTCTATCTTGTCGTAGTTCTCCTTGCTCATATCGCCAGGTACGAAGCCCTGATCCTTCAACAGGTTCGATTTCATCACACCGGCCTTGACAGCCTTTTCCATCTCGTTGTACAGCTCTTCTACGCTGCCAATGCAGATTTCCTCACCGTCCTCCGAACGCCAGATAGGCAACGGAGTACCCCAGAAACGGCTACGGCTCAAGTTCCAGTCGTTCAGGTTGTCGAGCCAGTTGCCGAAGCGGCCCGTACCTGTTGACTCTGGTTGCCAGTTGATGGTCTTGTTCAGTTCCGACATGCGCTCCTTGCAGGCTGACGACTTGATAAACCACGAATCCAACGGATAATAGAGCACGGGCTTGTCGGTACGCCAGCAGTGAGGATAGTTGTGGACATGCTTCTCAATCTTGAACACCTTGTTCTGAGCCTTCAGGTCCATGCAGATGCTGATGTCCAGCGTCTCGTCCTTGTCGGTCAGCGTATCGTCGTAGGCGTTCTTCACGTAGCGTCCTGCAAATTTGTTCCACTCCTCCACGTTGACGTAGTTCTTGACGAAGTCTGCATCCAAGTCTTCTATCACGAAGTACTTACCTTGCAGGTCAACCACGGGGCGCTCAGCACCTTTCTTGTCTATCAGCACGATAGGACAGATACCGGCTTTCTTGGCTACGAAAGCATCGTCAGCACCGAAGTTCGGGGCGATATGTACGATACCTGCACCGTCGTCGGTGGTTACATAGTCACCGGGAATCACCTTGAAGGCATCGCCCATCGGCTTGATGGCGGGCATCAGCTGTTCGTACTCCATGCCAACGAGGTCGGTACCCTTGTAGCGAGCCACGATGCGATAGGGAATCAGCTTGTCGCCACGCTCGTATTTGGGCAGTTCGCCGCCGTCCGTGATGGCACCCTCAGCAGGCAAGTAGGCATTCAGACGGGCTTCAGCCAACACGATGGTAATGGGTTCAGCGGTATAGGGATTGTAGGTCTGTACAGCCACATAGTCAATCTTCGGACCTACACAGAGCGCAGAGTTGGCAGCCAGTGTCCACGGGGTGGTAGTCCAAGCCAGGAAGTACGGTGTCCCCCACTGTGCCATCTCGGGCTTCGGATTCTTCATCTTGAACTGAGCGGTACAGGTGGTGTCCTTCACGTCACGGTAGCAACCGGGCTGGTTCAGTTCGTGGCTCGACAGTCCCGTTCCTGCTGCGGGCGAATAAGGCTGGATGGTGTAGCCTTTGTAGAGCAGGCCTTTGTTGTAGAACTGCTTCAGCAGCCACCACAGCGTCTCGATATACTTGTTGTCGTAGGTGATGTAGGGATTGTCCAGGTCAACGAAGTAACCCATCTTCTCCGTCAGTTCACGCCACTCCTGGGTGTACATCATCACATTCTCGCGACACTTCTTGTTGTAGTCCTCGGTAGAGATGTACTTGTCGCTCTCCTTGTTGTCGATGTCGGCCTTGGTGATGCCCAGTTCCTTCTCAACGCCCAACTCAACGGGCAGTCCATGGGTGTCCCAACCAGCCTTGCGCTTCACCTGGAAGCCCTGCATGGTCTTGTAGCGGTTGAAGGTATCCTTGATGCTGCGCGCCAGCACGTGATGGATTCCGGGGTGACCATTGGCCGATGGAGGACCCTCGAAGAATACGAATTGCGGACAACCTTCCCTCTCCGTCACGGAGCGCCAGAAGACATTTTTCTCTTTCCACGTCTGCAGCACGTCATCGTTCGTCTGCACTAAATTCAAGCCTTTGTGTTCGGCAAATCTCTTACTCATAAATATCGATATTTTCTTACTATTTTCTTTATGACGTGCAAAAGTAAGCATTTTTTTCCAAACCACCAAATTTTTTACCTCGCAATTAGGTATCTCTTTACAAAATATAACCAAAACGGCAACATGTAACTTTGTAACAATGTAACTTTGTAACATTAAGCCCATTCCGAAGTGGGCAATTTATAAATTAGAATAAATAATAATATATTATTATATATTCTAAAGTAAAAATTTGCATCAATTGAAAATCCTTATTGTTACATTGTTACAAAGTTACAAAGTTACAAAACTGATCTCCAACACATTCTTTGTCTGGTCGCCGACGGCCACACGTTGGTCGGTACGCAGACCTACAGCCCACACGATAACTCCCTGAGCATCAACGACTACCAACTGGCGACGCTTCTCGAAAACATTCATCTTCAGGTCGGTCATCAGGTCGCTCAACAGCTTGCGGCCTTTCATACCGTAGGGCACCATCCAGTCGCCATCCTCTACCCTGCGGATGGTCAGCGGAAAGGCCACTTTGTCGGCATCGAGCGTAGCAATATAGGGGTCTTTCGATACGTAAACAGCACATTTTCGCACCCTAACCTTACTGTTTTCAGTGGTTCTGCCACTGAAAATATGGTTATCAACGGCCCTACCATCGCCCCCCTCCAACACATAAGTACCCTCCTCGGGGACGAGAATAGTCCTCGAGGGCATTGAGAATAGTCCTCGATGGGCATGAGACGTATCTTCAGTTTTTTCAACGATGAGACGAGTACGATCCTTCAAGACGTCATAGCCTGATGCCGAACTGACAATTCCACCGCTATCGGCATTTAAAATCTGACGCACCTGACTGCCGTTGAAACCGTAGTTTTTAAGCCATTCATAGACGATATATTCACTTGAACCATATTTCACCAAGTCACTTAGTTCAAGAACGTTACTATCTTTGTAATTACCCAATATCGAATCCAGCACTTCTTGTGCTTCCAACAGATTTTCAGCCGTCCGCCGGATATTCTCAGACACGGCAGGATTGAGTTCACGAAGCAGGGGCAGCACCTGCAAACGTACCTTGTTTCGCAGCACGTCAGCCTCCAAATTGGTGCTGTCGGTCACGTATTTTTGTCCTCTTTCAGCCAAAAAAGCCTCGATTTCTGCCCTTGAAACGCACAAAAGCGGGCGCAAAATTGAACCGTTTCGCGGTTGAATACCCGTCATACCGCGCAATCCCGTACCTCTAACAAGGTTCAGAAGCACCGTCTCCACGGAGTCATCACGATGGTGGGCCACACAAATGCCAGCAGCGCCCACATCCTGACGCAGCTGATCAAACCACCGATAGCGCAGTTCACGGGCTGCCATCTCGATGCTTACTTTGTGCAATTCTGCATATTCACGCGTATCAAAATGTGCCCGATGCAGTTCGACTCCAAGCTGTTGGCAGAGCGACACACAAAACGCCTCGTCCCTATCCGACTCAGCGCCACGCAGATGGAAATTACAATGGGCAGCATGTACGTTGAAACCGTGCTCTTTCAACAGCAGAAGCAACGCTACACTATCCGCACCACCACTTAAAGCAACAATGTATAAATCACTGGCATTAAGCAGTTTGTATTTCTTGATATATGCATCAACTTTACTCCACATAGAGCACCAAGCCCTTCAGGTATTCACCCTCAGGATGATAGATATTGATGGGGTGATCGGCAGGCTGATGCAACTGATGCAGGATGCGCACCTTGCGTTTGGCCAATGCCGCAGCCGTAAAGACAGCATTGCGGAAATGGTCTTTCGTAACCACTTGCGAGCACGAGAACGTAAAGAGGATGCCACCCTTTTCAATCTTCTCGAACGCCTTTTGGTTCAGTCGGGTGTAGCCCTTCAAGGCGTTATGCAGCGCACCACGATGCTTGGCAAAGGCCGGCGGGTCGAGAATGATGAGGTTATAGGTCAAGGCTGAACCTTGACCCACATTTTCTAAGTATTTAAAGGCATCTTCGCAGAAAGCTTGATGACGGGCATCGCCAGGGAAATTCAGTTCGACGTTCTGCTTGGTCAGTTCGATGGCTTTGGCAGAGCTGTCCACGCTATGCACCAGTTCAGCCCCGCCACGCATGGCATAGAACGAGAATCCTCCCGTATAGCAGAACATGTTCAGCACCCGCTTGCCTTTGGCATAATGCTCTAACAAGGAGCGGTTCTCACGCTGGTCGACAAAAAACCCGGTCTTCTGACCTTTCAGCCAATCGACACGGAACTTCAGGCCGTTTTCGGTTGCGATATTATCGTCGCTACCACCAATGAGAAATCCATTCATGTCATCGGCAGTCATAAAGGGCAATGTCGTCTCACTCTTATAATAGATATTCGCTACTCGCGATTCCATCACCTCAGAAAGCGCCTTGGCTACCTCCTTGCGACAACGATGCATGCCAATGCTATGGGCCTGCATGACAGCGGTATGGTCATAGACATCAATTATCAGTCCGGGCAGATTGTCACCCTCGCCATGAACCAAGCGGTAGGTATTGTTATCGGGATTGTCGGCTATTCCGATGGCCTGACGCATCTTCAATGCCGACGAAAGACGGGAATGCCAGAATTCATCGTCAATCAGCACGTCAGAGAACGACAATACGCGCACGGCGATGGAGCCTTGCTGATAGTGTCCTACAGCGATGAAATCGCCCGTAAATGTCACTACTCGCACCACATCACCCTCTTCTATCCCGTCATCCAAGGACTGGATAGCACCGGAGAACACCCAAGGATGAAACCTTTTCAGACTTTCGTCCTTGCCCTTTCGGAGTCTTACCTGTTTGTATGTTGTCATAGCATTACAATTTATTCAGCATGGTTCACGGACGACGAGCTGTCATCCTTCACTAACGTGTAATCGTTCGTCGCTTCCAGCCGCATCAGCTCTTCATAGAGCATCACGCAGGCCCAGGCATCGGTGGCAGCGTAAAGTTTCTGCGGTTCGGTCAGGATGTCTGCTTCCCAGTTGGTAAGCTGCTGACGCTTGGAAATCTTCTGACCGAAGAAGTTGGCATAGAGCTTTTGCAGGCTCATATCCTCCACACCCACCTCACGGACACGGTTTTGCAAATCGATGAAACGGCCTGTTTCAAAATCTCCTAATCGGTGCAACTGGTGCATATCGTCCGTCAAGGACAGCCCTACCTTGGGCACCGTCGTATCCTCCAACAATCGTTTCACGGAAGGCGACAGTCCCAGTCGGCACAGGCGGAACAGGAAACACACATCGTGGCTGCTGACCTGCAACAAGGCTACCTGATGCATCGGCCCTTTGCGAAACGTTGGACGCGTCTCGGTATCCAGTCCTAACAGAGGCTGGGACAACAGATAGTCAACAGCCTTGCGGGCTTCCGACTCCGTCAGTACCACAAAAACGCGCCCTTCGAAAAGTACGCGTGGCAGGTCGGGAATCAGCGACTTGTCGTATTTCTGATAGATGGTTTTCTTCATTTCGGTTTGCAAAGGTAGTAAAAAAGCGAGAGAAAAACCAAATAAAGCTAAAAAAAACGCCATTTTTATGATGAAATCTAAGAATTTCTTCGTACTTTTGCACATTATTTATAAATAGAAGAACATCACAACTATAAAATATGGCAAAGAAAAAAGCAACCAAAGTCACTGAACAACCGGCAAAATCACTGAAAGAAGCGCTCGGTATCGACAAGATATTCAATAACGAACGTGTCAATTTCGTTGTAGGTTTCTGCCTGCTTTTCGTTGCAGTATACCTGGTATGGGCCTTCGTATCTTATCTCATCACCGGAAATGCAGACCAAAGTCTCATCGAGTCGCCGCGTGAAGGTGAAATCATGAACGAAGCCCGCGAGTTCCAGAACTCTTGCGGCTCATTGGGTGCCTATACCGGTTGGTTCTTCATCAAGCGAGGCTTCGGTTTGGCTGCTTTCCTGATTCCTGTCTTTGTGTTCCTCGTTGCCGTTAATATGATGCGAGCCTACAAGGTTAGACTCTTCAAGTGGTTCATGTCGTTGGCCATCATCATGATTTGGGCCAGCATCACAATGGCCAAGTTCCTGCAGCCGTTTTTCATGGATGCCTGCTACAATCCTGGCGGCGACCACGGCTACGCCATTTGTCAGACCATTGAAGGTCTCATCGGTGTTCCCGGACTGACAGCCGTATTGGCGCTGGTAGCCATTGCCTTCCTGACCTACCTCAGCATGGAGACGGTCATCATCATCCGTAAGGTTTTCAACCCGTTGCACTATCTGAAGAAGATTCCCATGACCATCAGTGTCGGTCGTGGCGACGACGCTACTTCTGCCAATGGTAACGTCATCAATACCTTAGAGGATCCCACGGTTTTCGACGACCCACAGTCTGAAATCGTAGAATTCAGCGTCAACGACGAGCCCAACAATCAGTCTGATGACTCCGTAGCTTCCAATGATGAATACGATGATGTTCCCTTGGACGAAGACAGCCATACTGGTGGAGATGTCGACGATGCTGCCGATGACATTGACATGGAGATTGAGGAGGCCGCTGAAGAAGAAGCCGCCTCAGGCAAGAATCTGGTTGGCAACTACGGCGACATCAGCACCCCCTACGACCCCAAGCGCGACTTGGAGAACTACCACTATCCCACCCTCGACCTGTTACAGAAGTACGAGAGCGACGGAAAGCCGTTTGTTGACATGTTGGAACAGAACACCAACAAGAACCGCATCGTCGATGTGCTGCGCAACTTCGGTGTGGAGATTTCGAGCATCAAGGCGACCGTAGGTCCTACCATTACGCTGTATGAGATAACGCCCGCTCCCGGTGTCCGTATTTCGAAAATCCGCAACCTCGAGGATGATATCGCGTTGTCGCTCTCTGCACTCGGTATCCGTATCATCGCACCGATTCCCGGCAAAGGCACCATCGGTATCGAGGTTCCTAATGCCAAGCCCTCGACGGTCTCGATGGAAAGCATCCTGAACTCGAAGAAGTTCCAGGAGACGACCATGGAACTGCCGTGTGCCGTCGGTAAGACCATTACCAACGAGGTCTTCATGTTCGACCTCGCCAAGGCTCCTCACTTGCTCGTTGCCGGTGCTACCGGACAGGGTAAGTCGGTTGGTCTGAACGCCATCATTACTTCTTTATTATACAAGAAGCACCCTGCCGAGCTGAAGATTGTCCTCGTGGACCCGAAAAAGGTGGAGTTCAGCGTCTACAGCAGCATTGAGAAACACTTCCTGGCCAAGGTTCCTGACGATGGCGAAGAGCCTATCATCACCGATGTCACGAAGGTTATCCGCACCCTCAATTCACTCTGTAAGGAGATGGATACGCGCTACGACCTGCTGAAGATTGCCCAGGCTCGTAACATCAAGGAGTATAACAAGAAGTTCATCGAGCGCCAGCTCAATCCGGAGCACGGCCATAAGTATATGCCTTATATCGTAGTGGTTATCGACGAGTTTGGTGACCTCATTATGACGGCTGGCAAGGAAGTCGAGCTGCCTATTGCCCGTATTGCCCAGCTGGCACGTGCCGTCGGTATTCACATGATTATCGCTACTCAGCGTCCTACCACGAACATCATCACCGGTACCATCAAGGCTAACTTCCCGAGTCGTATTGCTTTCCGCGTGGGTGCCATGATTGACTCCCGCACTATTCTCGACCGTCCGGGTGCTCAGCAGCTCATCGGTCGCGGTGATATGCTTTATCTGAACGGAGGCGAGCCTGTCCGTGTACAGTGTGCCTTCGTGGATACACCAGAGGTGGAGCGTATCAGCCAGTTCATTGCCCAACAGCAGGGCTATTCGACGGCCTTCGAATTGCCCGAGCCCGACACGGATGAGGGTGAAGGTGGCGAGAGCCGCGATGTGGACATGCAGCACCTCGACCCGATGTTCGAAGATGCCGCACGCCTCATCGTTCGCGAGCAGAGTGGTTCTACGTCGCTCATCCAGCGTAAGTTCGCCATCGGCTACAACCGTGCCGGTCGCCTGATGGACCAGTTGGAGAAAGCAGGCATCGTCGGTGCCGCTCATGGCTCCAAGCCCCGCGAAGTACTTATCATGGACGAAATGTCCCTCGAAAACCTCCTCTCACAATGGAAATAATGAATATCCGTGCCCTGCGGGTTATCCCCGCCCTCCTATTGGCACTGCTGCCTCTTGCATCGTTTGCCCAGACAGCACGCCAGGTTCTCGACAAGACCGCTGCCGTCGTTTCCGCCAAGAGCGGTACACAGGCTTCGTTCACCATCAAGGGCGAGCGCATGAACACCAGAGGCACACTGTCCATCAAGGGCCGCAAGTTCCACGTCAATACACCACAGGCCATCATCTGGTTCGACGGCAAGACGCAGTGGACCTACCTGAAGCAGAACGAGGAAGTCAACGTGGCCACGCCTTCTGAATCTCAGCTGGCAGCCATCAACCCCTATACCTTTATATATATGTATAAGCAGGGGTATTCCTCCACGCTGTCCAAGAAGGGAGCGAACTACGAAGTTCACCTGACGGCTACCGACAAGAAGCGCAACATCGAAGAGATGTATATCACCGTCAACCAGAAGTCGCACGTTCCATCGAAGATTCGCATGAAGCAGAAGCACGGCTGGACAACCATCAACATCTCCAACTTTAAGACCGTGTCTCTATCTGACGGCACTTTCCGCTTCAACGCCAAGGACTATCCGCAGGCAGAAGTCATCGACCTCCGTTAGGCATTTATACGCACTCGGTGGTTCACCCGCCGAGATAAAGATATGAACAACATCAGACTTTACTTTCTCCTTCGCCGCAATGCCAAGCTCAGCGAGCGCCGCAACCCGATGTTCGAAGCCAACCGCTACGGCAAGTTCTTTGGCTACATCATGATCGGCTTCCTCGTCATTGAGTTCATTGCCCTCGGCACGTTCTTCGGATGGCTAGGTGCCAAGGAAGACTCTCCCGAGATGATATTCTTCTTCATGCCCTTCCTACTGCTCATGGATTTCGGCATGCGTTTTATGACTCAGCAGACACCCCTCATGCTCGTCAAGCCCTACCTGCTGACACCCATCAGCAAGTACGCCGCTGTCGAGTGTTTTCTCGTCAGAATGCTCCTTGACACGTCCAACCTCTTCTGGATGGTCATGTTCCTGCCCTACGTATTCATCATCTGGTGTGGCGGCATCACCACTTGGGTAGCCCTCGGTATGCTCGTCATGCTCCATCTCATGGTGCTCGTCAACAGCCAATGGTATCTGCTCGTCCGAACCCTTGTCAACCAGAACGTGCTGTGGGGGATACTGCCTGCCGTTATTTATGGCTCGTGGTTACTGCCTCTCTTTGTACTACCTGAGGCCTGGCTCGACAAGGTCTTTGACGTAGCTGGTCAAATCATGGCTGACTACGCCTTCTCCTGGTGGTCGTTCCTTATCAGCGCGGCACTCTTCGTGGTGTTATTCATCATCAACCGACACTTGCAGATGACGCTCATCTACGATGAAATCAGCAAACAAGAGAAGACCAATCTCAAGCACGTCAGCGAGTTCAAGGCCCTGAACCGCTTCGGACAGATGGGAGAATACCTGAAGCTTGAAATCAAGAGTACCATGCGCAACAAGGCCATCCGCAGTCGCTTCATCCAAGGCGTCTGCATCATCCTGTTCTTCTCGCTCATGATAGCCTTCGGCAACGTCTACAAGTCTTCCTTCGAGCGCAACTTCTGGTGTCTCTACGCCTTCATCTTCTTCGGTTCCGTCAACCTGACCAAGGTCATGTGTCCCGAAGGCAACTACATCGACTTGCTCATGGTGCACGAAGAGAACATTCTCACGCTGCTGCGCACCAAGTACTACTTCTACTGCGCCATACTCATCGTGCCCCTCTTGTTCTGTCTCATCCCCGTCTTTGCCGGACAGTACTCCATCCTCATGGTCCTGGCCTATTTGCTTACGGCTACAGGCCCCGTATACTGTCTGCTGTTCCAGATGGCCGTGTACAACAAGACGACCCTGCCGCTGAACGACAAAATTACGGGCAAGAACCAGATGGAAAACAAGTGGCAGGCCATCGTGTCGATGATAGGATTCTTCGTTCCCGTCATCATCGTCATGCTGCTCCAGGCCATTTTCAGCGACGAAGCGGCCTACCTCATCATGATTCTCGTCGGACTGGCCTTTACGCTCACTGAGCACTACTGGATGCGCAACATCTACCACCGCATGATGCGCCGCCGCTACGACAACCTCGAAGGTTTCCACACCACTCGTTAACCATGAACCATGAACCGTTAACCATGAAAACCCTTCTCATACAGGTTGGCAAAACCGTCAACAAGCACTTCCAGGCAGGCATCAACGACTACGTGGAACGCATCAGCCACTACATGCCCTTCGATGTTGTTACCATCTCCGAACTCCGCAACACCAAGAACCTTACCGAAGACCAGCAGAAACAAGCCGAGGGTGAACTCATATTGAAACAGCTGCAACCCTCCGATACTGTAGTACTTCTCGACGAACACGGACAACAGTTCCGCAGCGTCGACTTTGCCCGCTGGCTTCAGCAGAAGCAGAACACCGCCCGCAGACTCATCTTCGTCATCGGTGGTCCCTACGGCTTCTCACCCGCTGTCTATAGCCGTGCCAACGAGCAGATTTCACTCTCCCTCATGACGTTCTCACACCAGATGATACGCCTCACCTTTACCGAGCAAATTTATCGCGCGTGTACTATTATTAAAGGTGAGCCCTACCACCACGAATAGAAAGGGAATTACTGCATCTTCTCCACCAACTTATCAAGGTTATAGAACACCTTGAAATCCGGGAACTGATAGACGCTACCGTCAATAGTAATACTGACTTCAGGGCCTGCAGCAATTGCGACATCGGGCACGATGCCTGCGTCGATATGCCTCCAAGTCTTGTCACACAGACGACTGCGATGGGTAGACATCTGATAGGTATAGCCCTCTGGTAGCTGCATCAGCTGCACGGCACAAGAGCCACCACCCGACGTGGCACCCATGATACGATAGCCGTTGTCCTTCATTAACGAAGAGAACATATTGCCACACGAGAAGCTCAGTCGACTCTCCAGTACGGCAACATTAAGATGATACTTCACCTCACGATCCTTCTCGTCGAACTTACCGTCAAAATTACGGTCAATGTCGTAGTACAGCCTTTCGTGCTGACCGGTCAGCACATTCTCATAGCTGAAATCAGCACGGTCTGCGATGAGCGACATGCAGGCCATCACCACATCACTTGAACCACCCGGATTGACCGTAACATCAATGATGAGGTTCTTCACCTCCGGGTCCTCCTCGGCACGATTGATAGCATCAAGGAACACCACCATCGGGTCTAACGGACATGTTGCCTTCGTAGGCTTAGGTCCCGAACCCTTGTAATAGGCGTTCCACTCGTTGAGGTTGCTCAGCATGAACGAATCCAGCACACAAATAGCCGTATTGCCATGTTTGACGTAGGTTTCCTTGACATCATTGATACCGAAAGCCTCTTTACGCATCAGACTCCTGGCCTTGGTCTCAACATCCCACAGCTGCATGCGGTTTGTTACAGTCTGAACCAAGTCGCTCTCAAAACCCGCTAACTCCTTGATTTTTCCCTCACGCCATGCTTTGAACGCACCGGCATGTGACGTCTTATCCAAATTGTGAATATCAAGTATGGTGTGCAGGCCGTCGTTCAGATAAAAGTTCAGCAACGACATCCCCGACAGATAGTCAAAGGTATTCGTCGACTTCAGCAGCGTCTTCACCAGTTCGCCGCCTGCACCCTGCGCAGACAGCGCCTTGTCCAGTCCCACTATTCTCATATACCTATCCAGCGGTGCACGCCCCTGATAACCGAAAAAGTGATCGAAGGTGAAGCAGAGGTTACGATAACTATAGTCTGCCAAGTCGGCACCACGCGTTTCCTGGTAAAGATGCTTCGCATAGTCGGCATACACCGACTCGGGCTCAGCGTGATAACAGTCGGGAATGACAACTACTTCGTGACCGTTGAAGCAAAGCCGATGCATCGAGAGGTCTGCGTATAAGTCGTTGATGGTGGCCAACGGGAAATAGACGTTGTCGTCGTCACCACGCAAATCAATACCGTATGTTCCATATTCCAGGGTGACTGGAACGGCATTTGGTTCTTTCACTAATTGTTTCAACCGAACAAAGGGCGTACCGTCATACACCACATTGGGGAGCCCGCCATGCATCAAACCTTGGATATTGGTAAACGACTCATAGTCAGGAGATTTAAACACCTCCGTTCGAGTGTTGACCACAGCCAGTCCTGTCGGGCTTATCAAATTATACTGTCCTGGTCCTATGCGCTCTACCCTGTAACTACACCCTGGCAGCATCGTCCTGTGATAGTCGGCTACAGAGACGTATGCCACGTTAGGCATGTCTTCATAGTAACGTAGTGTCAGCGTCTCACTTTTTCCGTTGGCACGAATCACCGGATACCGTTGTTCACGATAAGCTTTCTTGTCGTTATCGTCCATCGTGACTCCTTGGCCTTCAACAATGCGTAACTTGTCCGAACATGACGACAACATCATCAGACCTCCCGACAACAGGGTTGCCAATAATAGCACCAGCTTCCTACCCTTGTAATCACTCAGACGGATGTCCCGTCCCTGTTCGTCCTTACCCAGAATCTCGGGCGCCTTGTCTCCAATAGTCATAATCGTTTCCGTTTTGTTCAATGTTGCAAAAATACCACAAAAAAATGAGAACACCAAATTTCTCACATTATTTCTGACTGAGCATCATTGCTGTAAATCAAAGTTCCTGTCCCAAATGATTTAAAAACCAAATTTTATTTGAGTTTTTCCGAGATGAAGCCTAATTTTGACCTTATCCATCCTTTCTTTTGAATCTTTCTTATAAGTTTCCCACAAATTCCTTGCTGGATAGAAATTATTTCGTATATTTGCAACCGAAACCGATAAATGGAAGTGATATGAGAAAGTTTGAATTAATGGTGCTGCCGTATGTACCAGAGGCTCTGAATGGAAGGAATTAATAGCATTCTTAGAATGATGACCGCAAAGGAAATAATCAACTACATGGAGTCGCTGCGGAATGAAGAGCAGCGGAGGGTACTTATGGGGTTCTTCAAGACGGGACCTGGTGAGTATGGAGAGGGTGATGAGTTCTTAGGGCTGAAAGTGCCACAAACGAGAGAGGTGGTGAAATTAGCATTAACCGAGAGAAAAGAACCCTTAACCATGTCATCGACTTTGTCGCTTCGCTCGTCGAAGAACCCTGAGTCATTAACCATTGATGAGGTGCCTCAGCTGCTGATGTCGAAATGGCATGAGGTAAGGCTTTGCGGACTGTTAATCCTGGTGGCGAAGTTCGAAAAACTGGCCACAAAACGATTGGTGTATGATGCGGAGGCTATCAAGGAGCGGGATGAGATCCTGACGGTGTATCTAAAGTACGCAGAGCGAGCGAACAACTGGGATTTGGTGGATTTGTCAGCACCTAAGATACTGGGCGCCTGGCTCATGTTGCCAACAAACCTGGAAATTACGGAATCACGGATCCATGGAATGACGGAATTAGCGTATAAGATAAAGGTGCTGGATGACCTTGCAGCCAGCGAAAATCTGTGGAAGCAGAGAATGAGTATCGTTTGTACGTGGAAGACTTCACAGATGGGCGACCCTTCATGGTGTCTGCGCTATGCAGAGATACATCTGCACCATCCCCATGACTTGATGCATAAGGCTGTGGGATGGATGCTCAGAGAGATGGGAAAGCGATGTTCGATGGATTTGCTTCGTGACTTTTTGCGTCAGCATGCGCACGAGATGCCTCGCACGATGCTGCGTTATGCTATTGAGAAAATGAGTGAAAAGGAACGGAAGGAGTGGATGAACGCTGATGGCTATACGAATAAAAAAAGAATAACAACCTAACTTAAAAAGCGATGAAACGAATAATTGGAATCGTTGCTGTAATGGCATTTGCTGTCGGGATATGCTCGGCACATACTTTTAATGAGAACTTTGAATCGGGAATGCCTACGAGCGCTCCTTCATCAGACACCAAGGTGACGCTGAGTTCCGGTGAATGGACCGTAAACAAGGTCTATGGAAAGAAGGACAACGGCGGCATGCGTGCCACGATGAGCCAGGGCGGCTACGTTGTAACGCCGGCGCTGGACCGCCCGGGAACAATAACGTTCTACCACCGTGCGTCGGGAAGCGGCAAGCACATCGTAGTAGAGAAATCTATCGATGGCGGTACATCGTGGACACAGATTGCCGAGGCTACAGTAAGCTCATCAACGCCCTACGGCATGAGTTCGTGTAACGCCAACTCAGCAGAGGACGACACAGAGGTGCTCATAAAATTTACAAACAAAGACGGTTCGATGATATATCTTGACGACATTACCATAAACATAGGTAGCGGCGGCAGTTCTGGCGGAGGTGGTGGCGACGAGCCCGTGAATCCAGGCGGACAGCCTGAGGAGGAATGGACAGGACCGCACTCCACAGAACACGTCATTTATATAGCACCTAACGGCAACGACGCCACGGGCGACGGAACATGGGAGAAGCCTTACTACAATCTACAAAAGGCTGTTGACCTTGTGGAGGCTGGCGACACCATCTATGTGCGTGGCGGAACATACTACCCCAACATGAAAAAGGACGGTGAGAAGACCACAGTACGTATAGAGAAGAGCGGAACAGCCGACAAGAAGTACACCATAAAAACGTTCCCTACGGAGTTCCCTGTACTTAACTTCAAAGACCAGCCGAAGAAAGTCAGCGTGAGAGGTATTCAGCTTAACGGTGACTACTGGCACATTTACGGTCTGCACATCACACAGGCTGGCGACAACGGAATAAAGCTGGAGGGTTCGCACAACATAATAGAACGTTGTACGTTCAGCTACAACGACGACACGGGACTGCAACTGGGCTTTGGTCATAAGTTCAGCGACACCCATCCGGGTATCTCTTCTAACGACGGCAGCTACTGCGCTTACAACGACATCATAGACTGCGACTCATACCTGAACTGCGACGCCGACAACTACGGCTCTGATGCCGATGGTTTCGCATGTAAGATGCACAATGGCATAGGCAACCGCTTCATACGCTGTCGTGCATGGGACAATGCTGACGACGCATGGGACCTCTACGAAACGGACTTCGCAGTAAAGATGATAGAATGTTGGGCATGGGGCTCAGGACGTGCAGAGCTGTTCACTTGGGTTGACGCGAGCGGGTCGTTCCAAGGTAACGGCAACGGCATAAAACTTGGCGGTAACGGCACAGGAGGTTCTTCGAAGGGCATCCACGAGGCTTGGCGCTGTGTGGCTTTCAACTGCAATAAGACAGGCTCGGTAAAGGGCTTCGACGAGAACTCGCACAAGGGTGGCGTAAAGTTGGTGAACTGTCTTGCCTTCGGCAACGGCTACGACTATATGTTTGAGGACTGCGACGGGGCTGACAAGTTCTCGTTCTATAATAATGTGTGTCTTGGCAAACTGGAGATAAAAGGACAGTTTACGGACTCCAACAACGCTCTCCTCATAGACCCTAAGAATGCGTGGAAGAACAATGCTCTTACAAGCGGATTCTCTGCCGACGACTACTTCAGTCTTACAGAGGAAGATGCCAAGGCGCCACGTGCTAAGGACGGCAGTATGCCAACACGCTTTGCACGTCTGAAGCACACCTCAGCACTCCTTGACAAGGGTCTTGATTTGAAGAGCGAGATGCAGGACGAATTCCCATTCACATGGCAGCCCATTGGTGGTGAAGGACGCGACCTTGGACCATACGAATATGACGAGCCAGTATCAACGGGAGCACAGCTTATCATTGGACGTAACGTTGAACTGTCGCTGTATATCAACAACGGAAATATTGTTTTCACAACACCTAAGGACGGACCTGCACGCGTGGACATTCTCTCGCTTCAGGGTAATAAAGTGGGCACCCTAGCCAACCTGCTCGCTACGGAGGGCGGAATGTACACCATACCTGTTGAACAGAAACTGATGCAGGGTGTTTACATTATAAGACTAACCTTCGACGGCAAGCTGACGAAGAGTGTGAAAATGGTAGTAAAGTAAGAATGAAGAAAGGATTGGGTTCTATGTGTTTCATAATTCTTCCTCCGCTGCTTTCAGGTAATTCTCGCTTTCCTCTTCCATCTGAGGATACATCTTAACATCAGCCATCTTACATTTTCTGTCTTGCAGAAATATGTGGTTCAGCGTAAACGCTATCGATTCCAATGTCTCTTCGCGCTTACTGGGTTTCAACTCACATTCCCAAACCGTGATACAGTGCCAGCCCATCTCTGCCAACCTGCGTTGCTCCTCCTTGTCCCGTTCCTTATTCCTGCGAATCTTCGCCACCCAGAACTCACGGTTCGTCTTCGGAATCTTGCAGCACTCCGAACTCACAATGACATCATCCTTCTTACATCTTACATCATCCATCACCTTATGCCCATGCCAGAAGCACCCATTTACGAAAATGCACGTTCTGTATTTCCTCAGTACCAAGTCCGGATGTCCAGGCAACCGCTTATGGTTCAGACGATATCGGAACCCCCTACTCCACAGCCCACGCCTCACAATCATCTCCGGCTTCGTATCCTTCGACCGTATAGCCGCCATATTGGCTGATCGCCGAGCCTGCTCACGCTCGGCAGAACTGATGCAAGCATCGCTCTGCTCTCCCTTAATCGCAGCCTTGTCATGGCGTTGTTGCGTCGTGAGTTTATCCATGTTACTTCAATGTATCAATCAGTTCGTCTATCGAACAACACACCTTGCTGAACAACTTATACATCAGCTCCGGCTCCTGCCGTTCAGGGATGTATGCCACCGTCAGTTTTCCTCGACCTGCAAACCAACCAGCCTCCCTCAGTTTCTCCACCACCTCAGGGTAATACTCATTCCGCCAACTACTTGCTACGTATATCTTTCGTTTCATATCCATATTCTTATATTCCATGTCCAGTCTCTTATTTTAAGTCCCGTATCTTCCCTGCGGATTCCATCCGCAGAAACCCTCGCAGTCCCGACTCTTATTTTAAGTCCCGTCACTTAATTTAAGTCCCGTCTCTTCCCTGCGGATTCCATCCGCAGAAACCCTCGCAGTCCCGTCTCTTATTTTAAGTCCCGTCTCTTCCCTGCGGATTCCATCCGCAGAATCATCCCTCTCGTTACTTCTCAGCCAACAGCCGTCCAATCTCGTTCAAGGCCACGAATCGGTATCGTTGCGATTCCACAGGAACAGGTGTGTAACTATAGTGCTTCGCTTCAGCCTTCTTTCTTAACGCCTCCTCAGTAGCCGCCATGATGGTCCCATCGCCAAAAGCGCTCTCATCAGGCTCCATTAGCAACAGCTGCCCTTTAGAACAAGCCTCAAAGTAAGCCCCGCCAGGTTTATAGAAGCGCTCTTGAGGAGAACCCGCTACAGGAAAACCATCGTTCAGCAACACCACCAACGGATATCCCTGTTCGCGCACCGTTCTGGCAATCTTCTGTTCACCCTTGCTAATCGCCGCCGTATAAGTCACTGCCCCATTATGAGCAGCCGCCAGCGCCGTTTTCAGCCTAACCTCTACCTGTTCGTCACTGGCACTTCGACTCATCTCAACCAGTTGTCTGTCAGGCCATTCCAGCAAGAAATGGTTACCCATTGACGTGAACTGCAGCCCACATACTTCCGTCCTGCGATGCAAACGGAAAAGATCCGGATTCTGCCTGCGCTGCCAAGCACGTTCAGCATTAGCCTTCACATATTCTATCATAGCGTGTAGCTGACCTTTGTGTGTCAGCACACGAAAGAATGGCGGCGCGTCATAAAGGTTCTCCGTAAACCCCAGCTTTCGTGCTTCCCCTTTACAGCCTTGCATGTAACCTCGCACCACCTCCCTGATGCTGCGAGGCATTGTCCGTTGAACCTGAAGCACCATGTGGTGATGATCTGGCATCACCTTGTCAGCAAGAATCTTTATTTCAGGACACATTTCCAACAACCTGCGCTGCTGATTGACGAGTGCCCACCCTATTGGTGTCTTTTCCACCACCGCCTCAGCACCGTTATGCGATAGCTTGCCGAACAACGCCTGCCGTGAGTTAGCCACCATTGTCACATGCACAATGCACGGCTTACGCCACGCTCCCGGCTCCAGCCACCTGAATGCCTCGTTCTTAGGTGTGTTTGAGTTCTCGTCGTTCATCAATAAATGTAATTTACAGCCAAGTGACGTGACAACAGCCGCCACTACTCTTTCCGACCACAAAGATACAAATTAATGGGAATATCGCAAAACAACAGAAAGACTTTTTGCATTACTCTCGGAATATTTAAAATTACTTTCGGAGAAACAAAAAATACTTTCGGAGTAATTGAAAATACTTTCGGAGTAATTGAAAATACTTTCGGAGTTCTTACGCCATCTTTACTTCCTACATCGGATGTCAGTCAACCGTCCCTTCTATGTTGCAAACCAAATAATTGGTTCATATTTTAGCATTGTTTAATTGTTTTATTATCGTTTTCACTTTAAT
>OCTW011610117.1_pt1 | contig 44266 bp, 32 predicted proteins | sample 1539671 | NCBI WGS metagenome assembly OCTW01 (sample SAMN02144230, study PRJEB22623) | gut metagenome | biome: sheep rumen | host: Ovis aries | place: New Zealand
GAACCACTGCGGGCTTCGCGTATTCGGCATGTCGGTCATTACCGACCTTGCCCGCGAAGACGCATCCGACGACTATGTCACCGACGGAGAGGAAATAGTAAAGGCGGCCAATCAAGCTACAAGCAAGATGACCGCCCTGTTCGAAAAGATGATCGCCGCTATTTAGCGATTGCGACCGATCTTGTCTCTCTGATTACCGTGATCTTGACCTGACCCGGATAGGTCATCTCATCCTGGATACGCTGTGCGATATCAGTGGACAGGCGTGCTGCCTGCTCGTCGCTGATCTCGTCGGCGCCGACAATCACGCGCAGCTCGCGGCCTGCCTGGATGGCATACGACTTCGTGACACCCTTGTACGAGGCTGCGAGGTCTTCCATACCGCGAAGGCGCTTGATGTAGCTCTCGATAACCTCGCGACGGGCTCCCGGACGGGCTCCGGAGATGGCATCCGCTACAAGCACGAGAGGTGAATAGATGCTGGTCATTTCCATCTCTTCGTGGTGGGCTCCGATTGCATTGACTATCTCAGGACGCTCCTTGTACTGCTCCGCGAGCTTGGCCCCGAGGAGTGCGTGAGGGAGTTCTTCGTCTTCTGTACTTACCTTGCCGATATCGTGAAGCAGACCGGCCCTTTTGGCTATCTTCGGATTGAGTCCGAGCTCCGCTGCAAGGATCGAGGCGATGGAAGCCACCTCCCTGGAGTGCTGGAGGAGGTTCTGCCCATAGGAAGAACGGTACTTCATGCGGCCGATGAGCCTTACAAGCTCGAGGTTGAGGCCGTGGATTCCGAGGTCGATACATGTCCTCTTTCCGGTCTCGAGGATCTCATCTTCGAGCTGCTTGCTCACCTTGGCCACCACCTCTTCGATACGTGCGGGGTGGATACGGCCGTCCGTCACGAGCTGGTGGAGAGCAAGCCTGGCGACCTCCCTGCGTACGGGATCGAAACCCGAAAGGAGGATGGTGTCCGGGGTATCGTCTACCACGATCTCAACACCTGTCGCTGCTTCGAGAGCCCTGATATTGCGCCCTTCGCGACCGATAATGCGGCCTTTGACTTCGTCGTTCTCGATCGGGAAAGTCGTTACGGCATTTTCGATTGCAGTCTCGGTTGCAGTACGCTGGATAGTATTGATAACGATGCGCTTGGCCTCTTTTGCGGCATTAAGACGGGCTTCGTCCATAGTGTCGTTGATATAGGCAAGAGCCTCTGTACGGGCTTCGGCTTTCATGTTTTCGACCAGCATCTTCTTGGCTTCCTCTGCGCTCATGCCGGCAACGGTCTCAAGCTGCTTGTTGGCCTGGGCTGTGAGGGCTGCGCACTCGGCTTCTTTCTTGGAGAGCTGCTCGCGCTGGGCATTGAGCTGGCCCTTCTGGGAGTCGAGGTCGTGCTGGCGGCGGCCAAGTTCAGACTGGAGCTGGTTGAGCTGTGTTTCCTTGCTTCGGATGTTGTTTTCGCGGTCGCGAAGCTGGTTGTTCTTCTCACTGACCTTGGTCTCATACTCCTCCTTGAGCTGAAGGAAATGCTCCTTGGCCTCGAGGGCCTTCTTCTGCTTGAGCGATTCAGCCTCGATGGTGGCTTTCTGGACTATGGCGTCCCCGCGTCCTTTGCTGACGATACGGGTAATCCCTATGTAAAGTGCCAGGGACAGGACTGCGCCTGCCGCGGCTGCGATGATAATGTAAAGAATCATGGCGTGTATATATTGTATAATGTGTCAAACAAAAACAGCATCCGCACTTGGTGCAGATACTGTTTGTAAAAACAACCGTTAGTCCTTGGCTGAAACTTTCATAAAGAAAGATTTGGGGGCCTCACGGTTCAGGCTTCCTGCCCGGAGGCAGGCGTGCTATTCCCGAAGAGAACTTACCCGGTCCCGAAGAACTTGTTTGTTAGAGCAAGGTGGAACTAACGGTTTTTCTCTATTTTTCCAAGATAGACTCTCAGGTCTTTGGCGAGTTTGGATACTTCGTCGTTCGTCTTGTCGAGATTGCGCTTGGAAACAAGCATCGAAATCTCCTCGCTGAGGGCCACGAATGCAAGTTTGTCCAATGTTGTCTGTTCGGGGTACTGCTTGTCGTACTCACCGAACTTCTGATTGATCCTTTCGGCGGCCAGACGCATATAGTGCTCCGACTCCTGGGTTGCCACAAGGGAGTATTCCTTGCCTGCTATCTTCAGCTTGATGCTGTGTTTTGTTGGGTCAACCATACTAGTTCTCGATCAGCTTGATACACTTGTCGATCTCCCGGATCAGTTTTGCGACTTTCTCCTTGGCTGCAGACTTGTCCCCGCCTTCGGTAAACGCTCCGGCGAGTTTGAGTGTGTCTATCTGTCTTGTCAAATCAGTTATCTGCTGCTTGTATTTTGCGGCTTCGGATTCTTTGACAACGAGCTTGGCGGCGAGTTCGTCGGCGCGCTGCTTCTCTGTTTCGTACAGGGAAATCAAATGTTCGATGTCTTTCCTAAGACCAGCAATCATACGCACAAATATAATTATTTTTCGCTTTCCGCACAAGATACACGCTCAACAGAATTGATATCTATATGGGTGAGCGCGGCTCCCAGCACGGAAATACGCACGGCCGCAAAGTGGCTGCCCTCGAAACTCACGAACTCCACCACCCGGCCTTCGAACGGTCCTTCCTTGACCCTTACCATCTCGCCCGGCTGCAGGGGCGCGTCGGTGACGGTCACCTCGCCCTGGGAGCCCGACACCATCTCCATGAAGTCGAGCATCTGCGCCTCCGGGACTTTGGCCGGTTTGCCGGCACGGGGAAACTCCGTAAGGTATTTGACCAGGTATGGAGAAAAAGCGCAGCTCTCCCGGCGTTCTTTTTCCGTACAACATACGAAAACCACTCTGGGGATCAGTATCTGATCCACGGCCTTCTTGCGGTCGGACCACTGACGGACAACCTTTCGCACAGGAACATACGTCCTTATGCCATGGGCATTAAGGGCGGCGGCTACGTTGTTTTCCTGACAGGATCGTGTATATGCTATAAACCAGTGGTTCTCGTTCATTGGGTGCAAATGTAACCGATTTTGCGTACATTTGCAATTATGAAAAATAAGCTTGGATTACTGCGCATCGCAGCAGCGACTCCCAAAATCAAGGTCGCTGATGTCAATGCAAATATCGATGAAATAGTAAGGCTCTGCCGGACCATCGCCTCTGAAAGCAACCCTTCTGTGATCGTATTTCCGGAACTGTGCGTCACCGGCTACACTTGCGGAGACCTGTTCAATCAGAAGACCCTCCTTAGTGGGGTCGAGAGAGGAATCGAACGGCTTTGCCGCGAGACTGCAAGCCTTCCCCAGACCATCGTGGTCGGATATCCCGCCGAATGCGAAGGCGAGCCCGTCGATGCCGTGCTCGTGATCCGGGGCGGCAAGATTCTGGACTTCGAAGGCCACACCTTCGAGCTCGACGGCATTACCTTCGCCATCGAGCTCGGCGACACGCTGCTCGAATCGGGCGTGTCATCCGAAGGGGCCGAAGGCGCCGACATAATACTCTGCCCTGTAGCATCCTACGAAATCGCAGGCCGCCACGACAAGCGCAAAGCCGCGCTCGCAGCCGAGTCCGCAAGGCTCTCCGCCGCCTACGTCTACTGCTGCAGCGGGTATGGCGAATCTACCGACGACTTTGCATGGGCCGGGTCTTCGCTGATTTACGCAAACGGGGTCAAGCTGGCCGAGAATGAGCGTTTCCTGCACGATTCGAGCTGGATCTGCGCCGACATCGACCTCGAGGCGCTCCACGCGCCCGGGCAGGGCTTCCATGCCGACAGAGCCGGGAAGACTGAGATCGATCCGCATCCCTTCGTTCCGGCAGATCCTGCCAGGCTCAAAGAGCGTTGCCTCGAGATATTCAATATCCAGACGGTCGCCCTGATGAGCAGGCTCGAGCATATCCACTGCGACAAATGCGTCATCGGAGTATCCGGCGGGCTCGACAGCACACTCGCACTTCTTGTGGTCTGCGAAGCCTTCGACCGTCTCGGGTTCGACCGCAAGGGAATCTACGCAGTCACCATGCCCTGCTTCGGGACCTCGGACAGGACGCATTCCAATGCATCCTCCCTTATGGATGCCCTAGGCCTCACGTCGATGGAAATCGGCATCGGCGAAGCCGTGCTTCAGCATTTCAGGGATATCGGACAGGATCCGTCCAAGCACGATCTCACCTTCGAGAATGCGCAGGCGCGCGAACGCACGCAGGTACTGATGGACCTCGCCAACAAAGTCGGCGGAATCGTCATCGGCACTGGAGATCTTTCGGAAATAGCTCTTGGCTGGTGCACCTACAACGGCGACCACATGTCGATGTACGGGGTCAATTCAGGAGTGCCCAAAACCCTTGTCAGGGCTATGGTGCGGCAGCTCGCCTCCAATTATCCCTGCGAAAAGACCCTGCTCGACATTGCCGACACCCCGGTTTCTCCCGAGCTGGTCCCCGGTCAGGTCACAGAAGATCTCGTCGGACCCTACGAACTCCACGATTTCTTCCTGAGGCGATTCTTCCTCAACGAGACCCCGCACGAGATTCTCGACAATGCAGTCAAGGCTTTTGGAAGTTCTTACGACAAAGAGACCATCCTCAAATGGCTCAGGACTTTCATCAGGCGTTTCTTCAGCCAGCAGTTCAAGAGGTCATGCAGCCCTTGCGGGCCTAAAATCGGAAGTGTAGGCCTCTCTCCCCAGGACTGGCACATGCCCACAGACGCATCCGCCAGCCTGTGGCTAGCCGATTTGGATTAATCCCCGAACAGTAAGGTCATATCTTCGGATATGGCCTTTTTTGCTGTCTTCTCCGGAACGAATTTCCAGTCGCCCATTCCCTCGAACGATCCAGCCTTGACCTCGCCGTGCTCTTCGAAATAGCGATAGATGAGGTCGCGGATCTCGGGGAAACGGGCCAGCGTGCGCTCTTCGCGCTGGTCGCGGGTGAGTCCGGCTCCCTTGAAGATGAGGTCTCCCCCGCCGGCTGCGCGGTACGATGTCATCGCGACCTTGTAGAAGCTCTTCGGATCGAACTTGCTGCCGTCCGCCATCGAACTGATGACGACCCTGCTGCCGAAAGGCTTGGTGATATCGACCGTGTAATTGAGCCCCGAGGCGCTGTCGAAATTGTAGCTCGGATAGTTGAACGACCACCGGCTCTGGAAGTAGCGGGCATCATCGCGGTCGGTCATATTGAAGACATGACCGCCGGGCTTGTAGGTGACGATCCACTTGTCGTAGGAGTACTCCAGATAGTTTCGGATCTCTTCTCCGCTCAGTCTCATCAGATACAGCGAATTCTCGAACGGGTAGATCGTAAACATATCGTTGAATATCACCGGACCGGCCTTCACAGTCTTGTTGAAAGAAAGAGGTGCGGCGAAAGAGATGTCGGCACCTGCGCCAGTGCGCTGAACATAGTGGATAAAATCGATGTAGAAGCAACGGCCGGCAAAGGATTCGCGTGTGAGCATGTCTTTGTCGATGCTGCCTGCCTCCTTGACAGTGAATTGTCTGACCTTCGAAAAATCCTCAGCGAAGGCTCTGCGCATTTCGGGGTCCGCTTTGGACTTGTCGACATGGATGAGCGAAGGCGCGATTGTCTTCGAGCCGTCTTTCGAAAGGGTGATAACGGTATGGCTCAGGTTATGCGCCTTCGAGCCGGTGTTGACGAGCGCTATCGAGTCGGTGCTTTCTATCCTCGGACGGTGGTCGTGGGAAGTGACGACGAGGTCGACTCCCCTGAGCGAGCGGAAAAGGTCGAGCCCCTGCGCTTCCAGCACCTGCCCGTCTCCTACGCCCACGCCGCTGTGGACGGCAACGATAGTGACGTCCGGTTTCACCTTCGCCTTGATGGCGTCTATCCTATTCTGTACAAACGGGACAAGCGAGACGAACTCCATCCCGGACCAGATGCTCCGGTCGAGCCAGGCGGCCATATTGGCATTGGTATAGCCAAGCACCAATACCTTAAGTCCTCCTTTCCGGAAGACCTTGTATTCGGGCCAGTAAGATGATCCGTCCGGCTTAAGTGCGTTTCCTGCAAGAAAAGGTATCTTATGGGATGCGAGCTGAGCGGTTACGCGGTCATAGACGGCATGTCCGGTCTCCACATCGTGGTTGCCGACCACTACGGCATCGTATCTCATGTAACTGACCAGCCGCGAGAACAGGTGTTCGCCGGTCGTGTCCACATAGTTGTAGTAGTATGCGGCATTGTCGCCCTGGAGGCAGTCTCCGGCGTCTATAAGAAGGACGCTTGCCGGGCCGTCAGCCCTGCGGATGCTGTCTACATAGTGGTTAACGGCAAAAAGGCTCGGGACCGTCCGCCCTCCCACATAGGTCGAATCGAACCATGCGCCGTGGACATCGTTGGTCGAAAGGACATGGACGGATCCGGCGTGTGGCTGGCACGCCACGGCAAGCAGGGCGGCGAGGATTACGAGTGAGTATGGCTTTTTCATAAGATATCGAAAAGAAGGCTGAAACGCTGCTCGCTTCCCAAAAGCCCTTCCCTGCCCCAGTGGTAGCGCAGGCTCAGCTTAATGTTGAGCTTACGCGAAAGTCGCGGGCTCCAGTAGAGTTCGGTGAGGTCGTAGAAGCCTTTGTAGAATTTCGAACCGCGGTAGAGCAAGTCGCCGTAGAGGTTGCCGGCGGAATCAGTATCGTGGTAGAAAGGAAGCATATCCTTGGTGTAGGAAGTGACATTTCGAAGGCCGAAACTCTTCCACACGGCCTTCGCTTCGAGCTCCCCGCCGAAGGGCAGTCTCAGGTCGTCGTTAAGGCGGTCCTTCTGATAGCTTCCCAGGGCGCTGAGTTTGAGGCTGAGCTCGGAATCCCGGCTGTCCTGGGCAAAATCGTACTTTACGAAGGCCTGAAGGTGGTGGTTGTCCACGACCCCGGGCGCCATGACGCTTCCGGCATAGTGATAGAAACTGCCGGCCCAGCCGAGCGACAGGGCGGGCAGCACACTCCATGAGCCGTAGCTGAGGATCTGGAAGCGCTCCTTGCGGGTGTTACCGTATTTACCCATCCAGTCGAGAGCGAGCTCCGTGCTGAAGCGGCCCTTGGCGAACCCCAGATATGCTCCGTCCAGGTTGAAATCCGTCTCGATAGTCTCCTCGCTCATCAGCAACTCGCTGTAGTCTCCTCCAACGAGTTTGCGCGGATAAGAGCCCAGAACTGCCGTAAATGACTTTACTTCATCGCGATAGTCGGATTCAAAAAAAACGGGAATGTCCTCGACTATATCTCTCAGGGCATTGACTTTTGTCCCCATCTGCTTTACGAGATCCACGCCCAGAACCATGTTGTAGGTGAGATTCTCACTTTGCTCGAATTCCCAGCCGAAAAGGTGGGTAACCCTCACGAAGTGAATGGTTTCCGAAGGAATATAACTGTTGTGGGAACGCGCGAATTCGTGGTTGTCGAAGACATAATTGAGGCCGGAGCCCGTGAAAAACCGGCCCTCTGCAAAAAGGGATCCGGCAGAGAGGATCAGCATGAAAACGACTGATATCAGGTACCTTTTCATATACATCCTCAAATTTAAGCAGAATTTGTGTAAATTTGCGACTCGTTTGGTAAATAAATTACAGCATGTTCGAAAATCTCAGCGAAAGGCTTGAGCGCTCATTCAAGATACTCAAAGGTGAAGGCAAAATCACCGAAATCAATATCTCCGAGACCCTGAAAGACGTCCGCAGGGCCCTTCTCGACGCCGATGTCAGCTACAAGGTGGCGAAGGAATTCTGCGACAATGTCAAGAAAAAGGCCCTCGGACAGAACGTCCTTACCGCCGTCAAGCCCCAGCAGATGATGGTCAAGATCGTCCACGACGAACTCGTGGAGTTCATGGGCAGCGAGGAGGCGGGGCTCAATCTCAAGGGCTCCCCCGCCGTCGTACTCATCGCCGGTCTCAACGGTTCGGGTAAGACTACCTTCAGCGGCAAACTTGCACTCTGGCTTAAGAAAAAAGGCAACAAGGTGCTTCTCGCGGCCTGCGATACCTTCCGCCCCGCCGCCATCGAACAGCTCAAGACCCTTGCCGAAGGAGTCGGCGTGCCTGTGTTCAGCATCGAAGGCGAGACAGACCCGGTGAAGGTGGCCCGCGCCGCCATCGCCCAGGGCCGCAGCGAGGGCTACGGAGTCGTGATCGTCGATACCGCCGGCCGCCTCGCAGTCGACCAGGAGCTCATGGACGAGATCAGGGCCATGCACAAGGCATGCGAACCGAGCGAGACGCTCTTCGTGGTCGACGCCATGACCGGCCAGGACGCAGTCCTGAGCGCTACCGCCTTCAACGAAGCCATCGACTACGACGGCATCGTCCTTACCAAGCTCGACGGCGACACCCGCGGCGGTGCTGCCCTTTCGGTCAAAGCCGTCAGCGGCAAGCCTGTCAAGTTCGTCAGCACGGGAGAGAAGATGGAGGCAATCGACATCTTCCACCCTTCGCGCATCGCCGACCGTATCCTCGGAATGGGCGATGTGGTCTCCCTGGTCGAAAGAGCCCAGGAGCAGTACGACGAGAAGCAGGCCCGCGAACTCAAGAAAAAGGTGGCCAAGGGCAAATTCAATTTCAACGACTTCTACGACCAGATCCAGCAGGTCCGCAAGATGGGCGACATCAAGGACCTCGCGGCCATGATCCCCGGCATGGGCAAAGCCGTCAAGGATGTGGACATCGACAACGACAAAGCCTTCAAGGGCACCGAAGCCATCATCAGGAGCATGACCCCCTACGAGCGTGAGCACCCCGAGTGCCTCAACGGTTCCCGCCGTCGCAGGATCGCCACCGGCTCCGGCACCTCCATCGCCGACGTCAACCGCCTCATCAAACAGTTCGAGGGTTCTCAGAAGATGATGAAGATGGCGATGGACGGATCGCTCCAGAAGCGCCTTCAAGGGATGAGGTAACGGCCGTGCCCGGTGGGCCGTCTTGGCCCCGGCCGTGCCCCGACCTAGTCCCGACCTAGCCCCGACCTAGCCCCGGCCGTGCCCCCAAAAATGAGTGAGGTGTGCTTTTTTATGGCACACCTCACTCATTCGTTTCCGTCCAGAACCACCTATGTGGCACATTGGGCGAGTGAGGTGGTCACCGAAAAAGCACACCTCACTCAAAAATCGGCAAAAAAAACGGTAAAAACTTGCTGCGAATCACGCTAATGACTACTTTTGCCTAAACATTATTAATCTCAACTGCTATGAAAAAGATCCTGGAAATCCTCCAGTACGGAGAAAACGACATCCGCTTCAACACGGATCTCGCCCTCAAGAAAAATCCCAACCTGGTTCCCGAACTCGTTTCCAAGTTTGCCTTTGCTATGACCACATCGCTGTGGGGCGGCAACGAGATCGACGTACTCGCTATCATCCGCGCACTTGCCATCGCCGACCTTGGCGTAAGCGTCAATCGCAAAGAAATGGTGAGGTTCCTTGACGAAGAATCGGCTTGTTTCAGCAAAATCTTTAATGAAGCAATGGCCGAAATGCAAAAAAGGGAGCCAAAGACCCTGGTTTTCGCCCCTGGTATCAGCCCTACCAAAATGAGGAGCTGAGCCAATGCGACGGGTGGTTACCAGGGCGCTGCCAGATGGGAGAATCTGCAGCGTCTACCCATTTCACGTTTGTCTGAAAGGGCTCGAACAGGCTATCCTCTGCAAGGATGATGAGGACTATGACGCTATGGTCAAGGTCCTCTGCGTAGCCGCACGCAGAAAGAATGTTATTATTATCATCTATGCAGTGGTGTCCAACCATTGTCACGTCGCAATCCTTGCTGTCAATCAGAAAGAGGCGGACGCTTATTCAGAAGAGATAAAGAAGGCGTACTCGATGTGGTTCAGCCGGAAGTATGGCTCGCAGAAAATACTCAAGCGCATAGAAGTCAAAGCCATCCTTCTGGAAAACGACTGGCACGTTAGAAATGCTTTGGCCTACATTCCAAGAAATGCTCTCGACAATTGTTGCAACATTGATGACTACAAATGGTCAGGCTATAGAGCGATGTTCCGGAAAAGCATCGTGAATGGTGTCGCGCTCGCCAACTTGAATACCAGAGACAGAAGGCGGACAATGCACACGATGGACAGGCTGGACGGAGTCCCATGGACACTCGATAGCGAAGGAAGCCTGATTCCATCGAGTTTTTGTGACCACACTTACCTCGAAGACGCATTCTGCTCCGACCAGTCCTTCTTTCTGAAAACAATAGGAGGATTGAATGTAGCAGATACGCGATACAAACTCGAAGAAAGGCCATACGCCAGGGTCTCGGACACTGAGTTGTTGAATACTGCACAGGAAATCGCACAAGAGTGGTTCGCCAAACCAATTGAGGTCCTCAGTCCCGAACAGAAAACTCGCATTGCTTCATACCTCGACCATACCCGCAAGACCACCCCGAAGCAACTGTCAAGAGTACTTGGAGTCCCGCCCGAAAGGCTTGAAAAGCTATTGCGTAAATAGTGTCCTATACCAGTCCGCGCTCTTTGGCCTTCGAGATGAGTTCGGCGCTGTTGGCGGCGTCGAACTTTTCGAGAAGGCGCTTGCGGTACCACTTGATAGTGGGAAGGCTCAGGTAGACTTTATCTGCGATCTGGGGGCTTGTCAGGCCCTGGGCGATGAGCCTCAGAATCTGGATTTCGCGCTCTGTCAGGTCTTCTTTCCCGGCGGCATCAGGAGCCTCTTCCTCCTTCATCGCCTGCTCGATGGCGGCATCAGCGCCCTCTTTTTCCTTACGCAGCCTGTACATTCTCCGGAGTATTATCAGATAGAGAAGCAGCACCGCGACGAGCGCCAGGCTTAACGCGAAAAACCAGGTCAGATTCCTTTTCTGGGCCTCGAGCACCCGCCCGATGAAATTAAGGGTTTCTATGCGGCTGATGAATTCCTGCTCGTTGTGGGCTGAATAGTATTCGTCTGCTTTCTGAAGATACCGCAGCGCCCTGGCCATTTTACCCTTCGCCAGAGAATACTCCCCCATACCCTTGAGGGCCTCGGAGACGATCAGCGAATCTCCTGACTCGTAACCATACTTGAGAGCAATCTTGTAACACTCTCCCGCTTTATCGACATCTCCTTCTTCAAACCAGGTCTCACCCATATTGTACCACAGAAGAGAAAGGCTCTCATTCCAACCGTGTTTTTCGAAGATAGCCCCGGCCTTTTCGTAATACTCCATTGCACGGGGGATGGAATCCATCATATTGTAGAGGTTGCCCAGTGCGCCGTAGAGGGAAGAATAACTGTCGTCGACCGTCTCTTCGCCATATGGCATGTTGCCGGTAAAAGAACGCTCCCCGGCGCCCATCCTGTCTACTATCTCCAGTGCTTGGTTGAGGTAGAAGAGAGCGCTGTCGTAACGCTCTGCACCATAGTGGATGATACCGATGTTCCGTGTGGCGTCGCTCATCATCGCCAGCCAGTTCCACCGCTTTGCGAGGGCGTAGCACTTGCGTGAGAAAAGGATAGACCTCTCTCCGTTGATATTGCGGTAACCGTTAAAAAGGTCGTAATACGCCTTGACGAGGGCCTCGCTTTCTGCCTGACTCGCTTTCTCGACCCGCTCGTGGGGCCATGCGGCGACTACGCGCTCCAGAGAGTCTACGTTGTGTCCGCGATGGTCTGTGTAAGCAGCCACGACAGGGGAAATAAACAGGCAGGATAATATATATGTGAGCAGCAGTCTTTTCATTTCCGCTAAGATAGGCAAATAAGCGCAAACGACCTCTGTTTCAAAGTATTTCTATACCAAAGTATAGCGCCTTCCATCCTTTTGGATGGTGTTTTTAACAAGCCAATTATCGACATTTGTGAAAGAGAAATCCGATGTTCAGGAGGATTGATTATGATACAACTGACTAAGAAAGAAGCACAGATACTCCGCCTTATCGCAGACGGCAAAAAAAGCGAACAGATCGCAGAGGCGCTATGCCTGAGTCTGCCCACCATCAAATGGTACCGCAAACGCCTTCGCGACAAATTCGAAGCCGGCACAACGGTGGAGATGATCCGTAAGGCTATTCACGAAGGAATAGTATAGTCAGACTAATAACACTGATCGTGGGTCACAGAGACTTTTGTGGCCCACGATCAGCGTGTGAAGTGTGTCAAAAGACTAAACCAGCCCCTGCTCGAGCATTGCGGTGGCGACTTTCATGAAGCCGGCCACGTTGGCTCCGCGCACATAATCGACGGTACCGTCTTCGCGCGTGCCATACTTGAGACAGTTGGCGTGGATATCGGACATGATGCGGCGAAGATAGTTGTCGACCTCCTCGGCCGTCCATTTCTGGCGCATTGAGTTCTGGGTCATCTCAAGGCCTGATGTGGCGACGCCACCGGCGTTGGATGCCTTGCCCGGAGAATAAAGTAATCCTGCCCCCTGGATGATCTTGATAGCCTCGGGAGTGGAAGGCATGTTGGCGCCCTCTGCGACGCAGTAGCATCCTCCATCCACAAGTTTTTGGGCGTCGGCGGCTTCAATTTCGTTCTGGGTAGCGCAAGGGAGAGCGATGTCGCATTTGATCTTCCACGGACGCTCTCCGGGATAGTATGTTGCCGATGGGTACTTCTGGGCGTATTCGCTGATGCGGCCGCGGCGGACGTTCTTAAGAAACATCACGTACTCGAGTTTCTCTTCAGTTAGGCCGTCGGGGTCGTAGACGAAACCGTCGCTGTCGGACAGCGTCACGACCTTGGCGCCAAGGCGCATGGCCTTCTGGGCTGCGAACTGGGCTACATTGCCGGCGCCCGAGACGAGTACGGTCTGGCCCTTGAAGCTCTTGCCGCGCGTCGCAAGCATCTGCTCAGTGAAATAGCAGAGGCCGTAGCCGGTGGCCTCGGGCCTTATGAGGCTGCCGCCCCATGTCTGGCCCTTGCCCGTAAGAGTGCCGGTGAACTCGTCGCGAAGGCGCTTGTACTGGCCGAACATGTAGCCGATTTCGCGCCCGCCCACGCCTATATCGCCGGCGGGGACGTCCGTATCGGGGCCTATGTGCCTCTGAAGCTCCGTCATGAAGCTCTGGCAGAAGCGCATCACCTCGGCGTCGGACTTGCCGCGGGGGCTGAAGTCGGATCCGCCCTTGGCGCCGCCCATAGGCAGGGTCGTGAGGGCGTTCTTGAAGGTCTGCTCGAAAGCGAGGAACTTCATGATCGAGAGGTTGACGCTGGCATGGAAACGGATGCCGCCCTTGTAGGGGCCGATCGCGCTGTTCATCTGGACGCGGAAGCCGCGGTTGATACGGATTTCGCCTTCGTCGTCCATCCAGGGGACGCGGAACATGATCACGCGCTCGGGCTCGACCATTCTCTCCATGATCTTGGCATCGAGGAAATGGGGGTAGGCCTCAAGGGTGGGGGCTACGGCTTCAAGGACTTCTCTGACAGCCTGATGAAACTCAGTCTCGCCGGGATTCTTGGCGACGAGGGCGGCCATGAACTCCTTTACATACTTCTCGGTAAAGGCTGACATAACTAATCGACGATGTAGTAGGTGACGAGGTTGACGACTCGTACCGTCTTGAGCCAAGGGGTGTTGGAGTCGCGGGATGTGATGCTGAAAGTACCCTGGCTGGCAGTCTTGATCTTGCCGAGACGGCTGTGGGAATCTTCTGCGAACTTCTCTCCGACAAGGCGGGCGTTCTTGGTCGCTTCTTCGACCATCTCCGGCTTGATATCATTGAGCGATTCGTACTCGTAGGAGATGTTGGAGTCCCAATCATTGATCAGTAAAACACCCTTCTCGATGAGCTTGTTCTGGCCGGCGATCAGTTCGCGCACGCGGTCGACATCGGACGAGCAGACGGTTGTGATGCTCTTGATGATGAAGCGCATCGCACGGTTGTTGTCGTAGGTGTCGGTCCTGGCGTCTGAGACTTCGATGGCGCCGAGGGTGATGTCTTCGGGTTTGACTCCGCCTTCTGTGAGGAACTTCCTGATGATTTCATTCTGCTGCTCCATCTGCTTGTAGACCGAGGCGTAGTCGTTGCCTGCAACCTTGATGACGATGGGCCAGATGACCTTATCTGCTTTTACTTCCTTCTCGCACAGACCCTTGACGGTAACAGTACGGTCGAAAGACTTGAGTTTGCTGACAGAAACGGGGAGCATCGCTCCTAGAAAGACAAGACCCAGCATCACGAAGAAGCCAGTCCATACACGTGATTTTTCCATACTCATAATTGTTTAAGACAATTTCAAATATACGCAATATTTTCCTAACTTTGGCCTGCTATGGCAGACAATTATCTCGAAAACCGTCAAAGGGAGCTCGCAGGAGCCCCTACCGTCAGCAACCGTCCCTCGCTGGAGACCCTCGCCCGGCGCAACCGCAGCGTACGCGGCTACGACCAGTCCTACGTCGTCCACGAAAGGCAGCTCCGCGCGATGATCGCCGTCAATCCCCTGGTGGCATCGTCCGTCAACCAGCAGGCCCTGCGTTTCCACATGGTCACCAAAGGCCCTGAGGCCGACGAGGTCAACCGCCACATTAAGATGGGCCGGGCCCTGCCAGAACTCCATCTCCCCTTCCCCGGGACGGAGCCCGAGGCCTTCATTGTTGTCTGCTCTACCAAGCCTGAGAATCCCGGGCTGCTCATCGACCTCGGAATCTCGGTCCAGACGATGCTTCTGAAAGCCGTAGAGCTTGGGCTTAACGGCCTTATTATCCGCAACTTCAACCACGAAGACCTCCAGAAAGGCCTGGGCCTTCCCCTCGAGCCTATTTGCGTGGTCGCAGTAGGCAAGACCGCCGAGAAGATCAAACTGGTCGAAATCAGCGCCGGAGAAGACATTAAGTACTACCGCAAAGACGGCGTACACTACGTTCCCAAAATCAAAACCGACGATATCATAATTTGACGATATCATAATTTAAGGATCTGCTGCGAAAGCGACCTTTGCCCGGAATAGGGTCGCGAAGCGATGGGAGCGTCGCAGCAGATCATTCATTTAAACATTATGCAGATTTCACAGAGAGCCGAGAACATGCCGAGCTCGCCTATCCGCAAGCTCGCCAAATATGCCGACGCCGCCAAGCGCAACGGCATCCATGTCTACCACCTCAATATCGGCCAGCCCGACATCAAGACCCCCGAATGCGCCCTCGAAGCCGTGCGCAACCTCGACCGCAGCATTCTCGAATACAGTCCGTCCCAAGGCTACAAGGCCCTCCGCACAAAGATGGTTGGCTACTATGCCAACTACGGCATCGACCTCAGCCCCGACGAGATTATCATCACCACCGGAGGCTCCGAAGCCGTGATGTTCGCCTACATGGCCTGCCTGGACCCGGGCGACGAAATCATCGTCACCGACCCGTCCTACGCCAACTACATGGCCTTCGCAATAAGCTGCGGCGCCGTCGTGAAATCAGTCAAGACCTCGATCGAAGACGGATTCAAGCTCCCCCCTATGGAGAAATTCGAGGAGCAGATCACCCCTAAGACCAAGGCCATCCTCATCTGCAACCCCAACAACCCTACCGGCTACCTCTACACCAAGAAAGAGATGCTCCGCCTAAGGGATCTCGTGAAGAAATACAACCTCTATCTCTTCAGCGACGAAGTCTACCGTGAGTTCATCTACACGAAAGCGCCTTATATCAGCGCATGCCACCTCGAAGGGATTGAAGAGAACGTGGTGCTGATCGATTCCGTGAGCAAGCGCTATAGCGAGTGCGGAATCCGTATCGGAGCCCTCATCACCAAAAACAAGAAGGTACGTGAAGCCGTCATGAAGTTCTGCCAGGCGCGTCTCAGTCCGCCCCTCATCGGGCAGATTATCGCCGAAGCCAGCCTGTCGACCCCGCAGGAGTACATGGACGAGGTGTACGACGAGTACCTCAGCAGGCGCAACTTCCTGATCAACGGCCTCAACAAGATCCCGGGAGTCTACTCACCCACCCCTATGGGCGCATTCTACACCATGGTCAAGCTCCCCGTCGACGATGCCGAAAAGTTCTGCATCTGGTGTCTGACCGACTTCAACTACGAAGGCCAGACAGTGATGATGGCCCCGGGCTCAGGCTTCTACACCGATCCGGAGGAAGGCCGCGACCAGGTCCGAATGGCCTACGTCCTTAACAAAGAGGACCTCGGCAAAGCACTTGTCGTGCTCTCCAAGGCCCTCGAGGCTTATAATTCACGCGAAGCGGACTAGCGTCCCTTGTACATGTCGTCGTAGTACTTCTGGTAATCACCGGAAGTGACGTTGTCCATCCACTCCTGGTTGTCCAGATACCAGCGGACCGTCTTTTCGATGCCTTCCTCGAACTGGAGCGAGGGCTCCCATCCAAGTTCGCGCTGGAGTTTGGATGAGTCGATCGCATAGCGCAGGTCGTGTCCGGCGCGGTCGGTCACGTAGGTGATGAGGTCCATGTCGGCGCCTTCGGGACGGCCGAGCAGACGGTCGACGGTGCTGATCAGCACCTTGATGATGTCGATGTTCTTCCACTCGTTGAATCCGCCGATATTGTAGGTATCGCCCACCTTGCCTTCGTGGAAGATGAGGTCGATCGCGCGCGCGTGATCCTCCACATAGAGCCAGTCGCGGACATTCTCGCCCTTGCCGTAGACGGGCAGGGGTTTGCGATGGCGAATGTTATTGATAAACAGCGGAATGAGCTTCTCGGGGAACTGATAGGGGCCGTAGTTGTTGGAGCAGTTGGTCACGACGGTCGGCATACCGTAGGTGTCGTGGAACGCCCTGACGAAGTGGTCGGACGAAGCCTTGGCTGCAGAGTACGGTGAGTGCGGCTGGTACTTCAGGTCTTCGGTGAAGAACGTGGTGCCGTAGGCGAGGTGGTGCTTGCCCGAAGATGCCTTGGTCGTGAACGGAGGCTCGACGCCTTCCGGGTCAGTCATCTCAAGGGCTCCGTAGACCTCGTCCGTGCTGATATGGTAGAAGCGCTTCCCTTCCCAGTTGCCGTCCCAGGCGATCTTCGCTGCCTGGAGCAGGCTGAGGGTGCCCATGACGTTGGTCTGGGCGAAGGTGAACGGGTCTTTGATACTGCGGTCGACGTGGGACTCGGCGGCGAGGTGGATAATGCCGTCAACATGCTCGTCCTGCATCAGTTTGAGGACTCCGTCGAAGTCGCAGATATCCATCCGGACAAACTTGTAGTTGGGCTTATCCTCGATATCCTTCAGGTTGGCGAGATTGCCGGCGTAAGTCAGCTTGTCGAGATTGATGATCCTGTAGTCCGGGTACTTATTGACAAACAGCCGGACTACATGGCTTCCGATGAAGCCGGCTCCTCCCGTGATTATAATGGTCCTTTTCATTTGCTTGGTCATAAACTAATAAAACCGACTATTCAGCCGGTTTCATTGTGGTGTAGACATTGGTGACATCCTCGTCGTCTTCGAGCAGGCCGGTGAGCTTCTCCAATGTCGCCCTCTGCTCGGGTGTGACATCCTTGAGCTCGGTTGTCGGGATTCGCTCGAAACCTCCGGAGATGAGTTCGTATCCGTTGTCTTCGATATACTTCTGGATCTGACCGTAGGAGGTATAGTCGCCGTAGATGACCACCACCTTGGTCTCGTTGTCGTCCTTGTCCACTTCAATCTCCTCGAAGAGCTCGTCGACGCCGTAGTCGATCATCTCGAGCTCGAGTTCCTCAAGGTCGAGGCCTTCGGTCTCCTTGATGCGGAACACGCATTTGTGGTCGAACATGAAAGCGACGCTGCCGCTGGTGCCGAGGGTGCCGCCGCATTTGTTAAAGTAGCTGCGCACGTTGGCGACCGTACGGGTAGTATTGTCTGTCGCAGTCTCGACAAGGTACGCGATACCGAAAGGACCGTAGCCTTCGTAGACAACCTCCTTGAAGTCGCCCTGCTTGCTTTCGGTCGCCTTCTTGATGGCGCGCTCGATATTCTCCTTAGGCATCTGCTCGGCGCGGGCCTCAGCCATGAGGGCGCGAAGACGCGGGTTGCCGGTTACGTCCGGGCCGCCCTGCTTCACTGCGATGGTGATTTCCTTACCGAGTTTGGTGAAGGTGCGGGCCATGTGGCCCCATCTTTTCAACTTACGTTCCTTGCGGAACTCAAAAGCTCTTCCCATAGGATACTACTTTGCCTTGTTGATGTATTTGTCGACTTCGTAACCCTCGATGCTCTGGGGGTACTTCTCCTTGATGGTTTCGAAAACCTTGAGGGCTTTGTCGTTCTGACCGAGCTGGAGGTAGACCTGGCCGGCCTTCAGAAGGTAAGCGGCTGCGAACATGTTGTCTGCCTTGGCAGCTGCCTTCTCGTAAAGGGCCACAGCCTTTGTGTAGTCCTCGAGAGCGCTGTAGCAGTCGCCCTGAAGGGCAAGTGCGCGGGCTGCGAGGATGGGCTCCTTGCCGTTATATTTCTTAAGATAGGTAAGGGCATCTTCCCAGTTGCCGAGCTGAGCGTTGCATGCGCCGGCGTAGAGATAGACGGACTTGCCGGCCTTTGCGCCGTACTGGTCGATGATGTCCTCAAAACCGAGCACATTGCCGTCGCCCTTGAGTGCGAGTTCGAACTCACCCTGCTGGAAGTTGAGTTCTGCGGGGAAAGCAGCCTCCTGAGCCTCCTTGGCGGCCGGAGCATAGATGAACTTGGCGTAGCCGAGGATACCGAGACCCACTACGAGAACGCAAATGATTACTCCCCAGATTGTTTTCTTGTGCTGGTTGTAAAACTCTTCGGTCTTTGAAATGGACTCTGCCACTTCCTCCTGCCTGAGTTTTTCTTCTTTCGTGTTTTTGGTTGCCATATAGTAGTAATTTTGATTTTCTTCAAAAAAGCCCACAAAAATACTCAATTCTGACAAATTTTGCAATAAGGACACAATTTGATATATTTGTAGTGTTAGAATCTAAATCGACAAAATGATGAAAAGGACCATCACCACTTTGAGCGCCATTCTTCTCGGCGTGGCTCTCCTCGCCCAGAACGCCCCGCTGTGGCTGCGCAAGAGTTCAATCTCCCCCGACGGACAGACTATAGCATTCAGTTACCAGGGAGACATCTTCACCGTGCCCAGCGCCGGAGGAGAAGCAAAGCAGATTACGGCCAACGCCGCTTACGACTCCGATCCCCTCTGGACCACAGACGGCAAGCAGATAGTGTTCAGCTCGATGCGTGAGCTCTCGAAAGACATCTGGATCGTCCCGGCCGGAGGCGGCGCAGCCAGACGCCTTACGACATATCCCGGAGCCGAGGTTCCCCTTTCGGTGTCCAAAGACGGCCTGGTTTATTTTGCCGCATCCATCCAGGCCGACCCGCTTTACGACGGATTCCCCGGTGATCCCCAGGTTTATACGGTAAGCATCAAAGACGGCAACGTAAGACAGCTTACCTCCATCCCGATGATGAACCTTTCCGTAAACGGCAGCGGCGTAGTGATCTACGAAGACTACAAAGGCTACGAAGATCCCCTCCGCAAGCACCACACCTCGTCGGTGACCCGCGACATATGGAAATTCACTCCTAAGAAGGGACAGTTCCAAAAACTCACCACCTTCGAAGGCGAAGACCGCAACCCCGTCTTCACCAAAGACGGACGCGAGTTCTACTTCCTCAGCGAGAAGAGCGGCAACATCAATGTCTGGCACGGGATTCTTTCGGCCCCTGAAGCCATCGACCAGGTGACCGACCTGCCGACTCACCCTGTCCGCAACCTCTCGGTTTCGCAGACCGGCGTTCTCGCCTTCTCCTACAACGGAGAGCTCTACACCTGCACTCCCGGACAGGCACCCGTCAAGGTTGCCATCACCATCACCAAAGACACCAACGAGCGCGAGAAGATCCGCCGCAATATCTCCGACGGAGCCTCCGCCCTCGCAGTCAGCCCCAACGGCAAGGAGATCGCTATCGTAGCCCATGGCGACGTCTATGTGATCGCTCCCGAGCAGAAAGCGAGCCGCCGTATCACAGACACTCCCGAGCAGGAGCGCGGCGTGAGCTTCGGCAAAGACGGCAAGTCGCTCTACTATGCTGCCGAGCGCGACGGAGAGTGGGCCATCTGGAAGACCGAACTCACCAAGAAAGACGACAAATACCTCACCTTCAGCTACGAGACCAAGGAAACCCGCTTCACAAAGAAGGGCCAGACCTGCTTCCAGCCTCAGGTGTCGCCCGACGGCAAATGGGTCGCCTTCCTTCGCGACAGGACCGAAATCGTGATCAAGAGCACCGACGGCGGCAAGGAGAAGTCGCTTCTCAAGGGAGTCAACTACTCCTACCAGGACGGCGATCAGGACTTCGAGTGGAGCCCCGACAGCAAGTCCATCCTTACGGGATATCAGGCGAACGGCGGATGGAACAACACCGACATCGCCCTGATCGACATCGAAAAAGGAACTGTTACCAACCTTACCCAGAGCGGCTACTCTGACGGAGGATTCCGCTGGGCTCTCGGCGGCAAGGCCATGATCTGGAGTTCCGACAAGAACGGCTACCGCAGCCACGGCAGCTGGGGCTCAGAAGACGATATCTACGCCATGTTCTTCGACGCCAAGACCTACGGAGAATTCGTCCGCAGCAAAAACGACGAAAGTATAGCCAAACTCCTTGCACCCCAGGACAACAAAGACGCCAAGAAGGACTCCGGCAAGAAAAAAGACAAGAAAGACAGCACCAAAGTCGAAGAGCCCCAGGTCGCGCTCGATCTCGAGGGCATCGAAGACCGCATGGTCCGTCTCACCCCATACTCCAGCCGCTACGGCGACTATTTCCTTAACTCCGACGGCACCAAGCTCTACTTCGTAAGGCGCGGCGACAAGGGCAGCGACATCTGCAGCCTCGACATCAAGGAGCGTGAGATCAAGGTAGTAAGGCCCGGGGCCGGCGGCCGCTTCTTCCCCTCAAAAGACGGCAAGACAGTATATATAGTCGGCCGCGGCATCAGCAAGATGAGCCTTCCTTCGGAAAAAGTCGAACCGGTAGTATTCTCCAACGAGTATTACTATCAGCCCGCAGCCGAGCGTGCCTACATCTTTGGCCACGCATGGAAACAGGTCAACGAAAAGTTCTACGACAAGGCCATCCACGGCCTCGACTGGGCTTCGATGAAGACCAACTACGAGAAGTTCCTGCCCTACATCACCAACAACTTCGACTTCCAGGACCTCCTGAGCGAGATGCTCGGCGAGCTCAACGGCTCCCACACCGGCGCACGCTACCGCAGCGGCTCCCCTCTCAATGTGGGTCACCTCGGAGTCCTGTTCGCAGCTGACGCCAAAGGCAAGGGCCTCACAATCGCAGAGATCCTGCCCGGAAGCGTTCTTGCCATCGCAGATCCCGATATCAAGGCGGGCGACGTGATTCTCGCCATCGACGGCAAGGAGATCGAAGAAGGCACGCAGTGGTATGATGCGCTTCTGGACAAAGCAGGCGACAGAATACTTCTCAAGGTCAAGAAGGGCAAGACCGAGACCGAGCTGTTCGTCACGGCAACAAGGTCCGATGCCGACGGTCTCTACAAGAGGTGGGTACGCCAGCGCGAAAAGATGGTCGAGACCCTCTCCGGCGGCCGCGTGGGCTATGTCCATGTCCAAGGCATGGACTCCCCTAGCTTCCGCGAAGTCTACTCCAAGGCTCTCGGCAAGTACCGCGGATGCGAAGCCCTCATAGTCGACACCCGCCACAACGGAGGCGGCTGGCTCCACGACGACCTCGCCACCTTCCTTTCGGGCAAGGCATACCTGGAGTTCCGTCCCCGCGGGCAGTACATCGGCACAGAGCCTTACAGCAAGTGGACCAAGCCCAGCTGCGTGCTTATCGGCGAAGACAACTACTCCGACGCATGCGGATTCCCCTACGTCTACAAGACCCTCGGAATCGGCAAGCTTATCGGCGCCCCCGTGCCCGGCACCATGACCGCAGTCTGGTGGGAGACCCAGATCGATCCTACCCTCATCTTCGGTATCCCTCAGGTCACAAGCTGGGGACTCGCAGAGAACCGCGCACTCGAAAACCTGCAGATTGAACCCGATATTCTGGTTTACAACACTCCTGAGAGCATGCTCGAAGGAAAAGACCTCCAGCTCGAGGCCGCAGTTAAGGAAATGCTTCAGCAGATAGATGCAAACAAAAAGTAGTAAACTCGTAATCATACCGACCTACAACGAGATCGAAAACGCAGAGCGTATCATCCGCGCCGTTTTCGGTCTCGAGGGCGGTTACCATATCCTGATCATCGACGACGGCTCCCCAGACGGGACCGCAGAAGCAGTAAAGTCCCTCCAGGGCGAGTTCGAAGGCCGGCTCCACCTTATCGAGCGCAGCGGCAAACTCGGCCTGGGCACCGCCTACATCACCGGCTTCAAATGGGCTCTCGAGAAGGGCTACGACTACATCTTCGAGATGGACGCCGACTTTTCCCACGATCCGGCCGACCTTCCGCGCCTTCTCGACGCATGTGAAAGCGGCGGAGCCGATTTCGCGATCGGATCGCGCTATGCCGACGGCGTGAGCGTGGTCAACTGGCCTATCGGGCGTATCATCATGTCGTACTACGCTTCAGTCTACACCCGCACGATACTCGGCACAAAGATCATGGACAGCACGGCAGGCTTCCTCTGCTATTCGCGAAGGGTCCTCGAGGGGATCAATCTCGACGCAGTTAGGATGAAGGGCTACGGCTTCCAGATCGAGATGAAGTATACCGCTGTCAAGAAAGGCTTCAAGGTCGCAGAGGTACCGGTCATCTTCGTCAACCGCAAAGCTGGCAGTTCGAAGATGTCGGGAGGGATCTTCGGCGAAGCATTCTGGGGCGTCATTGCTCTGAGATTCAGGAAATTCTGATGAAAAAACACTACATAAACTTCATTGCGGAGCACTGCTCCCTGAAGGACTGGCAGATCGAAAACTGCGTCATGATGTTTGAGGATGGAAACACCATCCCCTTCATCAGCCGCTACCGCAAGGAAAAAACCGGCGGGATGGACGACGCCCAGGTAGCTGAAGTGAAGCACTGGGCCGACGTGTTCGCCGAGATGGAAAAGCGCAAGGAGACCGTGGTCGGAGCCATCGAGGCAGCCGGCGCGCTCACCGACGAACTTCGCCGTACGATCGAGAAATGCGTCTCCTCCACCGAACTCGAAGACATCTACCTCCCCTACCGCCCCAAGCGCAGGACCAGGGCGACCGTCGCCAAAGAGCTCGGCCTTGAGCCCCTTGCCGATGCGATGTGGGATGTTCGCACCTCGGATCCCGCCGCCAGCGCCGCCAAATTCGTCGGCGACAAGGTAGGAAGCGTCGAGGACGCTCTCGCCGGAGCCCGCGACATCATCGCAGAGCGCCTTAGCGAAACCGCCTCCATACGTGAAAAACTCCGCACCGTCTACCGCAGCCGCAGGGTCGTCTCGAGCGTGACCAAAGCCGCAAAAGACAATCCCGAAGCCGACAAATACCGCAGCTATTTCAATTTCTCGATGCCGCTGCAGCGTATTCCTGCCCACAACCTGCTGGCGATGCTGAGGGCCGAGAACGAAGGCTTCCTCAGCATAGGGATCGACGCCGACCCCGAGCGCTGCTCCGACGATGTCTACTACGGCTTCTGCCGCGAACACGGAAGGCCCTCCCCCGCCCTTTCGGCCCAGATACGCACGGCCAGCGAAGACGCATTCGAGCGGCTTCTCGACCCTTCGATCACCAACAGCGTGCTGAAAGAAGCCAAGCAGAAGGCCGATATCGAGTCTATCAAAGTGTTCGGCGAGAACCTCCGCCAGCTTCTTCTGAGCCCGCCCGTCGGGCAGAAACGCACCATGGCGATCGACCCGGGCTTCCGCAACGGCTGCAAGATCGCCATCCTCGACGAGTACGGCCAGCTGCTGCACCACACCATCATCTTCCCCCACCCGCCCCAGAGCGAGAAAGTCAAGTCGCTCGTGGCAGTCCAGGAGATGATCGAAAAGTACAGGGTCGAAGCCATCGCCATCGGAAACGGCACCGCCAGCCGCGAGACGGAGGACTTCATGAAAAAGATTGTTCTCCCCGAAGGATGCAAGGTCTGGACCGTCAGCGAAGACGGAGCCAGCATCTACAGCGCCTCGGAAGTCGCCCGCAAGGAGATGCCCGACCAGGATGTCACGGTCCGCGGCGCAGTCAGTATCGGACGCCGGCTCATGGACCCTCTAGCAGAGCTCGTCAAGATTGACCCCAAGAACCTCGGAATCGGCCAGTACCAGCACGACGTGGACCAGGCTCTCCTCAAGGAAAAACTCGACAATACGGTAGAGTATTGCGTGAACTCCGTAGGAGTCAACCTCAACACCGCTTCGCCCTATCTCCTCGCCTATGTGGCCGGGATCGGCCCGTCGCTTGCCGAGAACATAGTTGCATACCGCAACAGCGCCGGCGGATTTACGAGCCGCGCCGAGCTCATGAAGGTCCCGCGCCTTGGCGCCAAGGCCTTCGAGCAGTGCGCTGGATTCCTGCGTATTCGCGGCGGCTCCAACCCGCTCGATTCCAGCGCCGTCCACCCGGAGTCCTACGGGATCGTGGACAAGATGGCCCGCGACCTCGGAGTCACCGCACGCGAACTGGTCGGCAACGAACAGCTGTGCCGCAAGATCAAGGCCGAAGACTATGTCACGGCAGACAAAGGACTTCCTACTATCAACGATATCCTGAAAGAACTTGCAAAACCGGGGCTCGACCCGCGCGAGCAGGCTTCAGAATTCAGTTTCGCGGACGATGTCCACGACATCTCCGACCTCAAGACCGGCATGGAACTCCCGGGTATCGTTACCAACATCACCAACTTCGGAGCTTTCGTCGACATAGGTCTCCACGAGAACGGCCTCATCCACGTCTCCCAGATGGGCGTACGCGGTCCTGTCGACCCCACCAAGGTCGTCCGACTCCACCAGCACGTCACCGTCGAAGTCGTCAGCGTCGACCAAGAGCGCAAGCGAATCGGCCTGCGGCTGAAAAAAATGTAATAGTTCCGAATATTTTTCTATCTTTGCACTCCCAAGCCACATTAGCTCAGTTGGTAGAGCATCGCATTCGTAACGCGAAGGTCAACAGTTCAAGCCTGTTATGTGGCTCAAGAAGAGCCGGCCAGTTTCTCTGGCCGGCTCTTCTTCATTGTTTTGGGAGCTATTGCTATTTGGTGCGGATAACGGCAGTCGATTCGGTGCCATAACCGCTTACACTAAGGGTCGCAGTCCCGCGATCACCGCGAAGAGAGCGCACCACGGCGAGAGCCTTGCCGCTGAAAAGAGCCTTGTCGTGGCCCTTGAGCGAGAGCGTGTCGGCGGCATTGCCGTTGTCGATGCCGACAAGTTCGCCGGCCCCTGTAACCTCAAAGTGAAGCATTGCGTCTGCCGTAGGCACGGCGAGTCCGTCGGCATCGACCGCCTCAACCGTGACATAACTCAGATCATACCCGTCTGCCGCTATCACGCTGCGGTCCGCAGTAAGCCGAAGCCCGACCGGCTCACCTGTTGTGCGACGCGACTCGCGCGCCACCTCGACTCCGTCTTTGTAAGAAACGGCCAGGATCTCACCCGGCTCGAAAGGCACCTTCTGCCAGTTGCAGTGGAGCACGTCCGCAGTCTTTGACTGCCTGCCGAGCGAGCGGCCGTTGAGAAACAGTTCCACCTCGTCGGCATTGTTGTAGTAGGCCCATACGTCCACAAGATCGCCCTCCGACCAGTTCCAATGGGGGAAGAGATGCAGCACGGTTTCGTCCGTCCACTCAGACTTGTAGAGCCAGTATTGATCCTTGGGGAAACCGGCAAGGTCGACGATCCCGAAATACGAACTGCGCGATGGCCAGCTGTAGGGTGTGGGCTCGCCGAGGTAGTCGAATCCCGTCCAGATGAAGGTGCCGAACATATACTCGCGGTCGCGGATCGAGGTCCACGACTCTTCGTGGAGGCTGCTCCACGGAGCATGGCATGCATCGTAGGCCGTGCACTGATGGTGCTCAGTCTCGTAGGTCTCCCACCAATGCTCAGGCAGCACCTCTATAGTGGTTGACGGCTGGAAATACACTCCCCTGCTGTTGAGGGCGGAGACAGTCTCCGAGCCAAACAGCGGCTTGTCGGGATACCACTCACGGCATTTGTCATAGTCCCACAGATGGTAATTGAATCCGTAGACGTCGAAAGCGCCGCTCCTCAGAAGGTTGTTGGAGGGATCGGTCTCATTGCAGCCAGCACTTACGGGACGGGTGGGGTCAAGAGCCTTGACTATGCCCACAAGGTGGCGCGTAAGGCGGATATTGGGATTGTCGTCGGAAGCGTCTTTCTTGGGGAGCTTGCTCATGAAGTTCATCAGAAGGTTCGCCTGCTCGGCTGTCAGGTTTTTCACATCGTCGGAATCTGAATTCCACTGTTCGAGGATTTCGTTTCCGACGCTCCAGATCACGACGCAGGGATGGTTGCGGTCGCGGCGGATAAAATCCGTCAGATCCTTCTCGTGCCACTCGTCGAAGAAACGGGCGTAGTCAAACTCGGTCTTGCGCTTGCGCCACATGTCGAAGGCCTCATCCATCACCATCACACCCATTTCGTCGCAAAGCTCAAGGAGTTCCGGCGCGGGCGGATTGTGGGAAGTGCGTATCGCATTGACCCCCATGCCTTTGAGAATGGTTATCTGACGCTCCAGCGCCCTGCGGTGGACGGCCGAACCGAGGCAGCCCTGGTCGTGGTGCAGGCAGACGCCGAGCATTTTCATCGGCTCGCCGTTAAGGGCGAAGCCGTGGTCTTTGTCGAAGCTGATGCTGCGGATGCCGAAGCGGGTGCGGTAGACATCGGTCAGACGACCGGCGCTGCGTACTTCGGTCACGAGAGTGTAGAGCGCGGGATCGTCGAGAGTCCAGAGGCGAGGTGAAGGCACGCTGAGCGTATCGGTCCCAAAAGCGACCTTGCGGCCGGCAGGGTCGAGCACGACGTTCGAGACTTCGAATTCCACCCCGGAAGGGGCCTCGACCTCGACCTGAACAGCCACGAGCGCTTCTTCGGCACTGACGAGCGGCGTAGTCACATATGTGCCGTTGTAGGCTACGTGGACGGGATCGACAGTGACCAGACGGACATTGCGGTAGATTCCGCATCCGGCATACCAGCGGCTGTTGGGCTGGTCTTCGTTGTCGCAACGCACGGCGATGAGGTTGTCGCCCGCCTTGAGTGCATCGGTGATATCATAGGAGTAAGACGAGTAACCGTAAGGGCGGGTGCCGACGTGCCGGCCGTTCACATAGACGGACGCGTTCATAAACACCCCGTCGAACTCCACGAACACCCTCCGTCCGTCTGCCGGGGCGGTGAAATGCTTGCGATACCATCCGATACCGCCGGGCAGGGCGCCCCCTCCCGGAGTGGAAGGATTGTCCTTTGAGAAATCTCCCTCGACGGACCAGTCGTGGGGAAGGTGAAGACTGCGCCAGGCGGAATCGTCAAAACCGGGTTGGGAGTACTCCTGAGAGTCTCCAAGACTGAATCTCCAGTCGAAATTAAAATCTGATATGGTGCGCGGCGAATCGGGGGTGCAGGAAAAGAGTGCAAGCAGCGCCGCGGCGAGAGTCAAAACGACGGTCTTTTTCATAATAAAGCAAAGATAGGTAATCTTTTTTTCATGAAAGGTGTTAAATTTGTACAAATTCGCTCACTACAGTATGAATTACCGCATAATTATCAGTCTTATTGCCGCTTCCATCGGGATTGCGGCTTCAGCACAGGATTTCAAAGAATGGCGCACGGCCCAGGTCAATGAGGTCAACCGCGCACCGATGCACGCCGATTTCTTCGCATTCGAAAACGAAGACGTGCAGGATCCTGCCCAGAGCTCCAACTATCTCTCAATCTGCGGGGAGTGGCAGTTCAAGTGGGTCAAGGACGCAGGCCGGCGTCCGACAGACTTCTGGAAAGAAAAATACGACACCTCCGACTGGTCGAAGATGCCGGTCCCGGGCATGTGGGAACTCAATGGCTTCGGAGACCCCATGTATGTCAACATCGGCTATCCATGGAGAGGACATTACGACAACTTCCCTCCCCTCGTTCCCAGTAAGGAAAACAGTGTCGGGTCTTACCGCAAGACCTTCACCATCCCGGCCGACTGGAAGGGCCGCAACATCATGATCCACTTCGGCTCGGTCACCAGCAACATCTACCTCTGGATCAACGGCAAGTTCGTGGGTTACAGCGAAGACAGCAAGCTTGCCGCCGAGTTCGACGTCACCGAATTCGTCAAGCCCGGCAAGGAGAACCTCGTGGCATTCCAGGTATTCCGCTGGTGCGACGGCACCTACGCCGAAGACCAGGACTTCTGGCGCTTTGCCGGAGTAGCCCGCGACTGCTACTTCTACTCCAGGCCCAAGAACCACATCCTCGACGTCAATGTGACCCCCGATCTCGACGAAAACTATAAGGACGGCACGCTCGCCGTTCATGTAACCCTCAACAAGTCCTCCAAGGTCGAGCTTCAGCTGCTGGACCCTCAGGGCCGGGCTGTTTGCGGCGTTACGACAAAGGGCAAGGACATCAGGCAGGAACTTAAGGTCGCCGACCCTCTCAAATGGACGGCCGAGACTCCCGACCTCTATACATTGAAAGTGACCCACTTCAGCGGAAAGTCCGTCTCTGAGTGCATCAGGGTCAATGTCGGGTTCCGTAAAATCGAAATCAAAGACTCCCAGGTGCTCGTCAACGGCAAGCCTGTTCTGTTCAAAGGCGTCAACAGGCACGAACTCGATCCCGACGGAGGCTATGTCGTCAGCCGCGAGCGTATGCTCCAGGACGTAATGCTGATGAAGCGCGCCAATATCAATGCCGTGCGTACCAGCCACTACCCCGACGACCCGTACTTCTACGACCTCTGCGACAGGTACGGGCTCTACATGATAGCCGAAGCCAACTTCGAAGCCCATGGTCTGGGCTACGGCGAAGGCACGATAGCAAAGAATCCCGATTACGAACTCACGCTCACCGAGCGCAACCTTCGCAATGTAAGGCGCAACTTCAACCATCCTTCAATCATATTCTGGTCGCTCGGCAACGAAGCCGGCTACGGCATTATCTTCGCCAAGGCCTACTACAAGGTCAAGGCGGCAGACCGCTCTCGCCCCATCCACTACGAGAGGGCCTACTACGAAGACGGCCTGGCCGACATCACCTCCTGCATGTACTTCAATTACGAGCAGTGCGAGCAGTACTGCAACGACTCCACCGAGACCAACCCCCTCATTCTCTGCGAATACGCCCATGCAATGGGCAACTCTATAGGAGGACTCGGAGAGTACTGGGACCTTATCCGCAAATATCCCAAATTCCAGGGCGGATTCATCTGGGATTTCGTCGACCAGGGCCTCCACGACAAGGGTCTTGGCGGAGCCGATATCTATTCTTACGGCGGAGACTACAACGATTACGACCCGTCCGACAACAACTTCAACTGCAACGGTCTGCTCAATCCGGACCGCGAGCCCAATCCCCACTTCTATGAGGCCGCCTACTGGATGCAGGACATCTGGACCGAACTCTCGGAGCCCGAGACCGTTACGATCCGCAACGAAAGGTTCTTCACCGGCCTCGACAACGTAGCCCTCAGATGGGAGCTGCTCCACAACGGTAAGAGCGAGCGCAGCGGAAGCCTCGAAGAGATCAGCGTCGGGCCTCAGTCTGCTGCCGAATTCGACCTTCCCTACGGTCTTGTGACCGATGAGGGCGAATGGCTTCTCAACCTTCGCTACTGTCTCAAGCAGGATGAGCCCCTTGTTCCCGCCGGGTACGAGATTGCACGCCAGCAGCTCAGGATAGGCAAGTTCGAGCACAAATACGATGGAGTCAGCGCCGCCAAAGGACGCATCACCGTCGCCAGCGGCCGTGGCGTCAGCGTATCAGGAGAAGATTTCACAGTTTCATTCGGCAAGAACGGCCTGATTGACCGCTACCTTCTTTCAGGGAAGGAGATGCTCGCTGAAGGCGCAACCATCTCCCCGAGTTTCTGGCGCGCCCCGACAGACAACGACTATGGCGCATCTCTTCAGAAAACCATGGCTTTCTGGAAGGATCCTATTTTCGAGCTGCTGTCGATCACGCCGAAGATGAACAAAGGCGTAGTGGAAGTCAAAGCCGACTATGAAGGAGAAAAAGGTGTCAGACTCTCGATGCTCTACCGGATCAATGCCAAGGGTTCGATGGAAATCACGATGAGCATGGACGCCCCCGATTCGCTACCGAACCTTTTCCGCTACGGTCTTCAGATACCCATGCCAAAAGATTTCGAAAATATCCGCTACTACGGCCGCGGCCCGGTCGAGAATTACATCGACCGACAGGGCTACGCCGAACTCGGTATCTGGAACCAGACCGTGAGCGAACAGTACTACCCTTACGTAAGGCCTCAGGAAACAGGCACAAAGACCGATATCCGCTGGTGGGAGCTCCGTGGCCCCGACGGTTTCGGAGTCAGGCTGACCTCTTCGGAGCCTTTCAGCGCTTCGGCCCTTCATTACACGGTCGAGAGCCTCGACAGCGGTCCCGAAAAGCAGCAGATGCACGGAGCTGAGATTCCTCAGGCGGACCTTACCAACCTGCTCGTCGATAAAGTCCAGATGGGACTCGGATGCGTTGACAGTTGGCAGTCCACTCCCCGTCCGGAGTACATGCTTCCGAGCGGACAGTATGAGTTCAAGCTTACGATAGAAAGATTGTAGCAGTCAGCCCAGTATGAGTTTGCGCGCGGCTTCGGCTGCGCGCATTCCGTCTATGGCCGAAGAGACTATTCCGCCGGAATAACCGGCTCCCTCGCCGCAGGGGAAGATCCCGCTCTCGGAGACGTAAGAGAGGGTCTCCGGATCGCGGGGTATACGGATGGGAGAGGAGGTGCGGGACTCCACTCCGAGGAGCAATGCTTCAGAAGTATAGTATCCGCGGATTCTAACTTGTGAGAAAGCATCACGAAGCCTGTCGGAGACCAGCTGCGGGAGAATCAGATCGAGCCTTGTGCTCACGGCGCCGGGATGGTAGGAGGTCTGCGGAAGAGTGGCAGAAAGGCGCCTTTCGCAAAAATCAGTGAGACGCTGGGCGGGCGCCGCCATCGGATTGCTTTCGGGGGCCACCTCACGGACAGCCCTGTACATATCCCTCTCAACCTTCTGCTGGAAATCAAGGAGCCTGAACGGAGAATCGCCCGGGATATCGCCCGGGTCAATCTGGACGATCACCCCGGAGTTAGCCCAGCGCGAACTGCGCGAGGAGTTGGACATGCCGTTGAGCACCACAGTTTCGGGCTCAGTCGAGGAAGGTACAAGCACGCCGCCGGGGCACATACAGAAGGAGAAAACTCCCCTGCCTGCCGACTGCACGACAAACGAATACTCCGCCGCCGGCATACCCGGACGCCACTTCCCGTGGAACTGTGCGGCGTTGATAAGGCTCTGAGGATGCTCGGCACGCACTCCGAGCGCGAAGCCTTTGGCCTGCAGCAGGCCTCCGCTCTCCGAGAGCATCTCGTAGATGTCGCGGGCGGAATGGCCGGTGGCGAGTATGACGGCCCTGGCCTCAAACATTTCTCCAGTGGCGGTCGCGACCTTGAAACTTCCGCCCGGGAGCTTCGATACCGAGACTACCCTGGCTCCGAAACGGTACTCTCCGCCGTGGTCTGTGACACACTTGCGGATATTCTCCACGACCAGCGGAAGCTTGTCCGAACCTATGTGGGGATGCGCATCTGTCAGGATATCCGCCGAAGCTCCGAACTCCACCAGGCGGCGCAGCACTTCCATATTGTCGCCGCGCTTTGTCGAGCGGGTGTAGAGCTTTCCGTCGGAGAATGCGCCGGCTCCCCCTTCGCCGAAACAATAGTTGGAATCAGGATCGACCAGACCTTCCCGGGAGAGTTTGGCCATGTCGAACTTGCGGGCGTGGACGTCTTTGCCCCTCTCGAGCACTACCGGCCTAAGGCCCAGCGTGAGGAGCCTTACGGCGGCAAACAAACCGGCGGGGCCGGCACCGACCACTATTACCGGCTCGGCTCCATGCACATCGCGTAGCGGAGGTGGCGGAGTTTCTTCCGGACTCTCGTCGGGCCCGTAGACATCTACCCGATAACGGTAGACGGGGTCCTTGCGCGCATCGATGCTCCTTTTAACTACGACTGCCCGAAGGTCACGCCTGCCGGTCATCCGCGCAACGCGCGAGCTGACAGCCTCCTGCGAAAGAGGCCTGTCGAGCGGAGTCGTGATCTCGATGGTTCGCATCTTAGAAATCGGCTATACGGGAAACGGGGGCGACGTCGAGCGGACAGCGCTCGCCTGCAAGGTAGTGGAAATAACCGGCGACGGCTATCATGGCAGCGTTGTCGGTCGTGAATTTGAATTCGGGGAGGAAGACATTCCAGCCGCGCTTCGCGCCTTCTTCGACCATACGCGAACGAAGACCGCTGTTGGCCGAGACTCCTCCGCCGATGGCGATATCCTTGATGCCGGTCTGCTTTGCGGCCTTGATAAGTTTGTCCATCAGGATGTCGATAAGCGTCTTCTGGAACGAAGCGCAGATATCTTCCTTGTTGTTGTCCATGAACGACGGATCCTTGGCCATCTCGTCACGGACGAAGTAAAGAAGAGAGGTCTTGACCCCGCTGAAACTGTAGTCGAGCCCGGGTATGTGGGGTTTTGCGAAAGTAAAGCGGTCGGGATTGCCCTGCTTAGCGAGCCGGTCGATGATCGGACCGCCCGGGTAGCCGAGGCCCATCATCTTCGAGCATTTGTCGAAGGCCTCGCCCACGGCATCGTCGATTGTCTGTCCGAGGATATCGAAGTCCAGTGGAGAATTCACCTTTACGATCTGGGAGTTGCCTCCGGACACGAGAAGGCAGAGATAAGGGAAGGACGGCTCACGGACGGGCTTGTCTTTTTCGCGGACGAAGCCGGCAAGGATATGTCCCTGGAGGTGGTTGACCATCACGAGGGGCTTTTCGAGCGAGAGGGCGAGCGATTTTGCGAATGAGGTGCCGACAAGGAGCGAGCCCAGAAGACCGGGACCTCTGGTGAAGGCTATCGCAGTGATGTCTTCAGGTTTCACACCGGCCCTTGAGAGAGCCTCGCTCACTACCGGGACGATGTTGAGTTCGTGGGCGCGCGATGCGAGCTCGGGAACCACCCCGCCGTAGGCGCGGTGCACATCCTGACTCGCTATGACATTGGACAGGAGCACCCTGTCCGAGAGAACTGCGGCCGAAGTATCGTCGCAGGAGGACTCTATTCCGAGTATTATATCTGCCATACTGGCCCCAAAGTTAGTAATATTCGCCGAATTTCTGTACATTTGTAGGTTATGGCAAAAAAACGGGGCTGGAAAATAATCGCACGCGCTGCAGAAGTGATCGCCGTCGCTTTGGCGGCCGCTCTTCTCGTGCTCCATATCCCCTCCGTTCAGGCTTACCTCGGCCATAAAGCCCTCGCCAAAGCGAGCAAGGCAATGGGCTCTGAGATCTCCTTTTCCAAGGTCAGGATCGTACCCTTCAGAACGCTCGTAATCGAAGACGCCGCCCTGGTAGGCAGCGCTTCCTACGCCAAGGCGGACACGCTGCTCTACGCACGCAAGCTCAGCGCCACTTTCTCCCTTAAGGGCCTGCTTCAGGCCGGCGACGAAGGGGTGTACCTCGACCGTCTCAATGCCGAAGGGCTCCTGTTCAACTACGTCATTTTCGACCCCGACAGCTGCGCCCATACCGGCAACCTTACCCACATATTCAAAATTGTCGAAGACAAGGACGCCCTCCCCTACGAGATGCCCGACCTCTTCAATATAGGACGGGTCTATCTCAAAGACTCCAAGGTCAGGATGCTCAACCTCTCGAGCGATTCCGACTACAAATACAGCGGCCACGGAATCAACTGGTTCGACCTGGACCTCGACATCCACACGGCCCGTCTGCGCAACATGAAGTACCTCGGAGGCCGGATGTCCATGGACATAGACGACGTGCAGGCTACCGAAAAGTGCGGGTTCTCGGTACGGGCCTCGGGGTCGATGTCGACCGGTTTCAACCCGTCGGCGGGTCCGGGAGAGCCGCTCGGCCTGGTGGAGGTCACCGGAGCCCTGATTACCGACGAATGGTCCCGCCTCGACATACCCTACTATGCGATGATCTATGAGAAATCAAGCGATTTCTCAGACTACCTCAACAAGATAGACATGAGACTGCGGCTGCGCCACAGCCGTCTGGCGATGAAGACGGTAGCCGCCTATTCCGGCATTTTTGCCGACAGTCCCGTCTTGCTCGACATCCGCAAAGGTTCAGCCCGCGGCCCCGTCAACGACCTCCATGTGCAGGGGCTCGATCTGACCGACCTCTATTCGGGCACTTCCGCCGACCTCGACTTCGTAATGACAAACCTGATCCTCACGGACAGGGAGCCGGACATAGCGGCCGATGTACGCAGCCTCGACTTCACCACCAGATCGCTCACCGAACTCATCGGCGGCCTGGCGCCCCAGGCCGGCATCGACCTTACCGACTTCGCGAAACACGCAAAGGCCAGGTTCACCGGTTCGGCCAGGGGGTGGATTACCCACATGCGCACCGACGGAGCGTTCTACACCAACTACGGCGACATCAGGGTCAACGCCTCCACAAGCCATCTCGACACCGTCCGGGACAACCGCAATGCCTTCAGTTTCGACGGTCGGCTCTCGCTTGAGGACGCAGACCTCGGCGAGTTCATGGACGCGCGCGAACTCGGGCCGACCACGATGACCATCACAGCCGCCGGCGATTTCAACAAGCACGTCACGAAGGCGCAGATCGACACCTTCAAGATAGACTATATCACGGCTCTGGGCTACCGCTACGAAGGCATCAGGGGCAACGGTCACTTCGATGACGGCGACCTGAGGGCCAACCTCCTCAGTACCGACCCCAACGCCAATCTCTACTTCAACGGCCACGTTTCCACCAAACTCAGCCGCAAGGGTTATTACTCCGCAGGAGGAGACCTCAACATAGCCAACCTGGACCTCGAGAAGATCGGGCTCGATGGGCGCGGAGGAGGCTCCGCCTTCCGCGGATTCGTCCACGCCGACGCCTCCCTTGACACCCTGGGCAACATCTTCGGAATGGTCGAGGGCGTCAACATCCGATACATCACGGACGCACTCACCAACGACATAGGCAATTTCACCCTGACCTTCAACGACATGTCGGAGACTGAATCGGCCGGAGTCAGCAGCCACAAAATGACTCTCAACAGTCCCGTTTTCGGCAGCGTCGGCTACCGGTCTTCGACCATCCCGGTCACGAAGTTCCCTGCGTTCTTCAAGGATGCCGTACTGTGCAAGTATCTGCCGTCTGCCGTCGGACATGAGTATACGGGGCCCGCAGACGGCCAGTATTTCACGATTGATGTCAATCTCAATGACACGCAGGCCCTACTATCCCCTCTCAAGACAGATATTTATGTCAACTCCGGCACCTCCGCAAGGCTTAGTCTCTCCAAGTCAGGGAGCCTGTCGGCATCCTTTGATTCGGACAACATAAGGGTCGGAGACATTCGCATCAAGGGTATCCAGCTAAGCGGCAGCGAGAACGGCCAGGCCTTCCGACTGAGAACCGTGGGGCCCATCACCGTGAACCTTCCGGACATGCAGATTACCGACGTGGAGGTTTCGGCCTCGCTTCTGCCCGACAGCCTCCGGTTCAATGCATCAGCCCTCAGCACAAGGATCGAATCCGCTTCACTCTCACTCGATGCCGGCTTCTACCGTGACCCTCAGGGCGCATTCTCGATCCGCGGATACATGGGCGATTCAGACATTGTTTTCGACGGCGAGCGCTGGACTTTCAAAAAAGGCTGCGTCGACTACCATACCGGAGGTGATCTCTATGTCAGGGACATGGGACTTCAGTATGGAGACCAGAACCTTTCGATAGACGGAGCCGTCTCCCGGACCGATCCGGCCGAGATGCGCCTCAGCCTCAAGGATTTCGACCTTTCGATTATAAACCACTTCCTCAGTTCCGAGTCCAACCTCGCCTTCGGCGGCTACCTGGACGGAGATGCGAGTTACAGGACTCCGATCGAAAGCAATGCCGGGCTGGACATGTCGCTTCGCTGCCCCGACCTTAGGATAGGCGGCGCCGGAGTGGGAGCCGTCAACATTGAGGCCAACATGGACGACGAATACGACAACCGTATAATCTTCAAGGCTTCACATGTTTCCCCTTCCGGAATCGAAGACATCAGGATCAGGGAAAACGAATCGAGTTTCGACCTCAACTCCAAAAACCTCAAGGCGACCATCCTCCTGAACAGACTCGACCCCGCGATCGTGCAACCTCTGCTCGCCGATGCCGTAAGCTTCGGGCGAGGTTCGATCGAGGGCAAAGTCTGCGCCGACTACACCATCGGCCAGGAGAAAATCGATCTCAGCAAGACTTATCTCTCCCTCGTCGACACTCTTACCGTCCTGCCGACGGGCGTGAAATACGCGCTCGACGCCGACATCAGGGGCGACCGCAAGGGTATCGAAATCAGGGAATTCAACATCAAAGACTTCCGTGGAGGTTCCGCCGTGATCGGAGGGCGGCTCAGCAAGCTGTCTGCCGCACTCAACAGTCTGGAAGTCGTCAGCGACAAAGGCAACACCGAGATGTTCAGCGGTCACCTGTTTGCAAGCGGCAAGCTTGACCTCAAGGCCGAAGACAGCAAGACTTTCAGGCTTGGGGCAGATCTGTCCACCGCGCGCAGCGGCAGTCTTAAAGTCTCGATGGGCGGTCTGTCGAAGCAGGAAGAATCGATGCTGACTTTCGTCCCCGCCCCGACCGAAGAAGACGAGGAAGAAGAGGAAGAGGCGATCTCGCCCCGCCAGATTGTAATCCAAAGCGCAGAGCCTTCTGAAGGCGGGGTCAGGCTCCTTGCCGACGTAAACCTTTCCACCACACCGGAGGTGCAGCTCACCGCCGAACTCGACGATCGCGGCGAGAACGCGATTACCGTCGGAGGCAACGGAGTTGTCCACGCTTCTTTCGACTCCCAGTCGGGAGAGACCGTCCTCGTAGGAGACTACACCATCACGGAAGGCCGTCTCAAGATGTCGGCCGCGGGCGTTTTCAGCAAGGACTTCGACATCGCCGAAGGCAGTTCAGTCAAGTTTACAGGCGATCTGATGGACACCGAACTCAACATCACCGCCAACAACACCGTAAGGGCCTCCCTCACTCCCCTTCTTGCCGATACCACCGCCGTGGCAACCATCAGAGACGTCATCTGCGGCATTACCGTCAGCGAAAGGCTGCGCAGTCCCAAGCTCGCTTTCAGTGTGGAAGTTCCCGATCTCGACCCGACCACCCAGAGTATAGTCGAAGGCGAACTCAACACCGAGGACAAGATACAAAAGCAGTTCCTTGCACTCGTTGCAACCGGAGGATTCATCCCCGGCAATCAGGGCGGAATCACCAACCAGCTGGGCCCCGGACTGATTCTGAGCAATCTATCGGCGCTCGCTGCCGGACAGGTAACCAACCTCCTCCGGCGGGCAGGAATCCCCGTCAATGTGGGTATGGTCTACATTCCCCACTCCAGCGGCAACGACGTGGTCGACGTCAACCTCTCGACCCAGATGTTCGACAACAGAGTGGTGGTCACCGGTTCCGTGGGCAACAGGCAATACGGAGCGACCAGCGAGCAGGACCTTGTCGGCGACATCGACGTGGAGATCAAGATCGACAAGACCGGAAGACTGCGCGCAAAACTCTTCTCACACTCTGCCGACGACTATACCAACTACCTGGACAATTCCCAGCGAAGCGGCGTCGGTGTGTCTTACCAACGCGAATTCAACCACCTTGGGGACTTCTTCAGGGACATCTTCAGAAAACGCCACAAAGAAGAACTTGAGCCGGCACCAGCCCAAAAGACAATCACTATAGACTGATGGATTACGGAAAACTATATCTCATACCCTCGCCGCTGGGCGACGGCGACCCCGCGGAAGTGATCCCGGGACCCACCCTGGCGCTTTTGCAGACTATCAAGACCTATGTGGTCGAAAACGAGCGCACTGTGCGCCGTTACCTCTCACGGGCGGGGCTCAAGGGGCATATTTCCGAATTGAAGATGGTCGAGCTCAGCGAGCACACTTCCGAGCAGGAGGTGGAGGCGATGGTCTCGCTTTTCGAGGGCGGCGCGCCTGTCGGCCTCATCAGCGAAGCGGGGCTTCCGGCCGTTGCCGACCCGGGCGCCGCCCTCGTCGCACTGTGCCACCGCCGCGGCATCGAAGTAGTCCCCCTGGTGGGGCCGTCCTCGCTTATGATGGCCCTGATGGGCAGCGGTCTCAACGGGCAGTCGTTTGCCTTCAGAGGCTACCTGCCGGCCAAGACCGACGAGCGCCGCAGCGCGATCCGCGAGATCGAACGCACTTCCGGTCAGTTCCGCCAGACCCAGATCATCATCGAAACTCCCTACCGCAACGACGCGCTGCTTTCTGACCTTCTCGCCGGACTTTCGGACACTACCATGCTCTGCCTCGCCGCAGACATCACGCTTCCGACCCAGTTTATCAAGACTCTTCCGGTAGCTCTCTGGAAGAAACAGCATCTTACGATAGGCAAACGCCCCTGCGTATTTCTTGTACTCAAATGAAAGGAACGATAGAACTTAACGGTATGCAGTTCTACGCATACCATGGCTGCCTCGACTTCGAGCGCGAAGAAGGAACAGACTACACCGTCGACTTCAGCGCTGAGCTCGACATCGCCAAAGCCGCCGCGAGCGACAGGCTCGAAGACACCCTCGACTACGGTCGCGTCTACGAGATTATCTCGGAGCAGATGGACATCCCTTCAAACCTTCTCGAGAACCTCGCCGGACGCATCATCTCCGCGATCAGGGCCGAGTACCCGGAAGTCGGGCATATCACCTTGAGAATAGCCAAGATGAAGCCCCCTGTAGCCGGCGATATGCCCTCGGCTGTCCTTACCGTCGAAGACTGAAGATGACAAAAAGAATCGCATTTCTGACCCTCGGGTGTAAGCTCAACTACGCCGAAACCTCCACCTACGAGCGCGGATTCCGCGACGCAGGTCTCGAAGTCGTGCCGTGGAGGGCGGGGGCTGACCTCTACCTTATCAACACCTGCTCTGTGACGGCCACAGCCGATTCCAAGTCCAGGAATCTCGTGCGCAAAGTCCTTCGTATCAATCCGTCCGCCAAGGTGATAGTCACCGGCTGTTCCGCCCAGCTTCGGCGCGCCGACTACGAGCGCATCGAGGGCGTCTGGAAGGTCTTCGGCTGCTCGGAGAAGTCCGCCGTGGTGCCGGACTGCCTCGATGCGCTGGGCCTGGGCGCGCCCTGCTCCAATGCTCCCCTTTCCGATGTGTTCGGAGCTTACAGCACCGGAGAGCGCACGCGCAGTTTCCTCAAGGTCCAGGACGGATGCGACAATCTGTGCAATTACTGCACTGTCCCCTATGCCCGCGGCTCGAGCCGCAATATCCCAGTATGCGAATGCGTGAAAATGGCCCGGGAGATCGCCGCGGACGGGGTGAAAGAAATAGTGCTCACCGGCGTCAACACCGGAGATTTCGGCAAAACTACAGGCGAAAGTTTCCTCTCGCTCCTGAAGGCTCTGGACGAAGTAAAGGGCATCGAGCGCTACAGGATTTCGAGCATCGAGCCTAATCTGCTCTCCGACGAGATCATCGACTGGATTGCCACGGGGCGCACCAAGTTCCAACCCCATTTCCACATACCCCTCCAGGTCGGCTGCGACGAACTGCTCTCCGCAATGGGCAGGCGCTACACTACAGCCTTTTTCGCCGCCAAGATCGACTACATCCGTTCACGGATGGGCACCGGCGTATTCTTTGGAATAGATGTGATGGCAGGCCTGCCAGGCGAGACGCCCGAGCTTTTCGACAAGACGGTGGCGTTCCTGCAGCAGATCAGGCCGGCGTTCATCCATGTATTCCCCTATTCCCGCAGGCCCGGCACTCCCGCCGCATCTTATCCCGGACAGGTTTCCGAAGACGAGAAGAAACGCAGGGTCGCCGTGCTCGAAGAGCTCTGCTCGCGCCTCCACGACGAGTTCGTGCTCTCGCAGAAAGGGACCAGGGTCAGCGTGCTGTTCGAATCGAAGGAGAAAGGCGGCCTTATGGGCGGGTATTCCGGCAATTACATAAGGGTCACGAGGCCCTTCGACCCTGAGCTGTCGGGAAAAATAGTTGATGTGACACTATGAGCGTAAAACTTACTTTTCTGGGCACTGGCACATCCCAGGGCGTGCCGATCATTGCATGCGACTGCCCGGTCTGCACCTCGGCAGACCCGCGCGACAACCGTCTGCGCTCCTCTGTACTGGTGGAGTACGGCGGTCTTACCATCGTGGTCGACTGCGGTCCTGATTTTCGTCTCCAGATGCTACGCGCGGGCGTAAAACATCTCGATGCCGTGCTCCTCACCCACAACCATAAAGACCATACCGGCGGGCTCGACGAGCTGCGCTCCTTCAACCTCATGGAGCGAAAGCCCGTCAATATCTACTGCGAGCCCTATGTCGAGCACTCAATGCGCCAGGAATACAGTTACGCCTTCACCGAGCCCCATTACCCCGGGGCCCCGGAGTGGAGGGTCCACAACATAGATGGAGCTCACCCCTTCAAGGTCCATTCCAACGCTTGCGAGCCCACTTTGGTCTGGGAATCCGCCAAGGGCTACCACTACGAAAGGCCCGAGTTCGATGGTCCCGTTACCGAGGTTGAGATTGTTCCCATCCAGGGCTGGCACCACAAGAAAAAGGTCCTGTCCGTGCTCGGTTACCGCTTCGGCGACATCGCCTACCTGACTGACATGAACCTGATCGAAGATGAAGAATTCGAGAAGCTCAAAGGGCTTAAAGCCGTGACCATCAACTGCGTCAAGCGAACGGGCCACTTCTCGCATTTCTCGCTTCCCGAAGCATTGGAGTTCTTTGAGCGTGTCGGCGCTGAGCAGTCTTACATCACCCACATGTCGCACATGCTCCCCTGCCACGCCGATCTCGACGCCGAACTTCCGGCGAATGTCCATCCCGCCTACGACGGACTCGTGATTGAAGGCTAGTCGAGAAGTTCGCGGGCGATTTCGGGGGCGTCGGGGCTGAGCCCGGAGGCAGGGTCGGCGAGGTAGGCTTTCAGTTCGTCTTCGGTCCAGTCAGGATGGGCTGAGAACCATGCGCGAAGGAGCTTGCGGGTCTCCGAGCGCCGGCGAAGGCACACGTCGCATGTTCCGCAATCCGGCGCATCTTCCTGACCGAAATAGCGCAGAAGGTAGCTCGAGCGGCACTTATCAGTCTGCCGCACATAATCCGAGATAGCTTCCGCCCGATTGTGGGCAGCATCCTTGAGCATATTGTAACGCTGCATCTGCAGGTCGAGATTGCCGGGAGCCAAACGGTTGTGCCTAAGGGCTACGATCGTACTGGTGTCGCAGGGCACGTACCGTATGATGTGGGCTACCGACAGCTCATAGAGAGTCTGCCTCAGAACCGGCACCGTGACCCCGAGCCTTCGGCAGACATATTCCTCATCGATGGGGACGGGATAGCTGAATATGCCCGTGTAGAGGCGCATAAGGGTCTCCAGAAGGCTCACATGGAGGGCTCCGCCGAGGTCGATTTCGTAGAGACTCTGGCGGTCGGGGACTATCTTGATGCGGGTGGGTATGTCGACATCTTCGCTGTAGACGATGTGCCCTGAGGTCTCGAGATAGCGAAGCGCGTAGTGGACGCTCGAGCGGCTTAGACGCCAGCGGGTGCAGAAGTCTTCGATGGAGAACTTGAGTTCGCGCCCCTCTCCCGCCTCGTAGGGTATTCCGTAGGTGATATGGAGCTTCTGGTAGACATCCTCGATATATTCCTTTTTGGGGAAGCTGACGCTCTCGAGGCGCTGCAGGCGCTCGATGTCCTTGTCGCTCCAAAGCAGCACGGCATACGAGCGCAGGCCGTCTCTTCCGGCTCTGCCGGCCTCCTGGAAATAAGCTTCGGGCGAATCGGGCAGCTCGCAGTGGATGACGAAGCGCACGTCGGGTTTGTCGATGCCCATGCCAAAGGCGTTGGTACAGACCATCACACGGGTGCTGCCGCTCTTCCACGCTTCCTGCTTGCGGCTGCGGGTCGACGACGCGAGCCCGGCGTGGTAGAAGTCCGCCTCGACTCCCCCGCTGCGCAGCTGCGTGGCAAGCTGCTCGCACCCCCTGCGGCTGCGCATGTAGACGATGCCGGTGCCGGGCACGGAATTGCAGATGGAGAGGATCTGGCCGAGCTTGTCCTCGCACTCGCGGACGACGTAGGAGAGGTTGGGACGGGAGAAGTCCGACTTCAGAAGCAGCGGCCCGCGGAAACGGAGCTTGTCCATGATGTCGGTGCATACCTCGGGGGTGGCGGTGGCCGTAAGGGCGATGACAGGAGCATCGATGAGCTCACGCAGAGCCCCTATCTGGAGGTAGTCAGGCCGGAAGTCGTAGCCCCACTGCGAGATGCAGTGAGCTTCGTCGACGACTATGAGCGAGACCGGCAGGATGTCGATATAGGAGCGGAAGAGCGAAGTCGACAGACGCTCGGGCGAGACGTACAGGAACTTGAAGTCGCCGTAGGCCGCATTGTTCAGGGCATTGTCCACTTCCCTTCTGTCCATGCCGGCATGGATGGCGAGGGCCTTGATTCCTCTGGCGGCGAGGTTCTGGACCTGATCTTTCATCAGGGCGACGAGCGGAGTGACCACGAGGGCAAGCCCGTCGCGCATCATCGCAGGCACCTGGAAGCATACCGACTTGCCGCCTCCGGTGGGGAGAACGGCGAGGACATCCTTCCCGGCAAGGGCAGTTTCTATGATCTGCTCCTGCATCGGGCGGAAGGACTCGTGCCCCCAATAATGCCGTAATACTTCGATCGGTGTCATCTCTGCAAAAATACCAAATAGTTAGGACTTGTCTATTACCAAATTTATGCTAAATTTGCACTGCCTTTCAGAAAGACAGTAAAAACAACATTTTTTCTTACAATATTATGGCAAAAATCGATCTCAGCAAGTACGGTATTACCGGCGTAACCGAAATCCTCTACAACCCCACTTATGAGGTTCTCTACAACGAGGAGACCAAACCCGGTCTCGAAGGCTACGACAAAGGTGTAGTTACCGAACTCGGCGCAATCAACGTCATGACCGGCATCTATACCGGCCGTTCCCCTAAGGACAAATACATCGTCATGGACGAGAACTCCAAGGACACCGTTTGGTGGACTTCCGAGGAGTACAAAAACGACAACCACCCCCTGAGCCAGGAGAACTGGAAGGTTCTCAAGGACCTCGCCCTCAAGCAGCTCAGCGGCAAGAGGCTGTTCGTCGTCGACGGCTTCTGCGGCACCCACAAGGACACCCGCATGAAGGTCCGCTTCATCATGGAGGTAGCATGGCAGGCCCACTTCGTGACCAACATGTTCATCCGTCCTCAGAACCAGGCCGAGTTCGATCAGGAGCCCGACTTCATTGTCTACGCAGCTTCCAAGGCCAAGGTAGAGAACTACAAGGAGATGGGCCTCAACTCCGAGACCGCTGTCGCTTTCAACGTGACCAGCAAGGAGCAGGTTATCCTCAACACATGGTACGGCGGCGAGATGAAGAAGGGTATGTTCTCGATGCAGAACTACTTCCTTCCCCTCAAGGGCATCGCTTCGATGCACTGCTCGGCCAACACCGACATGAACGGCGAGAACACCGCCATCTTCTTCGGCCTCTCCGGAACCGGTAAGACCACCCTCTCGACCGACCCTAAGCGCCTCCTCATCGGTGACGACGAGCACGGCTGGGACGACGAAGGCGTCTTCAACCTCGAAGGCGGCTGCTACGCCAAGGTCATCAACCTCGACAAAGAGTCTGAGCCCGATATCTACAACGCCATCCGCCGCGACGCCCTTCTCGAGAACGTCACAGTCGACGAGAACGGCAAGATCGACTTCGCAGACAAGAGCGTAACCGAGAACACCCGCGTCTCCTACCCTATCTACCACATCAACAAGATCGTCCGCCCTTATTCCCAGGGTCCTGCAGCCAAGCAGGTGATCTTCCTGTCGGCAGATGCTTTCGGAGTTCTCCCTCCGGTTTCGATCCTCACCCCCGAGCAGACCAAGTACTACTTCCTCTCCGGCTTCACAGCTAAGCTTGCAGGTACTGAGCGCGGTATCACCGAGCCCACTCCCACCTTCTCCGCTTGCTTCGGCCAGGCTTTCCTCGAGCTTCATCCTACGAAGTACGCTGAGGAGCTCGTGAAGAAGATGCAGAAGAGCGG